>TARA_R110000850_G_scaffold109032_6_pt1 | contig 76088 bp, 63 predicted proteins | sample TARA_R110000850 | Tara Oceans TARA_R110000850 (sample SAMEA4397586) | marine metagenome | biome: Polar Biome; feature: [SRF] surface water layer (ENVO:00010504); material: water (ENVO:00002006), including particulate matter (ENVO:01000060) such as... | depth 5 m
ATGGTGCTGGAGTCGGACAAGGCCACGATGGACGTGCCCAGCCCGGCGGCCGGCAAGGTGACCGGGCTCAAGGTCAAGGTCGGCGACAAGGTGGGCGAGGGCAGCCTGGTCTGCTCGCTCAGCGGCCAGACCGATGCGGCCGCAGATGACGCGGCGGCCGATGCCGATGCCGATGCCGATGCCGATAGCGAGGCGCCCGAAGGCCGGCACGACGCTCCGCCCTCCGAGCCTGAAGGGCACGAGGATGAGAAAACGGCCGAGACGGCCGAGTCTGCAGGCGGGCCCGCCCGCGGGTCGGCCAGGCAGACGCAAGCCGGCCCATACACCGTCACCGTGCCCAACATCGGCGACTTTGAATCGGTGCCGGTGATCGAATTGCTGGTGGCCGAAGGCGACACGGTCGAGAAGGATCAGGCGCTGGTGGTGCTGGAGTCCGACAAGGCCACGATGGATGTGCCCAGCCCGGTTGCCGGCACCGTCACCTCGCTCAGGCTCAAGGTGGGCGACAAGGTGGGGGAAGGGGCCGAGGTTTGCGTGCTGACCCCCGCGGATGGGGCCGGCGACGACGATGACGACGATGACGGTGCAGCCGACGATGCGCCGGCGCAGCAGACCGCGTCTGCCGAAACGCAGCCGGCCCGGGAGCCGCCCGCTGCGGCCAAGGCACCGATCGCTGACACCCCCGAAGCGCAGCCGAACGCCGGCCCTCAGGCGAAAACGACGGCGCCCGCCACCCAGGCCGACGGTGAGCCGTTCTACGCCGGCCCGGCCACCCGCAAGGTGGCGCGGCAGTTTGGGGTTGACCTGTCCAAGGTGAGCGGCAGTGGCGCGCGCGGGCGCATCGTCATCGAAGACGTGCAGGCCTACGTCAAGGCCGAATTGGCCAAGCCGGCCGCCGGCAGTGGTGGCGCCAGGGCGGCCGGCGGCGGCATCCCGCCGATTCCGGCGCAGGACTACGCGCAGTTCGGCCCGGTGGAGACCAAGGCCCTGGCGCGGATTCGCAAGCTGTCGGCCGCGCACCTGTCGCGGTCGTGGCTCAACGTGCCGCACGTGACCCAGCACGACGATGCCGACATCACCGAGCTGGAAGCCTTCCGCAAATCAGCGGGCGACTACACCGAGGCCAAGCTGACCCTGCTGCCGTTTCTGATCAAGGCAGTGGGGCTGGTCATCAAGCGCTATCCGGAGTTCAACAGTTCACTGGCAGCAGACGGCGAGTCGATCGTGCTCAAGGGCTATTGCAACATCGGCTTTGCCGCCGACACGCCCAATGGCCTGGTGGTGCCCGTCGTCAAGGACGTGTGGGCCAAGTCGGTGGGCGAACTGGCGGCCGACTGCGCCCGGCTGGCCACGACCGCGCGTGACGGCAAGCTCAAGCCCGACGACCTGCGCGGCGGCTGTTTCTCGATCTCCAGCCTGGGCGGCATCGGCGGCAAGTACTTCACGCCCATCGTCAATGCGCCGGAGGTGGCGATCCTGGGGGTCTCGCGGTCCAGCCTGCAGCCGGTGTGGGACGGCGCAAACTTTGCGCCACGGCTGCTGCTGCCGTTGTCGCTGTCGTACGACCATCGGGTGATCGACGGGGCGGCCGCGGCGCGATTCGTCGTGCTGCTGGGCGCGCTGCTGGCCGACGTGCGGCGCTGGGTGTTGTAGCCGCGCCTGCAACCCGCGACTCCAAGCAAAAAGCGCGGTGCAGACCGACTGCACCGCGCTTTTTTTTTCAGGCAAATTGACGTGTGCGCGGGTCAGTCGCCGAAGAGTTTGCCGAAGGCCTTGTCCAGCGCCTTGTCGACCATGGAATCGGTGGCTTCGTCGACCTCCGCGTCGGTGCGCTGCTCGATCCGCTCCTGTTGGCGCTCAGTTTTCTGGCCGAACAGGCCGTTCAAGAGGCCACCGCCGGCGCCCTCGCCCGATTGTGGTTCGGCGGCCGCGCCGCCCATCAGACCTTGCAGGTCGGGCATTGACTGAGGGGCCGATGGCAGCTCGAAACGGCTGGCCGCCGGCGCGTTGTCAAAGCGGACGACCTTGAAGTCCTGGTCAGCGCGCAGCAGGCCGCGGCCCTTGAGTGCGGCCTCGAATCGGGCGTTGCCGTCGGTGGTGGGAACCTGGGTCAGTTTGGACATGGTGCTGGCCATGTTCGACAGGGCTTTCGACAGCGCGACCGCACGCGGGTCGTTCGACAGGACCAATTCTTTGGAATGCGCCTGACCGTCGGCGTCCACGTACTTCAGCACATGCACCTCGCCCTTGACCCCGGCGACGGTTTCGTTGCGTCCGGTTGATTCCAGGGACTTGAACTGGTCGACGTCTTCCGGCCCCACATTGGGAATCTGCTGACCCAGCATGCCCAACATGCTGCTGGTATCGATGACCGTGTCGCCGCTGATCATGAACATCTTGCCGTCGCGGAGAATCATGCGCTCATCGCCCTCGGAGACGCTCATGCTGAGCTTGTCGCCCAGGTATTCCATGCGCACCAGATCGCCTTCGCTGCTGCTGATGGTGGCGCTGCCCCCCGCGTGTGCGCTGCCCAGAAACCCCAGCATCAGGATGATGATGCCTGCCACCTTGTGTGTTCGTTGCATGACCCTTGCCCCCCGCGATTGTTGGAGCGCACACGTTAATGAAATTTGGCGACCAAGACCATCGCTGCTGAAGGGCGTCAGCGCCAGCAGTCGACACCGTCGCTGCCGCTGGCCTGCTTGCGCCCGCTGGCGATCAGGCTCAGGGTGCCGCAGCGGGCATCGTCGGCCTGCGCGCCGACCGGAATGGCCTCAAGGCGGTAGCCGTTGGGGGTGACCCCGCTGAGCACGATGCGGTAAATCGACCGATCGGTCTGTTCGGTATCGGGCTCGCCGGCCGCGCTGATCCACGAGGGGTTGGCGGGGTAGCCCAGCGCGGTGAGCGTGGTGGCGTAGCGCCGGCGGTCCACGTAATGGCCCTCTTGCCGTGCCTGCAGCTCCACCAGGGTGGTCTTGGCGGCGGTGCGATGGGCTTTGAGGATGTAGTTGCGATAGCTGGGCAGGGCAATCGAGACGATGATCGCCAGGATGGCGACGGCGATCATCAGCTCGATCAGGGTGAATCCGCGGCGGCTGCGAGGCATGGCGTTAATCGGGGGTCTGCGCAATGGGGCGCTCATCTTCCCCGCGTCGCTCACGCCAGTAAATGGGCACGAAGCGCGGCACGTCCACGTCGAACAGCTCGGTGCCGGTGCGGGCGGTGCCCACGTCGGCCATCGACAGATCGCCCGGCAGCCCGGGCGTCTTGGCGGTGACCGACCGCCCTTCAGACCCCGGTGCGCTGCTGATCGGGCTTGCGCCGCCGGGGCGGCCGTCGCGCAGCGAAATGCCGTAGACCCGGCTGCCGCCCTCCGAGGGCTCGCAGGCCACCGCGCCGGGATCGGGCGGCACGAAGCTGGAAAAGAACACCACGTTGCCCAGGGTCAGCGGTTGCGACAGGGCCTTTTCGCCCGCGCGGGTGAGTTGAATCTGGAAGCCGGTGGTCAGGTTCTGGTTGTCGGTGCAGCCGTCGTCGCCGGCGTTCTGGCACAGCGCGGTGAGGTTGGCAAAGTCGGCGTGGCCGGGCAGGGCATCGTTTTCGACGATCAGCGCGTCGGCGGCGCGACCGCTGCGGAGCGCACGGTCGCGAAACACGTAAAGGTGGTTGCTTTGCACCCGCTCGACCGGATCGGCGCGGTTGCCGCTGCCGATCACCACGGCCTCGAAATTGGCGCCAGGGCTGCGCACCGGCACCACATCGACCGCATGAAAGAAGCGACGGTCGGTGGCCACGGTTGCGCCGGCATCGTGACGCCCGGCATTGAACAGCGGGCCCATCGTCCAGTTCGCGGGGTTGTCGCCGGCAATGTCGCCGCGCCACACCCGGCCGCCGGTATCGCCCACGTAGAAGCGATCGGCAAAGCCGTCGCCGGTGGTGTCCAGCGCCTCGACCGGGGCGGCAATGCTGTCGCGCAGCAAGGGGTGCCGAAAGCGGCGCTGGGTGGCGTCGAAGGGCGCCTCGGCGTTGAGTGCGCCGCGGGTTGCTTTCCAGATCAGTTCGCCGGTTTCGGCGTCGATGATGAACACGGCGTTGCCGACGCCGTCATCGGTGCCAATCTGATTGCTGCTGGCCGAGCGTGCGTCCTTGCCCAAGGGCTGGTTGGCATCGTTGCGTCCGCCGTTGTAGCCGCCACCGACCACCAGCACGACGCGGGTCTGGCCATTGATGCGCATCTGCACCGCCTTGGGGGTGCTGAAGGTCAGTGCCAGCTCGGTGTACCAGTCGGCGCGCGCGGCCGGAACCGCCGCATTGCTGCTCAGGCCGGCCGGCGTGATGCGCCACATGGGCGTGGGCAGGTCGGGGTTGGTCAGGTTCAGCGCATAAAGCGCCGCGCCGCTGCGACGCAGGCCGAAAAAGGCCCACACGGCATCGTCGCCCGCGCCGTTGATCACGCCATCGGCCGGGCCGCCATTGGGGCCACGGTCACGCATCGCGATGGTCGCCTCGCCATCGACGCCGTAGGGGAAGCGTGCGCCGGGCTGGTTGTCCCGCAGGGTCTTCTGCTGGCCCATGACCGCCTGGGGCATGAACGCCCAGCTTTCCACCCCGGTGTCGTTGCGCACCATGCGCAGAAAGCCGTCGGCCGCCCCATACAGAATGCGCACGTCGGGATTGGCGGCCGTGAAGCCGCCGCGCGGGCCGTAGTTGATGGCCACCGGGCGCGCGTGCAGCACCGCGCCGTGCCGCCAGCTTCGGGGCTGCAGGCTGGCGAGATTGGGTGCCGGGGCGGCGGTGGTGCCCACCTCCCAGCCGCGGGCGTACAGCAGCAGGGCGCGCGATTCGGCGTCGTTGGCGGCGCCGAGCACCGGCCGCAGCTCGGTCTGGCGGCTGGCCTCGTCGGCATTCAGCGGTTGCAGGCTGAGCACGCCGTTGGCCAGCCGATCGTAGAAAAGTTGCCGGGCCGCGACCGAGCCGTTGCCGCGGCCCGAGGCGGGAATGCGGCTGCCCGCGCCTCCCAGCGTGGTGTTGCGCCCGTCGGCACTCGTCAGAGGCGGCAGGTTGCCGGGCTGGGTCCAGACGGTCAGCGCGCTGTTGGCAATGCGACCGTCGGCCGCCAGCGCCGGTTGGCCGAGGCTGTCGGTGTAGGTTGCGCCATCGAACTCCAGACGTTTGAGGTTGCCGGGCCAGCGGGGAGACTGATTGGCGGTGGGCCGGAACTGGCCAAAGAAACTCGGCGACAGGATGCGGTTGGGTGCGGTCAGGTCGAAGGTGAGGGTCGGGGTCAGCAGGCTGGCATCGACCACCAATGTGGGCTTGAGCAGTTGGCCGATGGAGTCGCCCAGGCCCAGCAGGCCCAGCCGGTCGAGGTAGGTTGTTACGTTGCTGCCGGCCTGGAGCAGGCCCTGCACGCTGCCGAGGTTGTCCTGCACGATGAAAAATGACTGCAGGGCGATGCGGTTGCCGTTGACGTCGGCAAAGCCGGTTTGCTGTGCCTCGCGCACCACGGCCGCCAGTGACACGGGCCCCGATGCCTCGACCCCGGGCAGATAGCGCCGCAGGGTGGCGTCAGACTCGTTCTGCAGCAGCGGGTTGGTCAGCTGCAGGTGCACCAGATTGGCGCGCCGGCATTCCAGCGGCGGCTTTTTATAGCGGCCGTTGTGTTCAATGCTGGGGTCGCGCGCCAGCAGCGCGGTCAGGCCGTCCCAGCGGTTCAGCGGGGCATTGAAGACTTCGTCGCCCGCCAGGTAGTGCAGCACCTCGGCATACACCTCCTTGGCCTGATAGGGCGGCAGCAGCTCGACGCGGCTGCTGAGCAGGGTGCCCGTCAGCCCCGTGACGGCATTCACAATGTTGCTGGGCCTCAGCAGGTCGGTCAGCAGGTTGGTGACCCGGTTCAGCACCATGACGACGCTGTTCTGGTCGATCAGCGGTGTCGTGCCCAGCAGAAAATAGGCGCCGTTGCTGCACCCCACCGTTTCGCGGCGGGTGGTGGTGATTGAGGCCTGGTCGCCGAAGGCGCAGCTCGACGCCGGCGCGCCCGCGGCATTGGCCCGGTCGGCATGGGTGATGATGATGGCCACGCGCGAGTCGATGAGCTGGTTGAGAATCGCCTCCAGCAGGCTGATCAGATTGAGTTGCCCGGCGCCCAGCACCCCGCTGACGGTGGTGTTGAGCAGGCCGGTGACCACGGACGGCAATTGCCCGACCACTGTGCCGAGCAGTGGGTCGAGCAGCCCCTCGATCAAGGCTCCGACGAAGCCGCCCAGCAGCGGATTGATGATGTTGCCCAGCAGCGGGATGCCCAGCAGGGTGTTCAAGGTGCCGCAGGTGAGCTGGCTGATGCCGCCCAGCAGCGGTTGCAGCAGTGGACCGAGCAGGGGCAGGTTCACCAGCGGCGAGTCGATGCCCAGTACGCCGTACAGATTGCACAGGGCCTGCGCCCGGGTGGCGCCGGTGGTGCCGCTGCCCAGCAACAGGTTGCGGAGCAGATCTTCCGGGTTGCCTTGCGTGTTGGTGCCCAGCACGTCACCCAGCAGCGAGCTGTTGCTGAGGTTGAGGCACAACTGCGGCGCCTCCGGGTTGCTGGCGTTGGTCGGGTTGGTGAGGGTGTTGTTGCAGATGCCCAGCAGGTTCAGGTCCAGCGCGAGAATGGTGGTGGGCGGCTGCAGCGGGTTCTCGGCCGGGTTGATGTAAATGTCGATGTCGTCGGCCCCTGCCGGCGCTGCGCAGACCAGCGCCGCCACGGTGGCGAGTGTGCCTGTCAGGCGGCGCAAGGCGTGGGTGGCGTTCATCAGAATTGGGTGATCCCCTTGGCTTCGGGCACGGCGATCTGCACCCCCTGCTGGATTTCGGCAGCGCCCTGGCCCACCGCACTGCGATCGGTGCCGGCGGTGATGCGAAAGCGGGCGTAGCCCACACGCGCCGTGGTGCCCGTGGTGCCGACCGAGGTGGCCGGCACCAGCGCCTGCCCGTTGACCGACTCACGCCAGATTTCGACATAGGTGCGATCGGCGAGCGCGTTGGAGGGGGTCGACGGTGGCGTGAGCCCCCCATCGGCACAGGCGAATGGCGCGCGCAGCGGATTCTGTGCGGCCAGACCGGCGGGGAAGCAGCCGACCTGCAGATCGGCGACCAGCGTCACCGGAAAGTGGGTCTCGATGTCGGCCAGCAAGGCGTCGATGAGTGATTGCGACACGTCGATGGCATTGAGGCGCGAGGCCTCGTTGTCGGCCATGGTCAGCGAGGTGCTGGCTTCGCGAATGGCGCCGATCCCCAGCAGGGTGAGCACGATCAGGAACAGCAGGGCCGTCGCCAGGGCCGCGCCGTGCTGGTGTGCCTTTGGGGGGCGCGGTTTCATGGCAGCGGGTTCTTCAGTTGCACGGTGGTGGCAAAGCGCTTGCGATAGTACTGGCGTGGCGGCACGCCATTGGCTTCGTCATCGGCCTGGCGCGGCGTCCAGGCCCGGTCGCCCTCGCGGCCGGGGTAGGTGTAGGTCTTTGTGTCGCTGTAGCTGCGATCGGGCGTCGATGCCCGCACCCGCAACGACACCTGTGCCGTCACCGCCCGCAACAGATCGGCGTCGCTGGGCTGGCTGGTGTAGCGGTTGGGCGTGTTGAGAAAGTCGCCATCATCGTCAATGCCCCAGACGATCTGCAGGTCTTCAACCCCTTCGGCGATGCACTCGTCTTCCCAGCCGGGGGTTGCGCCGCGTCTCAGGGTTTTGCGGCACAGCGTGGGAATGCCATCGCCGGCGGTGACCGCCCAGCTGCGGATGTAATACAGCCGCGGCAAATATCGGTACATCTGCATCGGGGCCGAGATGGGCTCGCCTTCGGTGCAGGCGTCGACCTCGCCTGTGGCCGGCACCCGCAGCAGGCTGCCGACCACGCCATTGGTCTTGAGCAGGTAGTCCTGCGGCATCAGGGTCAGCTCGGTGCAGGTGTCGGGCGTCACGCTGGCCTGGCCTGACACGCGGCGGATCATCACCGCATCGGTGTCGGGCCGCACATCGGTCAGGCAACGGAATCGACCGGCGACGGGGCTGCCCGCGGCATCGTCGAAAAACGCCACGCGGCCTTCGGCGTCGAAGGCCCAACCGGCCTCGGCGTCGGCCGGCCCGCAGTCTGCGGTCGTGGAAAGCCCTGCCAGGGCCGAGGCACGGACGTCGACGGTCTGTGCCTGGAACATGCCGCCCCAATAGCCCGCCATCTGCAGGTCGCGGGTGAGCGAGGCCAGGGCGTAGCGCCCCTGATCCTGCAGGCCGGCCAGTTGCTGGTTCTGGCGCCGATGGCGGTTGTTGTCGACAAACAATTGCACCAGGGCCAGCAGCAGCACGAGGCCCAGCGTGCCGGCAATCATCAGCTCGATCAGCGTCAGGCCGCGCTGGCGTGTGCGGTCGGGCCTCATGACACGGCGCTCGCGACGAACACGTCCGAGACCATTACCCGGCGATGGTCATCGAGGCCTTCATCGTCGAGGTAGGCGTCGCTGCCGCAATCGACGTTGGCCGGATCGGTGGGGTCGTCCGGGTCCTCCGGCGGCGCCAGCGGCGTGATGCCGCGCCACGCGATCGCGATGAGGTAATGGCCGGTCGTGCCGCCCGCCAGGATGCAGGCGGTGGGCTCGGCCATGCCGCCGGTGGCCACGCCTTCATCGTCCACCTCGCCCCCCACGGCCAGCTGCTGCGCCCATTGGTAAAGGTCCCAGGCGGCCAGTTCAGCCGGTGTGCACGGCGCCTGCGTGCAGTTGCGGCCAGGCGGCGGCAGCCCGATGGCGTTGGCCACCACATAGCGGTCGACCACGCTGGCATTGGCGCGCATGCGGGTCAGGATGTCTTGCGTGGCCTGGGCGGCAAGGGTGCGCTGGGCGGCGTCGAAACTGGCTTTCTTGGCGATGATCTGCAGGCCCGCCAGCGCCAGCAGACCCACGCCCATGACGAACACCGTGACCAGCACTTCGATCAGCGTGAAGCCGCGCGCGCGCTTCATGAGCAGAGGCTCGCGTAGCGGGCGCTGTCGTCGCCCAGATCGCGCAGGCGCAGCAGGCCGGCGGGGCGGGCGGTGACTTCGCGGCTGTTGGCGGGGGTGCTGCCACAGACGATCACGCCCACGGCGTCGATCACCCGGCCGCCGGGGTTGAAGCGGATGCGGGGCAGGGCGCCGAACTCGCTGATCCATTCGATGTTGAGATGGGTGAACGCCACTTCGCTGAGCAGGCCCGCATCGGCGACCAGGGTGCCGTCGGCATTGAGGTCCAGTGCGTCCGGGGCGTCGTCGCCGTTGTCATCAACGATCACCTGCCAGCCGTTGAGCCAGTCGCCGTCGATGGGGATCACACTGATCAGACTGTTGCGCGAGACGGCCTCGCTGCGCGCTTGCGCCAGGCTGACATACAGCTCGCGGCTGAACTCGGCCCGCTGGTTGTTGGCGAACAGGGCCTGGAATCCGGGCACGGCCAAGCCCACGGCGATGGCCAGCACCGCGAGGGTGACCATCAGCTCGATGAGCGTGAAACCGGACCTGCCTTTGCGCACGGATCGTCTCCTTGGCGTCCACTGTGCCCCAGCCCTGCGGTCGACTTTAGGCCATTCCGACCGAAGGCCCCCGGGGGCTTCCCGATGGGGCGGACTGCCCGCGGTGCGGCGGCCGCCGTTATTCTTCGCAGCATGACATCAGGGTCCCACATGGTCGTGCTCGGCGCAGGCATCGTCGGGCTGTTCACGGCGCTGGTGTTGCGGCGTCAGGGTGTGGCCGTGACCGTGTTCGACCCCGCACCGCAGGCGGCGCGGCAGAGCAGTTGGGCAGGCGGTGGCATCGTCTCGCCGCTGTGGCCCTGGGACGAACCTCCGGCCATCCAGCAGTGGGCGCAGGCGGCGCACCAGGTGTATCCCGAGTGGGCGGCGCGTTTGCGGGCCGACACCGGCATTGACGTGGAGTACCGCCGTACCGGCATCCGCTGGTGGCTTGCCGAGGCCGAGCGGGCGCCGGCCCAAGCCTGGCACCGGCGCTGGGGGCTGCCCTTCACGCCCTGCGCCGACGGCCTGCTGAGCCCCGAACTGGGCCAGGTGCGCAACCCGCGACTGGGGCGGGCGCTGGCGCTGGCGACGCGGGCGGCCGGAGTCGATCTGCGCTTGGGCGCCAAGGCCGTGCCGCTGCTTCGTCAGGGCCGGGTGGTCGGTGTTCAGCAGACCGCTGGGCCGGCGGTGTGGGCCGATGCGGTGATCGTCGCGGCGGGGGCGTGGTCGGCCGAGGTGCTGGCGACCGTGGGGCTGCGCTGCGAGGTGCGGCCGGTCAAAGGGCAGATGTTGCTGTTCAGTCCGCCGCCCGATGCGCCGCCGCCGGGCCCGGTGCAGGTCAGTCGTGCGGTGTATCTGATTCCCCGTGCGGACGGGCAGGTCCTGGTCGGCAGCACCCTGGAGCATTGCGGCTTCGACACCCGCCCCACGCCCGAGGCGCGGCATGGCTTGCACGCGGCGGCACTGGCGCTCTGCCCGGCGCTTGCCCGGTATCGGCTGGTGGGGCACTGGGCAGGTCTGCGGCCCGGCGCGGCGGGGGCGCCGCAGGTGGGGCCCACCGCGGTGCCCGGCCTGTGGGCGCATTTCGGGCATTTTCGTAACGGCATCACCCTGGCGCCGGCCACCGCCGCCACCCTGGTCGATCAACTGGTGGATGAGGTCACCGGGTCACCCGGCTGCGTCCAGCACGGCTAGAAAGGCCGCCAGCGTGGGGCCTGGCGGGGTGTCGCGCAGGCGCACGACATAAAGGTCTCTGGCGATGTGCAAATCTTCGACCTCCAGCACGGTGAGGCGTCTGGCCTTCAGTTCGGTGCGGATCGACAAGGACGACAAGAACGCCAGGCCCGCCCCCGCAGCCACGGTGTGTTTGATCGCTTCGGTGCTGGCCAGCGTCATCGACGGCCGCAGCCGTACGCCCTTTTCGGCCAGCGCCAACTCGGTGACGGCGCGGGTGCCTGAGCCCACCTCGTGCATCAGCAGGCGCTGCTCGCCCAGCGTGGCGATGCGGATCGGCCCCTGACGGGCTGCGGGGTGGCGGGGCGAGGCAATCAGCACCAACTCGTCCTGGGCAAACACCGCGTAATCGAGCAGCGCGCTGCTGACCACGCCCTCGGTGAAGCCGATGTCAATCTCGCCGGCCAGCAGCGTGCGCTCGATGACCTGGGTGTTTTCAACCTGCAGCGACAGCGCCACGGCCGGATGACGCTGGCCAAAGGCGGCGAGCCTTTGCGGCAGCAGGTAGCTGCCAATGGTGCGGCTGGCACCAATGGTGATGCTGCCGCGCGCGTGCTGCTTCAGGTCGCCCAGCGCGTGGCGGGCTTCCGCCTCGATGGCGAACAGGCGATTCGCATAGCCCACCAGCAGCCGGCCGGCTTCGGTGAGGCGCACGCCGCGCGGCAGGCGATCGAACAACGGCACGCCCAGCGCGCGCTCGAACTCGCTCAATTGCTTGGAGACGGCCGACTGGCTGATGTGCAGCAGCTGCGCCCCACGGCTGACGCTGCCGCTGGCAGCCACCGCATGGAAAATGGCCAGATGGTTGAGGTTCACGAGCGGCGCGGGTGTCAGTAGGGGGCGTGATATGTATAAAACAGATGGCAATTATGGAGATTCTGCATTTTATTTATAGGGCCCGCCGCTCTAAACTGCGCGACTTTCATCCAACGGAACCGCGTCGTGACCGAACAAAAAGCAACCAACGTCACCTGGCACCATGGCGAGGTCACCCGTGCTGACCGTTACCAGCTGTTGCAGCAGAAGGGCGCGACGATCTGGTTCACGGGCCTGTCTGGCTCTGGCAAAAGCACCGTGGCGGTGGCGCTGGAAGCGGCGCTGCATCAGCGCGGCAAGCTCTGTTACCGGCTGGACGGCGACAACGTGCGCCTGGGCATCAACAAGAATCTGGGGTTTTCGGCCGAGGATCGCACCGAGAACATTCGCCGCATCGGCGAAATCTCCAAGCTGTTTGTCGACGCGGGCGTGATCGCGCTGTCCAGCTTCGTGTCGCCTTACCGGGCGGACCGGGATCTGGTTCGCGCGCTGCACGAAGCCGCCGGCATCGATTTCATTGAGGTGTATGTGGACGTGCCGCTGGCGGTGGCCGAAGAACGCGACCCCAAGGGCCTGTACAAGAAGGCGCGCGCCGGCGAGATCAAGAACTTCACCGGCATCAGCGATCCCTACGAAGCGCCGCTGACCCCCGAACTGGTGCTGCCCAGCCACGAGATGAGCCTTGAAGACGAGGTCGACGCGGTCCTCAAGCTGCTGCATGCGCGCGGCATCGTCCCCAACGCTTGATTCCATCACCCCAGACCCTCCAGGACATCCCCGACATGATCAAGCCCCACGGCTCCGAGACGCTCAACCCCCGCTTCGTGTACGACACCGAGCGCCACGCGCACCTCGCCAGGGAAGCCGAATCGCTGCCCAGCCTGTTGTTGAACTCGGCCGCCGCCGCCAACGCGGTGATGCTGGGGGCGGGCTACTTCAACCCGCTGTCGGGCTACATGAACAAGGCCGATGCGATCTCGGTCGCCAAGGACCTCAAGACCACCGATGGCCTGTTCTGGCCGGTGCCGGTGCTCAACATCACCAAGGAAACCAACCTCAAGCCGGGCCGCATCGCGCTGCGCGATCCCAACGTTGAAGGCCACCCCGTGCTGGCGGTGATGGACGTGCAGGCGGTGGAGACCGTCAGCGACGCCGAACTGCAGACCATGGCCCGCGAAATCTTCGGCAACCTCGATGCCCAGCATCCGGGCGTGCAGACCTTTCTGGGGCTCGGCAACACGGTGCTCTCCGGTCCGATCGAGGTGCTGAGCTTCAGCTACTTCCAGGGTGAGTTCCCCGACACCTTCCGCACCGCAGTGGAGATTCGCAACGAGATCAAGGAACGCGGCTGGAACAAGGTCGTTGCCTTCCAGACGCGCAACCCCATGCACCGCGCGCACGAAGAACTGTGCCGCATGGCGCACGAGCGTCTCGGCACCGACGGCATCGTCATCCACATGCTGCTCGGCAAGCTCAAGCAGGGCGACATTCCGGCGCCGGTGCGCGATGCCTGCATCCGCACCATGGTCGAAAACTACTTCCCGAAGAACACGGTGATGATCACCGGCTACGGCTTCGACATGCTCTACGCCGGCCCGCGCGAAGCGGTGCTGCACGCGGTGTTCCGCCAGAACATGGGCTGCGACTACCTCATCGTGGGCCGCGATCACGCCGGCGTGGGCGACTACTACGGCGCCTTCGATGCGCAGACCATCTTCGATGAGAAGGTGCCGGCCGGTGCGCTCGCGATCGAAATCTTCCGCGCCGACAACACCGCCTATTCCAAGAAGCTCGACCGGGTGGTAATGATGCGCGAAGCGCCCGATCACACGCCGGACGACTTCGTCGCCCTGTCGGGCACCAAGGTGCGCCAGATGCTCGGCCAGGGCATTGCACCGCCGCCGGAATTCTCGCGCCCTGAAGTGGCCAAGGTGCTCATGGCCTACTACCAGGAACTTGACGCCAGCAAGGCCTGACCCTGGAGGTTGTACTGGCCGGATCTGCGACGCGGATCCGGCCTGTTGCGTTCTGGGGCCGCCCCCACCCTTCGAGCACGAGGAAGACCATGGCCGATATCGACATCTTCAACGGCGACGCTGACGGCATCTGTGCGCTGACGCAATTGCGCCTGGCCGAGCCGCGCGACGCCCGACTGGTCACCGGCGTCAAGCGCGACATCAACCTGATGGCGCAGGTCGAGGCGCAGGCGGGTGACCGCATCACCGTGCTCGACGTGTCACTCGACAAGAATCGCGACGCGCTGCAGCGTGCACTGGCCGCAGGCGCCGAGGTGCTTTATGTCGATCACCATTTCGCCGGCGAGATACCGCAACACCCACGCCTGACGGCGTTCATCAACGAAGCGCCGGATGTCTGCACCAGCCTGCTCGTCAACGGCCGCCTCGATAACCGCTACGCCGAATGGGCAGTGACCGGCGCCTATGGCGACAACCTCAAGCGCAGCGCCGAAGCCATCGCCCGGCCGCTGGGCCTGTCATCCGGGCAATTGCAGCAGTTGGAGGCACTGGGCACCTACCTCAACTACAACGGCTACGGCGAAAACATCGACGACCTGCATTTCGCGCCGGACGCGCTGTTCAGGCTTGTGAGCCCACACGCCTCGCCGTTCGACTTCATCAATGAGGGGCGCGAGCACTTCGACAGGCTGGCCGAGGGCTACCGCACCGACATGGACCGCGCCGCGTCAACGCCCCTGATGGCCGGCGCCACCGAACACGCCGCCTTGCTCGTGCTGCCGGACGCCGCCTGGGCGCGGCGGGTCTGCGGCGTCTTCAGCAACGACCTGACCAACCTTCACCCCGACCGCGCCCATGCGGTACTGACCGAAAAAGCCAATGGCCACTACCTGGTGAGCGTGCGCGCACCGCTGAATCGCAAACACGGTGCCGATGTGCTGTGCCGCAAATTTCCATCCGGCGGCGGCCGCGCCGCCGCCGCCGGCATCAACGACCTGCCCGGCGACCAGGTCGGCGAGTTTGTTCGACAGTTCAAGGCGCAGTTTGGGGGCTGATGGCGAGGGGGTGAAGGGGGCACATTCACCCGTTCGCGCCGCGCATCCCAGGCCCCGCTTTATGAAGGCGTCGCAGGTCGTTAAGCAGCGCATCGGGGCGCGACCGTCCGGCATGCGCATACACCGCGCCGCAGCCTCAACGACGATGGTGCCAAACATGAACGACTCACCGCCGCAGCCTGGGGTTCAGACGGCTAACGCCAGCACTCTTCGCTCGCCGCCTCACCATCGGCATTCTGGGCTCGCTGCTGTGCGACACGGTCGATCGAGATCACGCGGCAGGGCAGATCATTCAATTGGCGCCCGACGGCAGTGGCGATCAATCGCCAGCCGCTCCCGTCATCGGGATCGAGTGAGATTTGGTACAGCGAATCTGCAGTGGCCGCCGCTTGAAGCTGCCGGTCACGCCCGACGAACAGAGGGGCAGCATCAAGACCCACCAGCGTCTCAAAATCGTCCGCATCCTGTCCGCGCGTCAGTCGTTGCTGGGCTTGCAGGTTGGATAACGCCAGAAGGGTGCTGGTTGCGATCGTGCGATGGGTCCGGTTGACGTATCGCTGATAACCCGGAAGTGCGATGACGGCCACGAGGGCCACGACGGCCACGGTGATCACCAGCTCAATGAGCGTAAATCCACGCTGCTGTCGCAGGCAGATGTGTGGACGGCCGATGTTGAACCTCTCGCCGTCACGGCTCATGACCAGCCAACCCTCGATTCATTCTTGATGATCCAGCGGTCGAGGCGCCTGGCCTGTGGTAGGCGCCCGTCGTAGCGCAGGTACAAGGATCCGCCCGGTTCGGCCCGGCGCGTAAGGGGTGTGGCTTCCAGCTCCAGGCACGGCCCTGCCGGACAGGCGACCGAACTGTTGACGCGTACCTCATAGTCGCGCCGTTCGCCGCAGACTTGGCTCAGTTGTTCGCCGCCGCCGAACAGTTCGCCAACCGTGGTGGGGTAGCGATCACGCCGCGTGTAGAAGCGTTCGGCGCGCTGTTGCAGGGTGACGAGACACGCCTGCCCATCGACCACCGCGCCCCGGGTCAGGTAGCGCTGATAGCTGGGCAGGGCAATGGCCGCGAGGATGCCGATAATGGCCACGGTGATCATGGTCTCTATCAGGGTGAACCCCGCGTTGTTCATTGACGCGGCTCTCGCCAATCGATTTCACCGCTGCGGGCGCCCGCACCGACTGCGGCATTCTGGCTTTCGATGGCGCCTGTTGATGTCTGCGTCAGCACGGTGATGCCGCGGCCATCTCGGGCCGCGCCCACATGCAGAGACGGCGCAGACGCCACCCCCGCACCGAGGCCGACAGACCGACGCGCCACGTCACTCGGTGCTGTTCCGCCACTCACGCTGCCGAAAATGGGAAGGTCGCCGCGTGGGGTGCCCGTCTTGTAGTAGACGCCATAAAGGTCGCTGCCACCTTCGCCACCACACAGATCGGACGACGGAGTGAACCCGGAGGCAAAGACCACATCGCCGAGCACCGACGTTTGAGTGACGTTGCGTTCGGACGGAAGGGATGCAGTGCGCTGCAACGAGAATCGCCAGCCGTGCACCGGCGCGTTTTCGCCCAGGAATGCTGGCTGGCCGATCAATTGTTCCAGCTGGGGCACATCGCTGGGCGTGGTGCCACCAATGGGGCCCACTCCGGTCACCGTGTTGTCCAGCTTGACCACGGCGCCCGAGACGTCAATGAGCTCATTGGCGAAGTCGGTGAGCGGTGCCGGTGCCGACGCAGTGTCTTCGTGCACATCAATCACGCCGAACACCCAGTTCTGGAAATCGGTGGGCTTGTCGAGGTCGGTGTAAAGCCTGCCACTGGCCGCGTAGACCCATCGATTGCCCAGTTCGTCAAAACTGACCGAAGGCGTCGAGATCGCAGGGCCGCCCGGCTGCAGCATGATTTTGGGTTCAACCCAGTTGGCCGAGTCTGGCGCTTCCCTGAGGTCCAATTTGAACAGGGCACCGTTCTGGCTGCTGATGAACGCGTTTGCATCATCGTCATTGCGCCGACGCGACACGTCCGTCGCGATGGTTCCAAAATAGACCGTGTCGGCCTTGAAGTTCAGGTCCCAATCGGCGGTTACGGGGTCGCCGACAAAACTGTTGGGCGCATTGTTGCCAAGGTTGTAGGTTTGCCTCAACGAATCGTTGCCGGCCGCCAGCAGGGTGAGATCGTGGATGAAGAACTTGCCCGGGTTGCCGCTTGCGGCGTCGACCAGGTTGGTCTGGCGGGTGTTGAGGTTATCGGGGCCGCTGCCAAAGACCAGGTACCAGCGGTCTGTGTCGGGGTTGTTCGCGGGCGTCCGTCCGCGCTGGCTGTTGGAAACGACAGTCGGGAAAGAGGTGGTGAAACCAATCGCCTCGCCCGACAGTTCTGCCAAAACCCTGGGCGGTTGCTCGGGGTCGGTAACGTCGAGCACCACGTAAGCAGAGCGCGTCTGGATCTGGCCACCGATCACGTTGGTGAAATCCTCGAACCCGGGGCGACGGTTGTTGCCCTGTCGGTTGGCCGGCAAGACGAGATCGCCGCCGCCAAAGCGGAAACCGACCACCATCAATGTTGCCCATCCGCAAGGGTTGCGCGCATCCGAGCAGGGACGGTCATACACGCGGGCGTCAAAAATGCGTGGCTTACCATCGACTACCACACATGTTGGTAGCCGGTGTCGGTCAGCCAGGTGAGATGGGGCAGAAGGTTGTACGGGGCATAGGCCCAGACTTCACTGCCCAGCGGGTGTTGGGTTTCGTTGCGCGTACCCGTCAGGTTGAATCGTTGATTGGCGGTGTCGTAGAAGCCCGCATTGAAGGCATGCAGCAGGCCATCGTTGGCGCCGACGTAAACCATCTGCCGCCGGTTTCGGTAGCGCTCGCGAAACGCTGCATAAGTGGCGTCGTCATAAAGCAGATCAAAAGCTTCGGCGGGCGTTGCGGCCACGGTTGGAGTGGACTGGACGATGTCCCCCAAACGCAACGTCACAGCCTGGTTATTGTTAAAAAAGTCCAGGGTTCGCGTTCGCAGACCAGCATCGTCCTGGCCGCGGGTGTAGTCGACCAGCCGATCAGCAATGACTTTGGTAGGCGCATTCAGGATGCCGAACCGGCGCGCGCTGAAGGTGCCTTTGACGAACGGCGCCTGCTCATTGGCATCTGCCCGGCCGTTCTGGTTCAGGTCCAGAAAGGTAAGGATGTGACGCCCTTGGCTGGCCGGTGCGTCGTACGGTCGTTGGGTCGTCACTTGTGCGTCCGAGAGGGCCGCCAGCCGGTCGCGGGCATTCCAGATGACGCGCAGGTTGGTCAGCTCAACGAGCTCAACCGATGTTTCAGCATCTTCCGGGTCTCCCAGAAACCGCCGCACGCGCGTCCGCCGGTTTTCAGGGGTCGGGTTGGTCTCATCAAAGAAAATTTCGACCACTGGATCGGCAGCGAAGTCATCGAGCATGGCGTTGCTGTTGCCGTCCTCACGGAGGCGGCCCAATTCATCGATCCATAAAGCATGCAGTGAGCCGATCCAGGCGACCTCATTGCCCGCGGTATCACGACGAACAGGCTCGAAGAGCGCCTGAAAGACGGCGCCGACGCCCTCTCTGGCGTTGGCGACGACTGACGCCGCAGTACCTGAGGATGTTTGACCGATGATGGCATCGAAGACCCTGCGCAGCGACTCTTCCAACTGGCGCGGCTCGGCGGCAAAGAAGTAGTTGTCTGGATTGCCGTCGGGAATACTCTCGCCGCGGGCGTTTTGCGTGTCCCACTGATCACGCGCCAGGGGCGCGCCGGAGCCGAAGGTGTGCTCGCCGCTATAGCCGCCGTATTTGGCTGCGTACCAGAGGGGCTCTCTCAGCGTTTGCGCCTCGGAGGGGTCCAAGGCGAAGGTTCGCGTGGTGGCAGGATCATCGCGACGGCAGCCCATCGTGGCAGCGTCACCGCCCGAACGGCGGGTGCTGCAGTCCACGCCGCCGTACGGGCTTTGGAAGTAAAACGGTCCACTGTTTCGTCCGCCGCTGGCGCCGTTGCCATTATTGCCTCCGGCGCCAGAGTGGTAGTGAACCCCATCTTGCGAGGTGCCGCTGATGATGTAGCCAAAGCCCATGCGTGCGCCTCCGCCGCTATAGCCGATGACATTGGTCGTGACCTTGATCTCGCTGCTGCTGATCTCGTATCGGATCATGCCCCACAGGTCTTGATCGAAATCGCCGCCCTGCTCACCGTTTTCCCAGTTCACATACAGTGCGCCGCGACCGATGCCGCCGCTTTCGGAGTGAGGTTCGGCGATCTTGAAGTCAATAATCGAGCAGGCGCCGCGCAACAGACGGTTGTCGGGGGTGTCCGGGTTGAGGTCATCGTTCTGGCACGAGGGCAACAGGGTGACCGTCTGGTTCGGGTTGCCCGGCACGGGAATACGGTTGATCGGGCTGGCATTGGCCAGCTGCACCACGAAGGTCTTGACCGATTGATCGCCCTCAATCGCGCTGTTCATGTCGTTGGCATAGGCGTGGTAGGCCAGACCCGAAATGCGGAAGGTCCCCTCGAGTCGCGGCGCTTCAGGGCAAACACCGCGTACGTCCCCGAGGTTGTTGACGGTTTTGGCCGTGCAGATCTGATGGCCGGCATCGCCCGGCACGGTCTGCCCGTTCTCGCCCACGAAGTAGGGCTTGCCCACCATGTCCTCGCTGCGGCCAATCAGGTTGGTGAGCGCCCGTGAATCAAGCGCTGAATTCAGATCTTCGACGGCACCGTAAGAGGCGGTGTCCAGTTGGTCACCGTCATAAGAAATAACGCTGGAGTTGAAAACGATGGTGTTGAGCGATGCGCAGCTGTTGTCGTCACTTAACGACGGGCTTCGATTGGTGGGCGTGTTGAGCCCATCAATGACATTGGATTCGTTGCCCCGGAATGCGCCCACTGCGCTGTTCTGATTGGCGAACCAGCGCAGGGCCGCCAGGTAAGCCTCTGCCAGCGGGTTGCCCCAGTTTTTGCATCGGCCGTCGGCAAAAGAAGCAAGCCTGAAGTCGCAGTCGTCGTACAGTCCGTCGCTGTGCCGGTAGTCGACGATGCGGAACAACGATAGAGAGTTGATGATGCCGTTCGCGTTGGCCTGCTGTGAGCCTGTGTTCTGCCCGGCGGCATTCTTCAGCCCGTAGGTTTTGACGAATCGCCCATCCACATTGACATTGACCTCATCGGTGAATGGACCCACGCGTTTTTGCACGTCACCGCCGGACTTGTTCTTGTCGTAGGTGCCGGTCACAACACCGAACCACATGCGCTCGGTATCGCCGTATTCCTGCAGCAACCCGATCGGCTTGAGCGTGCTGTCGGGGTACTCCTTGCAACGATCGCCTGAAGCAAAACCCGATACGCAGACCTGCACTCGGGCCTCGTAGTCGCCGTCGCCCAATCGTTCCGAGTTGCGTATCGGCGAGCGATTGAACGCCGCAATGCCGGTCAAAGCCGGGTCGTTGTCATTGCAGCCCGCGCTGCCCGGGCTGTTCGTGCAGCGATTTGCGTCGCTGCTGCTGGGTCCTGGATTTTCTTCCTGCCACAGACACTGCCAGCGCTCGTTGGCGGCCCAGAGGCTGAAATTGCCAGTCGCCACGCGAATCAGTGGCGGTTCGCTGAACAGCTCGCGGCCGGGGTTGTTGGTTTTGCGCGTGGTGTTACAAAGGGTGATGCCATTGCGGCGGGCATCGCTCCCGGTCAGCCCGACAGGAGGGTTGAAAGGGGTGAGTCGATTGATGTCGGGGCCGGCGTAGTGCTTGGCCCATGAATGTGCGTCATTGGGCAGATAGGCCCGTTCAAGAACGGTCCGGTTGTCGCCGACCGTGACCGAGCCATCAATCAGGCGTTTGCCGCCGAACAGAATCCGACGGACCACATCGATACGGGCCATGGATGCCCAGTTGAGAAAGTTGCCGCTCCATGTGCTGCCGTTGCAATAGCGGTCGGCATCTGCGAAGGCTGCGGGTACGAAGATCGAGCCGTCGTGGGTGTAGCACTTGCCATCGTCGAAATAACCGTAGTACCGAAAACTGTGCAGATAGGTCGTGTCGGGGACGCCATCGCCTGTCACGTCACTGAAGTCGTTGTAAGCCTTCAGCCAGAGACTGTGGTCCTTTGACAGGGTGATCATCGCCTGTGGCTGTGCCGAGTCCACGCTCGTGACCGGCAGGGCCGCGTACTTGAGCATGTTGTCGCTGCCCGAGAGGTAGTCGAGTCCGGCGGCCCACACCGCCCATGGCATCAATGCACCGGCGCTGAGAGTGGCAAGACGCGATTTCAGAGTCCGGTAATGTGGCATCAGATTCCCCAGAAGCAGAGATTAATTGCGGATGACATGGCGGAAGTTCGCGCCTGTTTCAGCCTCGGACTCGGTGTCACCGAGCGAATTGCCGACGCTGCTGGCGTAGTAAAAGACGCGGCCACCCCCGGCGCCGGCTGATTTGCCGACGCCTTCATAGCCGGCGACCATCGCGGCGCCGGCCCCGGGGTTCAGGTCGGTGATCAGCTTGTAGACCGAGATGTCTGCGGTCAGTCGCAGGGGTTGGGTGTCGGTGGCCTCAACGACGTAGTCGGCATCTTGATCCAGCGTGGCAGGGTCGAAACCCGGCGCCGCCTCGGAATTGCCGAGATACCAGGTTCTCGGCGTGCCGTCGTCACAGGTTCTGCCCCGGCTGTCTTGAGCACAGAAACGCAGCCCCGGTGGAAGCGTGTAGGCGAAGTCCGCCGCTGACACCGTGCCCCCAATGGCCTGGGGCCAACCTCGGGCAAAGGTGTGAACGTCCATGATTTCACCCAATGGACGACGCATGGCCTCGGACGCGGTGAACGCTTCGATGCGGGATACGCTGTTGGCGGCCATTTGCACTTCGAGGCTGGCGCTACGTGTGGCGATCACGGCCACCAGCATGAGGACGGTCAGAAGGATCAGCGCCACCACCAACACGAACCCGCCCTCGTGTTTCGCGCTCATGATCGATCCAGCCGGTTGCGCAGTTGAATGTCTTGTACGAACAAACGCCTCAGGAAGCGTTGATCGGCTGCCGCGGGGGTGTACTCGTACCCATCGGGGAGGGTGTAGGTGTTGTCGTCCGCAAAGTCGTCGAGGGCGTCGCCGCGAACGATCAGCGCAGCCCGAACGATCAGGGTGCTTGCCCAGTCGGTGTCGCGCATGTCGGCGGTGCTGACGTAGCGATTCACCACGGCATCGCCGTCTTCGTCGATTCCAAATTGCAGTCGCATCATTTCAACACCCTCGACCAGTTCGGTGCTGTTGGAAACGCCGCTGACGCTGCTGTCGGGTTGCCGCACGTAGATGGCGGGGGTCCCCGCAGGGTTGGTGCGCACGAACAGTACCCGCCCTCCGAGTCGATAGGTGAGGACGCCGGTGGATTCGTCGCCAGGAAATGCGCCTGGCGCGTCCGGGGCAGGCGGCTCGGCGCCGTCCTCAACCAGCGGTGCTGGCGTCACAATCTCGGCGTGATCACGCCAGTCGAACAGGATGCCGTCGCGACCGACCCTGGCGCGCAAGATCAACCTTCCGTTGGTGCCGTCAATGTCCGGCAATGCCGCCGTTCGCATGTACTCGGCAGGGTCTGCGAAGCGCACCACCAACACGTCGGTGTTAGGGACGTAGTTCTGAACCGTGCACCCTGCCAGCGGCGAGGATGCGGTCCCGGCCCAGGCTTCAACTGCGTTGTCCACGTCCGCCATCCAACTCTCGGTGCAAGGCGCGCCGACCGACGCCAGTGACGACGAATACCTGCGGATGAAGGCTGGGGTGGCGCCCCCCCAAAAGTCGGCGTGGCGAATCTCGCGAGACAGCAGGTCCATGGCGAAGCGGGCGTTTTCCTGCAGACGACTGGTGCTCTCCTGCACGCGATAGCCCTGCTTGGAGCCGAGAAACACCGTGGTCACGCCCAGGACCACCACCAGGCCGAGCGTCATGGCGATCATCAACTCGAGCAGGGACAGGCCGCGGGCGCGCTTCATGGCGAGACCGCCAGGCGAACGCACTGCAGATCATCAGCATCCTGTGGGTCGCAGCCGGTGCCTTCGATGTCTCGCCGGGTGGCGTTCCACAGCACGGTGATGACCCTGAGGCTTCGATCATCGCAGGGGTCTGCGCAGGTCACCGATGCCTGCGCCATGGGCAGGGCATCGGTCAGGCTCGCCTGCGTGGTTTCAAAACCCTCTTCCGGCGTTGCCAACATGCTGTACCAGTCAGCCAGTTGCCACAGGCCCAGTTGCTCCGGCGTGCAGGATGCATTGCTGCAGTCGATGGGCGGTGCGTCAGGCGGTGACCCCAGTTCCAGCGCATAGGCATTGCCAAGCAGGCCACTACGGTTGCTGCGCATCGCCTCCGCAAGATTCTCCGCAAGACGTGCGGCCATGGAGTATTGATAAGCGAGGTAGTTGCTCTGCACCGCGGTGGTCTGCAGGCCCGCCACACCCAACAAGCCAATGCCGATCACCACGAGGGAGATGAGCACTTCAATGAGGCTCAGGCCGGATTGGCGACACCTGTGGGATGCGTTCATGTGCTGGGCTTCGAGATCAATGGCCGACCACTGGCACTGATCTTGACCTCTCTGACGTGCTGGTCACTGTCAGCCAGAGGCGATACGGTGATGGTGCCCATCGTCCTGCGCGCAGTTCTGCCTGCCGCCGAATAGCTCAGCGTGCCGCCAGTAAGGTTGGTCGTGATCGTGCTGACCGTGGACAGTGGTTGCAAGACTTGGAGCAATGGTTCGGCTGCGTCATCGTCCGACCGCTCGCCAATGGGATCAATGTCGACAAAAACCACAATGCCGGCGCTCCAGTCGGCGCCGCCGGCGCAGCTCGCCCCATCGGCAGAGGGGCAAATCGTCACCGTCCGGTTTCGCCGCACCGCTTCGCTCCTCGCGAGGGTGATGAACGAAACAATCTGGTTGGCCTCTGACACGGCCCGATTGCTGCGAATGACGGCGGTGAATGAAGGGACGGCGACCGTGGCAAGAATCACCAGCACGGCTATCGTCACCATCAATTCGATGAGCGTAAATCCCTTAAGGTGAGCGGGGCGTGCGTTCAAGCTCATCTCTGGTTAAGGTTTGATCCGGTTGCGCGCATCCTATCGGGATTGAATGGCGCGGTCGTGGTGTAACGATTCCGTGCTCCAAGTCAGTTGAGTTTGCGCCTATCCCCAGGCTTCGAGTGCGGCATACCCGGACGAACGTGGTCGCTGAAGTGATGAACGCATTGGCCGCGTGCTGGCCCGTCTGAATCCGTGCTGACGGTGACCTTGGCGTTGGCGGATCGACCGCATCGGAGTGCGCGCTTGACCTGGGCGGGCGAGATCACCGAGCGGGGTTGCCGAAGCCCCACCCCCGTCTGCGGTTGCGCGCGATCCCCAGCAACACGGTCAGCACCAGCAGGCTGATGCCGCCGAAGTGTCCGCCGCCGCTGCCGCCGTCCACTGCGTCGCCAGCGGAGCCCAAGGCGCCCGTGGCGTTTTGCCCCGATGAGGCGCGCGAGGTCCCGCCCGACACCGGGTCCAGTGCATTGCGGATGCCGGCGCTTTCGTCCCAGGCGACCGACAGACGCCCGAAGAGGTCAGTGCCGGTGGGATTGCTGCAGCTGCTGGAGCCGCCGCTGAGCACGCCCACCAGCACGCCGTTCTGGTTCCACAGGCCCGCCCCCGATGAGCCGGTTTCGGTGGTGCCCTCGCGCCAGCGCACCCCCCAGGCGTCAACGGTGAAGCGGTCGAGGCCGAGAAGGCCGCCCTCGTCGTTGACCCGCACATCGTTGTTGATCGTGGCCGGGCCGTCGAACAGGCTGATTTTCTTTTGGTCGCCGTTGGGGTGATGGACGCTGACGCCGGACAGGGGCGCGGCGGGCACCGCCGACCAATCTCCGAAGCGGGCATTGAACGCTCGGGGCACCGGGCTGTTGAGGACCACCAGCGTGGTGTCGGCCTGTACCGATTCGGCCAGCCAGGTGCTGCCGCTCACGACGTCGCGACTCACGTTTCCGTCGTTGGCGCCCATGCACACCGAGCGCTGGTAGTTGAAGACCGCGTTGACCGACCTGGCATTGCCGGGGGTCACGCTGCAGTGACGCGCGGTGATCAACAGCGGTCGCTGGTCGTTGGCGGTGTTGTTGAGCAGGGTGGCGCTGCAGACCGCGCGCGTCATGCCGCTGCCGACGGTGATGAGGGTTGTCGCCCTCACCGGGTTGCCCCAGGCGTTGGCCTGCGGACAGGCGACGTCGATTTGCTTGCACGTGCCCGAATCGCCCGCGGCTTTCGAGGTGAAGCCCTGCACGTCTTCATAGCCGTGATAGACCAGCTCCAGCGACACGACGGCGTTCTCGGGCAGTGCATCGCTTGACCAGGTCAGGGTGGCCAGTTCGCCCGGCACATCGGGCAGCCACTGGGGCTGGCCCTCGTGAACGGTGATGACATGCGGCTCAGACAGCCCTTCGGACTGCCAATACAGCGGCTCGCCCTGGGGCCAGTGATGCACCTGAAGGCGCAGCCCCAGCGTTTTGGCGCCGGCCGAAAAAATGCTGACGCCCCCACTGTCGCCCCGAATCTCGGCAAGCGATGGCGCAAGGCCCACCGCATAGACCAAGGGCATGGCCGAGGAGGCGGCCACGGATTCGGCAACGGCGCGCTCGTCGGTGACCGCCATCGGCAGGGCGGCCGCGGCGGTGGCTGAGATCAACGCCATCAGCGTGCCCAGCGCCGCCAGGAGTCGGTTCAATCCGAGTTTGGGTTTGGGTTGATTGCGTTGGGGCATCGGGCACTCTCTGGTGGGGGCCCGCAAGCTCAATCGGGGCCGGCGGGCGGTGTTTCGTTCTTGAAATAGCGTAACGAGCTGACCGGCTGATCAGATGAAACGTGCAGGTCGCCGGGCGCGAATTTGTCGCCCTGCAACACGGCCAGCCAATGACTCTGGCCGGAGCGCACCACGGATTCGACGACTTCGCCCACGGTGCTGTCATCAGTGGTACGCATCAGTCGACAACCGGCCTCGGGGGCACATGCCGATGCGCCCAGTGCCAGGAAGCGCTTGGCCTGTCCGAGGTAGTGCAGCCGCGCGATCACTTCCTGCCCGGTGAAGCAGCCCTTGGTGAAGCTGAGGCCATTGAGCCGATCAACGCCCGCGTGCTGGGCGATGAAGCGATCCTGGGTTTCAGGCCCCAGATTGGCAATGCCGGCCTGGAGGTCTGCCAGGCGCCACGCGTCGGTGAGGTCGTGATCGAGGTGCGCGCGCGGTGCGGAGGGCGACCAGATCACCCAGCGTCGGTGCTGCCCTGGACGGGGAACGACCAGCCGGCCCCCGTCCAGGTGCTGGCCCATGTCTGGCGAGGCGTCCTTGCCGAGCAGCGGCGCGAGCGCTTCGTACAGATCAGCCGGCAGTGCGCCCGCCGCTGGCGCCCCGATGATTGCGGTCGCCGATGCCGAATCCAGCGCCTCAATGCGCACATCGCTGCGCAGCACGAACATTTTGAGCCGCTTGATCACCGATTCGACCAGTGTCCGGGGCAGGTCGAACCAGTACGCCTCCGGCGCCGCGCGCATCAGAAAACCGGTGGCCAGCAGGCGGCCCTTGGGGCTGTTCAATGACGTGAATTGCTGCTGGGCCACCCCCAGGGCGCCCACATCATTGCTGAGCTGGCCTTGCAACAGCCGCAGGGCGTCGCCGCCCTCGATGCGAATCAGCCCCCGGTGTGAGAGGGTGCCGATGGTGGAAGTTGGGTCTGGAACATTGCGAGTCATGCCCGAGATTGTCACAATCCGCGCCCGTGAAGCCAACCGCCACACCACCCGACGAAGCCTCCGCCGACCCTCAGCCTGTGGGTCGCGATGCCGACGTCGTCCGCCTGCGGGACCTGTTGGCCCCCCCCGAGGCCCAGGCTGCGCCGACCGTCAAGGTCTGGTCAGGCGAGGCCGACGGCAAGGTCAAAGAGTTTGGCGGACGCCAGAATGGTCTTGACCCGACCCGTTACGGCGACTGGGAAAAGAACGGCCGGTGTATTGATTTTTAAAGCAGATCGTTGCGTCAGGGTGCGCCTTGGTGCGCCCGTTTTCATTACAGGGAGCATTCAATGAGTTCACCCAAGTCAGGGCCGCAGGCAAGACCGCTGTCCCCCTTCATGCTGGGGCAGTACTACCGGTTTCAATTGACGTCGGTGCTGTCGTTCGCGCATCGCATCACCGGCCTCGGCCTGACCTTGGGCACCTTGCTGATCGCAGGCTGGCTCATCGCCCTGGCCAGCGGCCCCGAGCGCTACGCCGCCTTCGCCACGCACCTGACGGCCTGGTACGGGCAGGTGCTGCTGTTCGCGTGGAGCTGGGCGTTCATGTACCACCTGTGCAACGGCATCCGCCATCTGGTGTGGGATGCCGGCCACGCGCTGGAACTGGACGCCGCCTACCGCAGCGGTTACATCGCGGTCGCCGCGTCTTTCGTCATCACGGCCGCGATCTGGGTCGCGGCCTACCTTGTTTGAGGGCAGATCCATGAGCTTACGTTCGCCATTGTCACGCGCAAAGGGTCTGGGTTCGGCCAAGTCGGGGGTCCATCATTTCTGGATGCAGCGGGTGTCTGCCGTTGCGCTGGTGCCGCTCAGCCTGTGGTTCGTGTTTTCAGTTGCCCGGCTGGCCGGCGGCGACTACGCCGCGGTCGAGCACTGGGTGTCGGCGCCCAGCGTGGCCGTGGTGCTGATCCTGTTTCTGGGTGCAACGCTGTATCACTCGTTGCTGGGCGTGCAAACCATCGTGGAAGACTATGTGGGCCATGAAGGCGCCCGCATTGCGGTGTTGTTGCTGTCCAAGTTCGTGCACCTTGCCGTGGCCGCTGCCACCATCTTTGCGGTTCTTAAAATCGCGCTGGCCTGAGGCCTGCTGCCCTAAAGAGATTGTTTATGTCTGCTTACGAAATTGTTCACCATGAGTACGACGCGGTCGTCGTCGGCGCCGGCGGCTCGGGCTTGCGCGCCACCCTGGGCATGGCCGAATCGGGCCTGAAGACAGCCAACATCACCAAGGTCTTTCCCACCCGGTCGCACACGGTGGCGGCGCAGGGCGGCATCTCCGCGGCGCTGGCCAACATGGGCAAGGACGACTGGCGCTGGCATTTTTACGACACCGTGAAGGGCTCTGACTGGCTGGGCGACCAGGACGCCATCCAGTACATGACCCGCGAGGCCATTCCCGCCGTCATCGAGCTTGAACACTACGGCGTGCCTTTCAGCCGCACGCCGGAAGGCACCATTTACCAGCGTCCGTTTGGTGGCATGACCACCGACTTCGGCAAAGGGCCGCCGGCGCAGCGCACCTGTGCGGCCGCCGACCGCACCGGTCACGCCATGTTGCACACGCTCTACCAGCAGAGCCTCAAGTGCAAGGCGCAGTTCTACATCGAGTTTTTTGCGCTCGACCTGCTGATGGATGACCAGGGCCAGTGCTGCGGCGTGCTGGCGCTGGAAATGGCCACCGGCAAGATTCACCGCTTCCGCAGCCACATGACCATTCTGGCCACCGGGGGCTACGGCCGCGCCTACTTCTCGGCCACCTCGGCCCACACCTGCACCGGCGACGGCAACGCCATGGTGCAGCGCGCCGGTCTGCCGCTGCAGGACATGGAGTTCGTGCAGTTTCACCCCACCGGCATCTACGGCGCGGGCTGCCTGATCACCGAGGGCGCACGCGGCGAAGGCGGGTATCTCACCAACAAGGACGGCGAGCGCTTCATGGAGCGTTATGCGCCCAGCGTGAAAGACCTGGCGCCGCGCGACATGGTCAGCCGCTCGATGGCCACCGAGATTCGTGAAGGCCGCGGCGTGGGTGAAGAAGCCGACCACATTCACCTGCACCTTGAGCATCTGGGCCCCGAAGTGCTGCACAAGCGGCTGCCGGGCATCACCGAGTCGGCACAGATTTTCGCCGGTGTCGATGCCACCAAGGCGCCGATTCCCGTGGTGCCGACCGTGCACTACAACATGGGCGGCATCCCGGCCCTGTACACCGGCGAAGTCGTGACCCTGAAAGACGGCAATCCCGACAGCGTCGTCCCCGGTCTGATGGCCGTGGGCGAAGCCGCGTGCGTGTCGGTGCACGGTGCCAACCGCCTGGGTTCCAACTCGCTGCTCGATCTGGTGGTGTTCGGTCGTGCCGCGGCGATACGGACCGCCGAGATCGTCAAGCCGGGTCAGGCGCACAAGCGCATTTCCGGCCGCTCTGAAGAAGCCTCGCTGGCGCGCCTCGACAAGCTGCGCAACGCCAAGGGCGGCACGCCCACCGCGTCGCTGCGACTCGACATGCAGAAAACCATGCAGAAGCATTGCGCGGTGTTCCGCGACGGACCGCTGATGCAGGAGGGCATTGCCAAGCTCAAGGGCATCATCGAAGGCTTCGATACCGATCTGCAGGTCACCGACCGCTCGCTGATCTGGAACACCGACCTGATGGAAACCCTGGAGCTGGACAACCTGCTCGGCCAGGCGCTGGTGACCATTGTGGGCGCCGAGAATCGCGCGGAGTCACGCGGTGCGCACGCCCGCGACGACCTGAAGGATCGCGACGACCAGCAGTGGCTCAAGCACACGGTGGCCTGGCGCAGCGACCGCAGTGAGGTCACGCTGGACTATCGCCCGGTGCACATGCAGCCGATGGACGCGGATGTCGATCACATTCCGCCCATGGCCCGCAAATACTGAGTCCGTACTGATCGGTCGTCATCGACCGCTCTTTAATCCTTTATCGCTGATGGAGTAAGCCGCAATGGCCCAGTTCTCACTGCCCCAGAACTCGAAGATCGACAAATCGGCCGGCAAGCATTTTCCGGCGCCCAGCGGCGCCAGGAACGTGCAGACCTTCAAGGTCTATCGCTATGACCCCGACACCGGCGCCAATCCAAGGGTTGATGTCTACGACATCGACATGGACGCCTGCGGGCCGATGGTTCTCGATGCCCTGATCAAGATCAAGAACGAGACCGACGCGACCCTGACCTTCCGTCGCTCATGCCGCGAAGGCATCTGCGGGTCGTGCGCGATGAACATTGACGGCGGCAACACGCTGGCCTGCACCAAGCCCTGCAGTGAGGTGAAGGGCGACGTGTCCATCTATCCCTTGCCGCACCTGCCGGTGGTCAAGGATCTGGTGCCCGACCTGACGCACTTCTATGCCCAGCTGGCGTCGATTGAGCCGTGGCTGAAGTCCGACACCGCAGCGCCCACCCGTGAGCGCCTGCAAAGCGAAGAAGACCGCGCCAAGCTCGACGGCCTGTACGAGTGCATTCTGTGCGCCTGCTGCTCGACCAGTTGCCCCAGCTACTGGTGGAACGGCGATCGCTACCTTGGCCCTGCGGTGCTCATGCAGGCCTACCGCTGGCTGGTGGACTCGCGCGACGAAGCCACCGGCGAACGCCTCGATGCGCTGGAAGATCCTTTCAAGCTCTATCGTTGCCACACCATCATGAACTGCGCCAAGACCTGCCCCAAAGGGCTGAACCCGGCCAAGGCGATTGCCGAAGTGAAGAAATTGATGGTCGAGCGCACGGTCTGAACACGGCGCGTCGCGATCCGGAAGGCGGCCCTCGCGGCCGCTTTTTTGCTTGATGGAGAAGGGCATGGATGCCGCAAGACTGACGTGGTTGCTGCGCCGCGGAATGAAGGAACTGGACGTCATGGCGACCCGCTACCACGCTGATCGCTATCCCCAGGCGCCCGCTGCCGAACGGCAGGCCTTTGAGCGCCTGCTGTCTGAGGTGGAAGACCCGGACATCTGGGCCTGGACGATGGGCTACGACCAGCCTCCCGAGGAGTACCACGATGTCATCCGGGAATTTCGAATCTTCCGTTGAGCTGGTGCTGCGCCCGTCGCGCAGCGCCCTGATGATGGCGCTGTGGGTGCATGCCCTGCCCGCCGCACTGCTGCCGTTCACTGGGCTTGCGCCCTCCTGGATGATGGGTCTGGCCGGGCTTATCGCCCTGTCGTGGATTGCCCTGCGGCACCACCCCGCGCTGGGGTTTGGCAAGCGTGCCATCACCCGTATCCGCTGGGAGGCCGAAGGCCAGTGGTTCATCTGGCGCGGCGGCAAGCGCATCGCCGCCGAGCTGCTCGACGACACCGTGGTGCATCCGCGCATGGTGGTGCTGCGCTTCAAGATCGACACGGGCAAGCGCGTCACCCGCCTGCTGACGGGCGACGAGACCACGCCAGGCAATTTTCGCCGCCTCAAGGCGCGTCTGACCCTGCCGCGGTAGTGTGACCGTCAAAAAGGGCCGCGCCTCGTGTTTCTGATTGACAAGATCATTCTGCTTGCGGCCATTCTGATTCTGGTCGGCATCGTTTCCAGCAAGCTGTCCGCGCGGATGGGTCTGCCGGTGCTGGTGCTGTTCCTGATCATCGGCATGCTGGCCGGCGACGGCGGCATTGGCGGCATCATCTTCAACAATGCCGACGCGGCGCACGCGCTCGGCACGCTGGCCTTGGCAATGATCCTGTACGACGGCGGGCTGCAGACGCCCATCGCGTCGATCAAGTCGGTGTGGAAGCCGTCGGCGCTGCTGGCCACGCTGGGCGTGCTGGTCACCGCGGCGATTGCCGGGTTCACCGCGTGCTGGGCGCTCGATCTGCCGCTGATGGAGGGGCTGCTGGTGGGCGCCATCGTCGGGTCTACAGACGCCGCCGCCGTGTTCTCGCTGCTGCGCAACGCCGGGATTCACGTCGCGCCGCGACTCAAGTCGACCCTGGAGATCGAAAGCGCTTCGAACGACCCGATGGCGATCTTCCTCACCGTTGGCCTGCTCGAAGTGCTGATGAACGATCTGCCCTTCGGCATCGGTCTGGTGCAGATGTTCGCCCTGCAAATGGGGGTGGGCGTGGCCGTGGGGCTGGCCGTGGGCTGGGTGGCAGTGCGGGTCATCAACCGCATTCACCTCCTGGCCACGGGCTTGTATCCGGTGCTGGTCGCCGCGTTCGGGCTGCTGGCCTTCGGGGTCGCGGCCAATCTGCAGGGCAGTGGCTTCCTGGCCGTGTTTGTGGCGGGCGTCTTTGTCGGCAACAGCCGGTTCGTTTTTCAGCGCAGCACCTTCCTGTTTCATGACGGACTGGCCTGGCTGGGGCAGATCACCATGTTCGTGGTGCTGGGCCTGCTGGTGCATCCGCCATCGCTGCTGGACGTCTGGCAGGAAGGGCTGATCATTTCATTCGTGCTGATCTTTGTTGCGCGGCCCCTGGCGGTATTGCCGATCCTGCTGCCCTTTGGCTTCAATGCCCGCGAGATCGCCCTGGTTTCGTGGGTGGGCCTGCGCGGTTCGGTGCCCATCATCCTGGCGATTTTTCCGCTGATCTTCGGCCTGTCGGGCGCGCCGCTGATCTTCAACGTGGTGTTCTTCGTGGTGTTGATCTCGGCCACGGTGCAAGGCTCCACCTTGCCCATCGTCGCCCGCAAGCTGGGTCTGGCCACGCCGCCGCCGCCGGTGCCGCCGGCCACGCTGGAGATCACCGCCTTGGGTGATGTCGATGCCGACATCGTGGAATACATACTTGGTGACACCTGCCGCGCCGCGGGTCGGCGGCTGTCGCAGATGGCGCTGCCCGACAGCACCGTGGTGGCCATGATCACCCGCCAGCAGACGGTCATACCGCCGCGCGGCTCTACCACGCTGGAGGCCGGAGATCACCTGTTCGTGGTGCTGCGACCCGAAACCCGGCCGTTCGTCGATCGCGTGTTTTCGTCGCACGTGGGCGAAGCCGTCGTGGCGATGTTGCCGGCGGCCGAACTGCGCCTGAAAGGCACGACCCGCATCGAAGACCTGCTGCGCTGTTACGGCATCGATCTGGCCATCGAAGGCGGGCTGACGCTGGATCAGGTGCTGCGCCGGCATCTGGGCGACGCGGCGGCAGTGGACGCCAGCGTCACCTTGAACGGCACCGTGATGCGCATCTGTGAAATGGTCGACCGCCGCATCGCGACGGTGGGATTGAAGCGGTCCACCGAGGGCGCCGGGGCCTTGGGCTGATGGAGTGCCAGAATGTCGCCATGAAGCTCTATCACAACCCCCGCTGCTCGAAGTCGCGCCAGGCGCTGGCCCTGTTGGAAGCCCGTGGCCTGGCACCCGAGGTCATTCGCTATCTGGAGCAACCGCCCGATGCCGCAACCCTGGACGGCATCTGCAAGGCCCTGAATGCCGAGCCGGCGGCCCTGGTCCGGTTCAAGGACGAGGCCGCCAGACAATTGGGCCTGAAGGCCGACGACGCGCGCCCCCGCGAGGCGTGGCTGGCGCTGCTGGCGGCCAACCCGGCGCTGATCGAGCGGCCGATTCTGGTGGTCGGCACGCGCGCGGTGGTCGGCCGTCCGCCGGAAGCCGTACTCTCCCTGATCTGATGTCTCTGGCCCCCGTGAGTCCCGCATGACGTCTCTTTTGATTGGCAAAGGTGACACCGCCCAGACCCTGCTGGCCCGCTACGCCAACCGCCACGGCTTGGTGGCGGGCGCGACCGGGACCGGCAAGACGGTGACCTTGCAGGTCATGGCCGAAGGCTTTTCGGCGCTGGGCGTGCCGGTGTTCTGCGCTGACGTGAAGGGCGATCTGTCGGGCCTGGCAGCGGCCGGCGCCGACAACCTCAAGCTGGCCGAACGCGCGGCCAAGGTGGGCGTGAGCGGCTACGCCCCCGCCGCGCAGCCGGTGATGTTCTGGGACGTGTTCGGCGAGCAGGGGCACCCGATACGCACCACCCTGTCCGAGATGGGGCCGCTGCTGCTGGCGCGCCTGCTGTCGCTGAGTGACGCCCAGTCGGGCGCGCTGGCGGTGGCCTTCAAGTACGCCGACGATCAGGGTCTGGCCCTGCTCGATCTCAAGGACCTGACGGCCCTGCTGCGGCATGTGGCGGCCCACAGCAAGGTCATCAGCGCTGAATACGGGCTGGTGAGCACGGCGTCGCTGGCGGCGATCCAGCGGGCGCTGCTGCAGCTTGAGCAAGAAGGCGGCGCCGCCCTGTTCGGTGAGCCCGCGCTCGAACTGGCCGACTTGATGCGCACCGACCTGTCGGGGCGCGGCATCGTCAACGTGCTGGCGGCCGACAAGCTGTTCATGCGGCCGCGGCTGTACGCGACGTTTCTGTTGTTCCTGCTGTCTGAGTTGTTTGAATCGCTGCCCGAAGTGGGCGATCTGGACCAACCGCGACTGGTGTTTTTCTTCGACGAGGCCCACCTGCTGTTCAAGGACGCCCCGAAGGCGCTGGTCGACAAGGTCGAGCAGGTGGTGCGCCTGATCCGCTCCAAGGGGGTGGGCGTGTACTTCGTCACCCAGAATCCGCTGGACCTGCCCGAAACGGTGCTGGGCCAGCTCGGCAACCGCGTGCAGCACGGCCTGCGCGCCTTCACGCCGCGCGACCAGAAGGCCGTGCGCGCGGCCGCCGAAACCTTCCGCGCCAATCCCGGCGTGGACGTGATCGAGGCCATCACCCAGATGGGCGTCGGCGAGGCGCTGGTGTCGACCTTGCAGGACAAGGGCATCCCCAGCCCGGTGGAGCGCGCCATGATCGCGCCGCCGCGCAGTCGGATGGGGCCGCTCAGCCCTGAAGAGCGCCGTGCGGTGATTCAGCGCAGCCCGGTGTTTGGCCGCTACGAGGCGCTGCTGGACCGCGAATCGGCGTACGAAATACTCGCCCGCCGCACCGCCGAGGCCGAGGCCAGGGCCGCCGAAGACGAGGTGGCGGCGGCGCGTGCCGAAGCGTGGAGCGCGCAGACCCCCGGAGGTGCGGGCGGCGCCACGGCAAGGCCGCCGCGCGCCTCGCGCGCCCGGCCAAGGGCGCCGCAGTCGATGACCGAAAAGGCCTTGCAGTCGGCGGTGCGCAGCGCCGGCAGCGCCGTCGGGCGAGAAGTCGGCCGGCAGGTGCTGCGCGGGCTGTTAGGGTCGCTGCTCAAACGATGAGCCTCGAACGCGACCGTAGCCACGCGCAAATGATCGACGGCCTTGAACGGCTGTCGCTGTCTCTTCCGGATGAGGCCCTGCTGCAATTGCGGCAGTACCTCGACGAGCTGGAAAAGTGGAACGCCGCCTACAACCTGACGGCCGTGCGCGACCGCGCCGGCATGGTCACCCGCCATCTGCTCGACGCCCTGGCCATCGTGCCGCCGTTGCAGCCGCTGCTGGCGCATCCCGGCGCGCGACTGCTGGATGTGGGCAGCGGTGCGGGGTTGCCGGGCCTGGTGCTGGCCATCGTGGCGCCAACGCTGGAGGTGACCGTGCTCGACAGCAACGGCAAGAAGGCGCGCTTTCTGCGCCACGCGGCACGCACGCTGAAACTCGCCAACGTGACCGTGGCCGAGGCGCGTGTCGAGGCCTGGATGCCCCCGGCGCCCTACAGCCTGATCACCAGCCGCGCGTTCGCCGCGCTGGGTGAATTCTTCACCAGCACGGCGGCTTTGTTGGCCCCCGGTGGTCAATGGGTCGCGATGAAGGGCAAACTAGCCGACCGTGAGCTGGCCGACGTGCCCGCGAGCATCCACATCAGGGAGTCCATGCGTGTGCAGGTACCCGGCCTCGACGAGGTGCGGCACCTGATCTTCGCCATCCCCACATGAGCTACGTGATTGCTGTTGCCAACCAGAAAGGCGGGGTGGGAAAGACCACCACGGCGATCAACCTTGCCGCCTCGCTGGCGGCCACCAAGCGCCGCGTGTTGCTGGTGGATCTGGATGCCCAGGGCAACGCCACCATGGGCGTGGGGGTCGACAAGAACACGCTGCAGCGCAGCGCCCGCGACGTGCTGCTGGAACTGGCGGCAATACGCGACGTGATTCTGCAGGTGCAACGCTCGACGCTGTCGGTGCTGCCGGCCAATGCCGACATGACCGAGGCCGAGATCAAACTGCGTGACGTGCCCGCCGGCGACTTTGCCCTCAAGTCCGCCCTGGCCGATGTGGCCGACGACTACGACTACGTGCTGCTCGACTGTCCGCCGGCCCTGTCCAAGCTCACCGTCAACGCCCTGGTCGCCGCCGACGGCGTGCTGATCCCCATGCAGTGCGAGTACTACGCGCTGGAGGGCCTGAGCGCGCTGATGGACACGGTCGGCAAGATCAAGCGCGTGATCAATCCCAATCTTGAAATCGAAGGTCTGTTGCGGACCATGTTCGACCCGCGCAACAACCTGTCGAACGATGTGTCGGCGCAGCTTGAAAGCCACTTCGGCGACAAGGTGTATCGCACCATCGTGCCGCGCAACGTGCGCCTTGCCGAAGCGCCCAGCCACGGCCTGCCGGTGATGCTTTACGACGCCCAGTCCACGGGCGCGCGGGCCTACCTTGCCCTGGCGGGCGAAGTCTTGCGGCGGCACGATCCGCGCGCGTCACGTAACCGTAAGGATGCAGCATGAGTCAGAAGAAGCGTGGCCTCGGACGCGGCCTGGGGTCGTTGTTGTCCGACGTGTCGGCACTGGGTTCGGCCAGCGAAACCGACATGGGTCTGGTCGACCTGGCCATCGGGCTGTTGCAGGCCGGGGCCCATCAGCCACGCAAGCATTTTGATGAAACCGGTCTGGCGGAACTGGCCGAGTCAATCCGCGCGCGGGGCATCGTTCAGCCGCTGATCGTCCGTCCGGTGTCGGCCGGTCGCTATGAAATCGTCGCCGGCGAGCGCCGTTACCGTGCGGCGCAGATCGTCGGGCTCAAAGTGGTTCCGGTGATCGTCCGCGAGATGGACGAGCGCGAGGCCATGGCGGTCGCGCTGGTCGAGAACATCCAGCGGGCCGACCTGAACCCCCTCGAAGAGTCGGCCGCGTTGCGCAAACTGATCGATGAGTGTGGGCTGACCCACGAGCAGTGCGCCCAGGCGGTAGGGCGCTCGCGCACCCAGGTCAGCAATCTGTTGCGCCTGGCCGAACTGGACCCGATGGTGCAGAACGCAGTGCGTGAAGGCCGGCTGAGTCTGGGGCATGCCAAGGTGCTGCTGGGTGCGCCCGTTGAGCGGCAGACCGAATTGGCCCACCACGCCATGCACCGGGAACTCACGGTTCGCCAGACCGAGGCGTTGTTGCGTGAAACCGCGCGCCCCAAGCCCGCAACGCGCAGCGAAAGTCGTGCCGAACCCGAGCTTGAGCAGCGCCTGAGCAGCGCCGTGGGCCTGCCGGTGCGCATCCAGCCGGGGGCCAAAGGGCAGGGCAAGGTGCTGATCAGCTACCAGGACCCGGCCGAACTGAGACGTCTGCTGGGTCTGTTCGAAAGTTGAGTTGCGCCGCTGCGCTGTCGGTCCCCGTCATCGTTGCGGGAACGCCCGTCGCGCGGGGCTTTTCCCCCTTGGGCCAAAAATTATCGTTGCGAATCAGTGACCGTGCCGCTACAATCCGCCGCGTTTGCTGCAGTGCACATCATGAGAGAAGCCCATGAAAGTGGTTCTTCGATTGGCTGCACTGCAGGCTGCCAGCGCAATCATCCTGGGTTTGGGGTGGTGGTTCGCTAAAGATCAAATGCATGGTTTGGCCGCCCTGGTGGGTGGCGCCATCGCTGCAACATTGACGCTCTACGCAGGGGTGCAGACTTTTTCTCGTCCCGCGACCGATCCTCAGACGATCGCGCGTCAATTTGTGCGGGCGCAGCAAAAAAAATGGCTGTTGGCCGTCGTGCTTTTTGCACTGGCCTTGAAGGGACTGGCGGCATACGCATTGCCACTGATCCTCGCATTCGCGATTGGGGTCAGCTTTTACAAGCTGGCGCTGCTTTGGAACTGACTTGTGAGTTCATGTTATGGCAGGAGATAACACCGCTGCAGGGTATGTCACGCACCACCTTGAGCACCTCAAGGCGGGCAGCGAGAACGGTTTCATCCGTTTTGACACCTGGCACCTCGACACGCTGTTCTTCTCGACTGTGTTGGGGCTGTTGATGCTCACCGTGTTCCGCATTGTCGCAGTGCGTGCCACCAGCGGCGTGCCCGGCAAGCTGCAGTCGTTCGTCGAGGTGCTGGTTGGTTTCGTTGATGACTCGGTCAAGGGCAGCTTCCACGGCAATCGAGGGTTCGTCGCGCCGATGGCGCTCACCATCTTCGCCTGGGTGTTCCTGTGGAACGTCATGGACCTGATTCCGGTTGACCTGTTCCCGATTCTGGGTCAGCTCATCGGGCTGGAATACATGCGTGTCGTGCCCTCGGCCGACATGAGCGCCACCTTTGCCCTGTCGATTTCGGTGTTCATCCTGATTCTGATCTACAGCATCAAGGGCAAGGGCGTCGGTGGTTTTGCCAAGGAATATCTGACCCATCCGTTTGGCAAGAATCCGCTGCTGATTCCCGCCAACCTGATCATCAACACGGTTGAACTGCTCGCCAAGCCGCTGTCACTGGCCCTGCGACTGTTCGGCAACCTGTATGCCGGTGAGTTGATCTTCATTCTGATCGCGCTGCTCGGCATGACCTGGACGGGTTTCAACGTCATGAGCCTGGGCCTGTTCTTCGGGCAGCTCGTGGCAGGGTTTGGCTGGGCGGTCTTCCATATTCTGGTGGTCACGCTTCAGGCATTCATTTTCATGACGTTGACCATCGTGTACCTCGGCATGGCACACGAGCATCACTAAGCAGGCCCGCAGTTTTTTCACCCACTCACTTCTTCTTTAGTACACACGGAGCACTTCGATGGAACTCATTGCCCAGATTCAGGCCAACACGGCGCTTACGGTTGGTCTCATCTTCGGTCTGGCAGCGCTTGGCACGGCCATCGGTTTCGGCCTGTTGGGCGGCAAGCTGCTGGAAGGCGTTGCGCGCCAGCCGGAACTCGCCAACAACCTGCAGACCAAGATGTTCATCGTGGCCGGCCTGTTGGACGCCGTCGCGATTATCGGCGTGGCCATGGGCCTGCTGATGATGTTCGCCAACCCGTTCCTCGCCGCCGTTCAGGGCTAAGAGGGGTTCGCCCCACCTTGCGCACGGCATTTCTGGTTTAAGCGGAGTTTTCGATGGGTATCAGCATTCCGTCCGTCCTCGGACAAATGATCGTCTTCCTGCTCTTCGTGATGTTCACGATGAAGTACGTCTGGCCGCCGATCATGAAAGCGATGGAAGAGCGCGAAGCCAAGATCCGCGATGGTCTGGCGGCCGCTGAAAAGGGCAAGGCAGCCCTTGCCGAAGCGTCTTCGAAGTCCGATGAAGAACTGAAGGCCGCGCGGACCCAGGCGCAGGACATCATCGCCGCCGCCAACAAGCAGGCGACGCAGTTGGTCGAGAAGGCCAAGGGCGACGCAACCGCCGAGCAGCAGCGGATCATCGCCAGCGGTCACGCCGAAGTGGAGCAGATGGCCGCTCAGGCGCGCGATGCCTTGCGCAAACAGGTTGCCGACCTCGCGGTTTCGGGCGCCGAGCAGATCCTCAAGCGCGAAGTCGATGCCAAGGCGCATGCCGAGATTCTCGATCGCCTCGCCGCGCGCATTTAAGGACCGGTCCCGATGAGCTCACTGAGTCAAATCGCCCGACCGTACGCCAAGGCCGTGTTCCAACTGGCCCGGGAGCAGTCGACCGTGTCGGCTTGGTCCGACGGCCTGACGCAGTTGGCCGAGCTGGTGGCCGATCCATCGATCGCATCGCTGCTGGGGCATCCGCGGGTCGAACCGGCGGTGCTGGTCGACGCGCTGGCCCCCGCACTCGGCGACGCGCTGGGGGAACAGGGTCGTAATTTTCTGGCCGTGTTGGCCGAGCAGGGCCGGCTGCCTGCGCTGCCGGACATCAAGCATCAGTTTGACGCCCTGCGTGCAGACGCGGAACGCACGGTGGCGGTGACCGTTACCACCGCCGAGTCGGTGGACGCCGACCGGCAGGGCTCGTTCGCCTCGGTGATCGCCGAGCGGCTGGGCCGCGAGGTCAAGATCGACTGGGCCACGGATGACGCCCTGATCGGCGGCGCCATCATCCGCGCCGAAGATCTGGTGATCGACGGCTCGATCCGCGGCGAGCTTGAGCGGTTGCAGAAACAGATTGGGCAGTGAGCGAGTCACAAGCGACTTCTAGGTCGAGTCGGTCACAAGACCGGTTAACGACGCCAACGATATAGAGACGAACATGCAGCTGAATCCTTCAGAAATCAGCGACCTCATCAAGAGCCGCATTCAGAACTTTGAATCGGCCTCCGAGGCGCGCAACACCGGCACCGTGGTCTCCTTGCAGGACGGCATCGTCCGCATCCACGGTCTTTCAGATGCCCTGCAGGGTGAAATGCTGGAGTTTCCCGGCAACACCTTCGGCCTCGCCCTGAACCTTGAGCGTGACTCGGTCGGTGCGGTGGTGCTCGGTGACTACAAGCATCTGAAGGAAGGCGACACGGTCAAGACCACCGGCCGCATTCTGGAAGTGCCGGTGGGCCCCGAACTGCTGGGCCGCGTGGTCAACGCCCTGGGCCAGCCGATCGACGGCAAGGGTGACCTGGGCGCTTCGGCCACCAGCCCGATCGAAAAAGTGGCGCCTGGCGTGATCTGGCGTCAGTCGGTCGACCAGCCCGTGCAGACCGGCTACAAGGCGGTCGACGCGATGGTGCCGGTCGGTCGCGGTCAGCGCGAGTTGATCATCGGCGACCGCCAGACCGGCAAGACCGCGATGGCCATCGACACCATCATCAATCAAAAGCACTCCGGCATTAAGTGCGTCTACGTCGCCATCGGCCAGAAGAACAGCTCGATCGCCGGCGTGGTGCGCAAGCTCGAAGAGCATGGCGCCATGGCCTACACCACCGTGGTGGCCGCCAGCGCCTCGGAAGCCCCGGCGCTGCAGTTCATCGCACCGTACTCCGGTTGCTCGATGGGTGAGTACTTCCGCGACAACGGTGAAGACGCGCTGATCATTTACGACGATCTGTCGAAGCAGGCCGTCGCCTATCGTCAGGTGTCGCTGCTGTTGCGGCGTCCGCCGGGTCGCGAAGCCTACCCCGGCGACGTGTTCTATCTCCACAGTCGTCTGCTGGAACGTGCCGCTCGCGTCAATGCCGACTACGTCGAGCAGTTCACCGGGGGCAAGGTGAAGGGCAAGACCGGTTCACTGACGGCGCTGCCGATCATCGAAACCCAGGCGGGCGACGTCTCTGCCTTCGTGCCGACCAACGTGATCTCGATCACCGACGGTCAGATCTTCCTCGAAACCGACCTGTTCAACGCCGGTATTCGCCCCGCCATGAACGCCGGCATCTCGGTGTCACGCGTGGGCGGTGCAGCGCAGACCAAGATCGTCAAGAAGCTGGGCGGTGGTGTGCGTCTGGCGCTGGCCCAGTATCGTGAACTGGCGGCCTTCGCCCAGTTTGCCTCCGACCTCGACGAGGCCACCCGCAAGCAGCTGGAGCGCGGGCAGCGCGTCACCGAGTTGATGAAGCAGAAGCAGTACGCGCCGCTGACCGTTGCACTGATGGGCGCGTCGCTCTACGCGGTGGAGAAGGGTTATCTCGACAAGGTGCCGGTCGAGAAGATTCAGCCGTGGGAAGAGGGCCTGCATCAGTTCCTGAGCAACAGCCACCAGGCGCTCATGGACAAGATCAACGTCAAGGGCGACTGGAACGAAGAGATCGAAGCGGGCCTGAAGGCGGCGATGGAAGCCTACGTCAAGCAGTCGGCCATCTGACCTCTCTAGTGCGGAGTGCGAGGCGGCAGCAGGGTTTTCAAGCACCCTGAGTCTCACGCTCCACCGCTCACGAATCATCAATCACGGACCAACGAATGGCAGGCGCAAAAGAAATCCGCGGCAAGATCAGCAGCGTGAAAAACACGCAGAAGATCACGCGCGCGATGGAAAAAGTCGCCATGTCGAAAATGCGCAGGGCGCAGGATCGCATGGCGCAGGCGCGTCCCTACGCGACGCAGATTCGCAATACGCTGGGCCATCTGGCGGCGGCCAGTCGTGACGAACCCAATGCGTTCCTCACCGAGCGCCCGGTCAAGCGGGTGGCCTATCTGGTGGTCAGCACCGACCGCGGCCTGTGCGGCGGCCTCAACATCAACCTGTTCCGGTCGGTCATGCGGCTGGTCGGTGAGGCCCGCTCCGACGGCGCCGAAGTGCAGTTCGCCGTGTTCGGCAGCAAGGGCGTTTCGTTCTTTCGCCGCGTCGGCGGCAAGGTGCTGGCGCAGGCCACGCAATTGGGTGACAAGCCGCAACTCGACGACCTGCTGGGCGTGATCAAGGTGTTGGTCGATGCGTATCGCGAGGGCGAGGTCGACCGCATCGAACTGGTCTCGACCGCGTTCGTCAACACCATGACGCAGAAGCCGCGCGCGCAGGTGCTGTTGCCGGTGCAGCCGGTCACCGACGATCTGCCAGATCATTGGGACTATCTGTACGAACCCACTGCGGCAGTGCTGATCGACAGCGTCATCACCCGTTACATCGAATCGCAGATTTACGGTGCGGTCATCGAGAACGTGGCCTGCGAAATGGCTGCGCGCATGGTGGCGATGAAGTCGGCCACCGAAAACGCGGGCGACATCATCTCCGGACTGCAGCTCGCCTACAACAAGGCGCGCCAGGCCAACATCACCAAGGAACTCGCCGAGATTGTCGGCGGTGCCGCGGCCATCAGCTGAGCAACGCAGACAAAAGTGTCGGTCGGGCCTCACCCCGGCATTCACGTCGGTCTGACGGCCGACTTACAGGACAAGACAGGAAAGCGACAACATGAGTACTGGAAAGATCGTTCAAATCATCGGCGCCGTGGTCGACGTTGAATTCCCACGCGACGCGGTTCCCGGCATCTATGACGCGCTGACGGTCGATGGCACGGGGCTGACGCTGGAAGTGCAGCAGCAGTTGGGCGACGGCGTCATTCGCGCCATCGCCATGGGCTCCTCCGACGGCCTCAAGCGTGGTCTGGTGTGCCAGAACACCGGCGCCGGCATTTCCGTGCCGGTGGGCGCCGCCACTCTGGGCCGCATCATGAACGTGCTCGGCGAGCCGCAGGACGAGCGCGGCCCGGTGAACAGCGAAACGCGCTGGACGATCCACCGCGATGCCCCGAGCTACGAAGACCAGTCCGGCTCCACCGAGCTGCTGGAAACCGGCATCAAGGTCATCGACCTGCTCTGCCCGTTCGCCAAGGGCGGCAAGGTCGGCCTGTTCGGCGGCGCCGGCGTGGGCAAGACGGTGAACATGCTCGAGCTGATCAACAACATCGCGCGCGAGCACTCCGGTCTGTCGGTGTTTGCCGGCGTCGGTGAGCGTACCCGCGAAGGCAACGACTTCTATCACGAGATGTCGGAAGCCGGCGTCATCAAGCTCGACAACCTGCCCGAATCGAAAGTGGCGATGGTTTATGGCCAGATGAACGAGCCGCCCGGCAACCGTCTGCGTGTGGCGCTGTCCGGCCTGACCATGGCCGAGTACTTCCGCGACGAAGGTCGTGACGTGCTGTTCTTCGTTGACAACATTTATCGCTACACCCTGGCCGGTACCGAAGTGTCGGCGCTGCTCGGCCGTATGCCCTCAGCCGTGGGTTACCAGCCGACTCTGGCCGAGGAAATGGGCGTGCTGCAGGAGCGCATCACCTCCACCAAGACCGGCTCGATCACCTCCATCCAGGCCGTGTACGTGCCGGCGGATGACTTGACCGACCCGTCACCGGCGACCACCTTCGCCCACTTGGATGCCACCGTCGTGCTCTCGCGTGACATCGCCGCGCTGGGGATCTACCCGGCCGTGGACCCGCTGGACTCGACCAGCCGCCAGCTGGACCCGAACGTCATCGGTGACGAGCACTACCAGACCGCCCGTGACGTGCAGGGCGTGCTGCAGCGCTACAAGGAACTGAAAGACATCATTGCCATTCTCGGCATGGACGAGCTGTCGGAAGACGACAAGAAAGCCGTGGCCCGTGCCCGCAAGATCCAGCGCTTCCTGTCGCAGCCCTTCTTCGTGGCTGAAGTGTTCACCGGCTCGCCCGGCAAGTACGTGTCGCTGAAAGAAACCATCCGCGGCTTCCAGGGCATTGTGGCTGGCGATTACGACCACATGCCGGAGCAGGCGTTCTACATGGTCGGCACCATCGACGAAGCCATCGAGAAAGCCCAGAAGATGAAGTGATGCAGTGATCGAGGATGGCGCGGCGTGGCCGTGCCGCCGCCATCACCCGTCACGCCTCCTTCATCATGAGATCGCCATGTCTGAACTGAAAGTCGAAATTGTCAGCGCCCAGGGGCACATCCACAGCGGTGTGGCCAAGTCGGTGTTCCTGCCCGGTGAACTCGGTGAGCTGGGCATCCTGCCGGGCCACACGCCGCTGCTGACCAAGCTCAAGCCGGGTGCGGTGCGGGTGCAGACGGCCGAGGGCGAGGAACTGCCGTTCTTCGTGGGCGGTGGCATCGCCGAAATCTTGCCGACCGGGGTGAACGTGCTGGCCGACAGTGCCTTGCGTGGCAAGGATGCAGACGCGGCCGCCGCACAGGCCGCAAAAGACGCCGCTGAAGCTGCGCTGGCCAATGCCAGCACCGAGATGGACATGGCCAAGGCGCAGCTCGAACTGGTCGAAGCGGCGGCGCGCCTCAAGTTCGTCGAGCAGTTGCGCAAGGGCAGATGAGCCAGCGTGTCGTCAACGCGCAGCACAGAAAAGGCCCGGTTCAAGGGCCTTTTTTGCGTTTGATCTTTCGCCACCCCGGTACACTTTTGCCATGAATCACGCCATTTCCGTTGCGCCGCTGGATGTGGTCGTGCTGGCGGCGGGCAAGGGCACCCGCATGCGCTCGGCGCACCCCAAGGTGCTGCAACCTCTGGGCGGCGAGCCGATGCTGGCGCACGTGCTGCGCGCGGTGGTAGCGCTCACGCCGCAGCAGGTGCATCTGGTGGTGGGCCACGGCCAGGCAGAGGTGCGCGAGTGGGCTGCGTCGCAGGGCGATATGACCGGTCCCGTAACCTGGGTGGAACAGACCGAGCAACTCGGCACCGGCCATGCGGTGCGCCTTTCGGCGAAGGCCTGGACGCCGGGTTCGGTGGTGTTGGTGGCCTACGGTGACGTGCCGTTGATCACCCCGGCCACACTGGCGTCGGCCGCCGAGGCGGCACGCTCGCAGGTGGTGATCATCACCGCCAAAGTCGCCGAGCCCAGCGGCTACGGCCGTATCGTGCGCGACGCCTCGGGTCAGGTCAGTGCCATCGTCGAGCATGCCGACGCCACGCCTGCGCAACAGGCCATCAAGGAAATCAACACCGGCGTCATCGCAGCGCCCGCAGATTGGCTGGGGCCTTGGCTGGACGCGCTGCAAAATGACAATCCCAAGGGCGAGTATTACCTCACCGACGTGATCGCCATGGCGGTGGTCGAAGGCCGTCCGGTTACCGGACTCTGCGCCGCCGATGCCGCCGAGCTAGAGGGGGTCAATGACCGTGTCCAGTTGGCGAAGGCCGAGCGCCAACTGCAGTCGCGCCGCGCCACGGCCCTGATGCGGGCGGGCGTCACGCTGGCCGATCCCGCGCGCCTGGACGTGCGCGGCGGGGTGCAGGCCGGGCAAGACGTGAGCATCGACGTGGGCTGCATTCTTGAAGGCCGTGTGGTGCTGGGCAACAAGGTGCGCATCGGGCCGTACTGTCATCTGCGCGACGTCGAATTGGGTGACGGCGCGGTGATCGAGTCGCATTCAGTGCTCGAAGGGGTGGTGACGGCGGCCCATGTGCATGTGGGTCCGTTTGCACGTTTAAGACCCGGTACCCGGCTGGCGACAGGCGCCAAAGTCGGAAATTTCGTCGAAACCAAGAAGGCCATCGTTGGCGCCGGCAGCAAAATCAATCACTTGAGCTATGTCGGCGACGCTGAACTGGGTGCCGACGTCAACGTCGGCGCGGGCACCATCACCTGCAATTACGATGGCGCCAACAAGCATCTCACGCGCATTGGGGACCGGGCCTTCATCGGTTCCAACTCGGCGCTGGTGGCGCCGGTGGAGATCGGCGCGGACGCCACCATCGGCGCCGGCTCGGTGATCGCCAAGCCCGCGCCCGCGGGGCAGCTCACGGTGTCGCGCAGCAAGCAGATCAGTCTGCCGGGCTGGCAGCGTCCCACCCCGCGCAAGGCATGAACGAGACCGCGTCGCCGAGTTGGTTGGGGCGTTTCGAGCGCTTCACCGCAATGGCCGGCGAGCCGCTGTTCACCGTGGGCAACAGTGACATTACCCCGTTGAGCGGCGCGCTGTTCTTGTTGTTGGTGGCCTTTGTGGTCTGGGGTGCGCAGCGCCTGGAGTCGACGCTGCAGCGGGCGGCAGACCGGCGGCCGGGCCTCGATCGATCAGCCTTCTTCGCTGCCTCGCGGCTGCTTCGCTACGTGCTGTGGATCATTGGCGCCCTGATGGCGCTGCACATGGTGGGCATCGATCTGTCGGCCATTGCGCTGCTGAGTGGTGCCATCGGCATCGGCATCGGGCTCGGCATGCAGGGGCTGTTCAACAACATCGTTTCCGGCTTCTTTCTGCTGGGCGAGAAATCATTGCGCATCGGCGACATCGTGTCGCTCGATTCAGGCATTTCCGGCACGGTACGCAACATCGGCCTGCGCCACACCCTGGTCGCCAACAACGACGGCGGCAGCGTGATGGTCCCGAACGCCGAGCTGGTGCTGAAGCCGGTCACGCACTGGACGCTGGATCACGCCAGTCGGCGGTTGCACGTGCCGTTCAGCGTGGGCCGCGGCGTGGCGCGAGAACACATTGGCAGCCTGGTGCTGGAGGCCGTCAAGGCGGTGCCGGAAACCCTCACCGGGCCGCGCTTTGCGCCGGACGTGTGGCTCACCGAGATGAGCCCCTTCGCGCTCGCCTTCGAGCTGGTGGTGTGGGTCAACCGTGATGGCGTGGAGCGCGCACCGTACATGCGCGCCCAGTACCTCGCCGTTATTGCCGACGTGCTTGCGGCACACGATATTCCGCCGCCATTGCCGGAACCGGCCTCGCATCTGCGCGGTGGCGCCGACGGCGCGCGACTGCCGCCGGTCTGATGCGGGGCTCCCTTGTTGCCGTCGTTCACCTTTAGGAATCGTCATGTGTGGAATTGTTGCCGCCATTGCCCAGCGTGAAGTGTTGCCGATCCTGGTCGAGGGGTTGAAGCGCCTGGAATATCGGGGCTACGACTCAGCCGGTGTCGCCGTGCTGGGCGCCCACGGCTTGTCACGGGTGCGGGCGGTGGGCAAGGTCGCCGCGCTGGAGCAGTCGCTGGCCGCGGGCGGCACCGAGGGCCGGGTGGGCATTGCCCATACCCGTTGGGCCACCCACGGCGCGCCGGCCGAACACAACGCCCATCCGCATCAGTCGCGCACGGTTGCCGTGGTGCACAACGGCATCATCGAGAATCACGCCAGGCTGCGTGCCGAGCTGAGTGGCAAGGGTTTCGTCTTTACCAGCGAGACCGACACCGAGGTCATCGTGCATTTGCTGCAGGTCGAGCGCGATGCCGGTGCCGATCTGCATGGGGCCCTGACGCGTGTCATCGCGCAGTTGGTCGGGGCCTTTGCCGTGGCGGTGGTGGACGAGCGCGACCCTGACGCCCTTTGGCTTGCCCGCAAGGGAAGCCCGCTGGTGATCGGCGTGGGCATCGGTGAGCATTTTGCAGCCAGTGATGCGTTGGCACTGTTGCCGGTGACCAATCGCATGGTCTACCTCGACGAGGGTGATGTGGCGGTGCTGCGCACGGAGGGTTTTCAGGTCTGGGATGCCACCGGCGCGGCGGTGACGCGTGAAGAGAAGCGCTCCAGCCTTTCGGCCGACGCGGTCGACAAGGGCAGCTATCGGCACTTCATGGCCAAGGAGATCCACGAACAGCCGCAGGCGTTGATGCAGACGCTGCAGGGCCGGGTGGCCGAGGGTCGGGTGCTCGAGGCCTGTCTGGGCCCGAATGCCGACGCCCTGCTGTCGAAGATCGACGCCATTCACATTGCCGCTTGTGGCACTTCGGCCCACGCCGGACAGGTGGCACGTTACGCCTTCGAGCAGATCGCGCACATTCCCTGTCAGGTCGAGCTGGCCAGCGAGTTTCGCTATCGCGACCCGCTGGTGGCGCCCAACACCCTGTTCATCACCATCTCGCAAAGTGGCGAGACCGCCGACACGCTCGAAGCTCTGCGCCATGCGCGCAAGACCGGGCAACTTGCGGCCTCGCTGGTGATCTGCAACGCGCCAGAATCGTCACTGGTGCGCGAGTCCGACATTGCGCTCATGACCCACGCCGGGCCGGAGCGCAGTGTCGCGTCCACCAAGGCCTTCACCACACAATTGATGGCCCTGTCGCTGATCGTGCTGCTGATCGCGCGCCGCCGCGGCGCCATCGACGCCGCCAAAGAAGCCGAGCTGATTGCGGCCCTGCAAGCGGTGCCGGGTCAGATCGAGACCATCCTGTTGCAGGAAAACCGGCTGCGTGCCCACGCCGAGCGGCTGATGCTCAAGCCCAATGCGCTGTTCCTTGGGCGGGGGCCCATGTGGCCGGTGGCGATGGAAGGCGCGCTCAAGCTCAAGGAGATCAGCTACATCCACGCCGAAGCCTACGCTGCCGGCGAACTGAAGCATGGCCCCCTGGCGCTGGTGGACGACCACATGCCGGTCATCGCCGTGGCGCCACAGGGCGAGCTGCTCGACAAGGTGAAATCCAACCTTCAGGAAGTCCGCGCTCGCGGCGGCGAATTGCTGGTGTTCGCCGACGTTGACGCGCATTTCGAGAGTGAACCGGGCGTGCACATCGTGCCGATGCCGCATGGCCATCCGTTCACCGATCCCATTGTCTACACCGTGCCGCTACAGCTGCTGGCCTATCACGTGGCGGTGCTCAAGGGCACCGACGTGGATCAGCCACGTAATCTTGCGAAGAGCGTGACGGTGGAATGACCGGGCAGCCCCAGGTGCCGCCGCATGTAGGGCGTCAGGCCAATGTTGACCAGCGTGTCAATTTCGGAATGGCGATGGCCGTCGCAGCCTGATCGCCCTATCAATAGGTGTCAGTAACCGGTCTTGGCGCGGTCGCGGGTGGACGCGCGCGCCTGCAAACTTGTTGCGCCACATTGGTCACGGTCCGCCTGCAGCAGGGTTGTGTGGCGGCATGATGCGGTTTATTCTCCCAATCGCAACGAAGCCCGGGGGGGATTATGCGTCTGATGACTGGACTCAAGTTAGTGCCAAGCGCTTCGCGACATGGGGTGTACGATAGTGTCTACATTAAACATCCATCAGGTGCTGCTGTTGATGTTGCATGCTGCGGCGCACAATTAAAATCGCTGCGTTGACTTGGCAAAGCGTGCTGTTCAGGCATCGCTTTGAAAGTTTTCGCAGGCTCACGTTCAACCGACCCAGGATAATTTTCATGAAGTCTTTCCAACTGTCTTCAACTTCGAAAGCGCTCATCGCGCTGGGGCTCGTCGCCTCTGTGCCGACGCTGGCGAATGCACAGGAAACCCAGCGCTATTTCAGCGTGCTGGGCACCTACAGCACCACCGATGATGATCGCGGCCAGCGTTTGAACGAGCTGGGCCTGAATGCTGATGTCGATGAAGCCGTAGGCCTCGGCGTGTTGTACGGCTGGCAGTTCCCCAGCAACTGGGGCGTCGAAGCACAGCTTTTTTCCGAAACGATCGAAACCGACGTTCCCGGCATTACTGACTTCTATCGTCAGGGTGTGACCGCTGACCTGATCTATTCGTTCGGCGACCGCACCGGCTTTACGCCGTTTGCACTGCTCGGCGTCGGTGGCAATTACAACGACGTGTCCCCGAACGAAGACAAGTTCGACTTCATGGCCAACGCGGGGCTCGGTTTCGTGACCGGCCCGGTGATCAAGTACGGCGATGTTCGCCTTCGTGCCGAAGCCCGCTATGTGTACGATACCTTTGAAAACGAGTACGGCGACATCCGCTACGGTCTGGGCATCGAAATCCCGCTGCTGAAAGCGCGCGAGCCGCTGCCGGAACCCGCGCCAGTCGAGCCGAAGGTGGTTGAAGTCCCGTCAGGTTTGCGTGATGACGACGGCGACGGCGTGATCAACGACCGTGACCAGTGCCCCGACACCCCCGCAGGTGAGCGTGTTGACGGCGTGGGCTGCCCGCTGGGCAATCTGATCCCGCTGAATGGCGTGACCTTCGAGTTCGACAAGACCCGTCTGCGTCCTGACGCCCAGACCATTCTCGACCTCGCCACGCTGGTGCTCAACAAGTACCCGGACATGCAGGTTGAAGTGGCGGGCCACACTGACAATCTCGGCAACGACGCTTACAACCAGCAGCTTTCCGAAGGCCGTGCCAATGCGGTCCGGGATTACTTCGTCTCCAAGGGCGTGAACAACCCGATCACCGCCCGTGGTTATGGTGAAGCTGAACCGATTACCGACAACGGCAGCGAAGAGGGCCGGGAGCGGAACCGTCGCGTTGAACTCCGCATTCTCAACTAAACCAATTTGCGATCTTTAGACAGCGCCCGGCCGGTTGAGCCGGGCGCCCCTCAACTGAACCGAGTGCTTTTATGAAATTGAAATCCCTTTTATTGCCCGCCCTTGCGGCGATTTTTCTGGTCGGCTGCGAAGCCAATGGTGTCGATGCCGGCCTGGGCGGCGGCGGCGGCGGTGATGGCGGTGGTGACCTGAATGTGCCGCCCGGCAGCATAGCGGACATCACCAATTGCGCGGCTCCGGTCAGCGGCCTCTGCGTGCTGGGCGGCGAGAGCCACCCGGGCGGTATCGTTGACCTGCTGCTGGCGCCCGAAGGTCCTCTGGGGCCGATTGCCAGCGCCATCGATGTGTCTGCGCTGGGCAATGTGGTGACCGTGCTGCTGTCAAATGACGATGGCACTCTGGCGGGTCTGGTCCGCGGCCTCACGGCTGACGGCCAGGTGATCGAAGCGTTGTTGTTGCTGTTGATCGGCGAAGACGGCCAAGGGCAGGGTGCAATTGCCGAAAGCTTGGTCAACCTGCTGTTGCCCAACGCAGAGGGAACCGGCCTTCTGGCGCTCATCGGCGATGCGGACGGCGGCGGCGTGGTGGGCTTCTTGCAGGCACTGCTGTTGGGTGGCGAGAACAACCCTGAGTGCCAGGCGCCGCTGGGCACGTTGTGCCTGATCGGCGGTGAGGGTGACCAGCAGGGCCTGCTTGATATTCTGCTCACTTCAAGTGGTCTGGTCGGCAGCCTCAGCCAAAACCTGACCCAGCAAGAACTCGACGACCTTGTTGCCACCTTGGGCAATCTGCTGGCCTCTGACGGGTCGCTGACGGGCCTGGTTCAGGGCCTGATTGCCGATGGTCACCTACTTGAAGGACTTTCGGTCTTGTTGATGGGCACGGAGGGTGAGGGCGGCCTGAGCCTGCTGGAAATCATCGAGGGCACCCTCACCGGACTGGGTGGCATCGTGACGGACGTGCTTGGGTTCGTCCGCGGGCTGTTGACTCCTTTCGCACCCGCAGCGCCTTAATTTAGGCGCGCCACGCAGCAGGTTGCCTGCGTCACTGCCCCCAACCGGGTCACCGGTTGGGGGTTTTTTATTGCCCGGCATTGAAGATCCGCGAGCCCTCGCTCGCCACCTGTGATCGCGGGTCGAGATCAAAAGCCGCTCGCGCCTTAACCCCACTCCCGGGATTGCGCCGTCGTCATCAGCGCGGTCCCAATCACGCGGTCCCAATCAACTGAATGGAGTGGCACGATGAGCGCATAACAGTGTGGGTGGCGGGCGCAGCATGTGCCTTGGTGAGCCCTGTGCGCAGACCGGTCGACCAGAGACGGCACCGCCTTCTGAAGTCAAAACCGAGCCGCCCTCGGCGCCGGCTGGTCCTGCCACGCGGCTCATGGCCGCCGATCAGGCCACGTGGGCCAAACAGCAGCGCTGTGCCGGGCTGAGCTGGCCGCCCCGGCAAGACTTCGCGGAGCGCGTCCCCGAGATGGAGCGGCGACCATCCGCACGCCGGCCGGCCGCTGTTTGCCAAGCCGCAATCGGCGCTGGCGACGCGCGTGCCGAGGTTGAAGGGCGGTATTCCGGGCGCGTTCAGCGCCGAGTCCCGCACGGATGTCGCAGCTGCCGAAACGCTGACCCTCACGGCCGAAGTCGTAAGGAGCCGCGCGGCGGCTGAGGGAAATGACGCCCAACGGCCAAGTTAGGCGCTGGCGGGTGGGCGTGCCCCCGGCGCTGAATGATGTGACGGGCAGCCGCTGAAACGCGGCCCGCTTTCTGTCGACGCGGACGCAATCAGAGGAGAAAGGTCAAGCGTTCCTCTGGAAAGTGTCAGGCGTCACCGGGGCGCGCCCCGTGAACCGGACTGCGCTCGCCCAAGGCGCCAACCTCGTGGCGATTGAAGATGCCGATGATCGGCGTGCCGTGCGCGCGCATGATTGGCTCGATGCGGCGGTGCAATGCGTGATAGCGGTAGAAGGGCACACGCGGAAAAAGATGATGGATTGAATGCAGGTTCTGGCCCAGCCAGAACCACTCGATCGGCTTCATCCACCTCGGCATGATCAGGCTGCTGGTGTTCTGGTAGCGGCCGCTGCTCTGGAACGGCGCATGCGGCCGGTAGGAAAACCAGTACACCAGAAAAAAAGCGCCGATGAGATAGCCCGCCACCAGCATGATCACGGCTGCCACGCTTGGCATCCACGCCAGAAAGGCGATTCGCCACCCCAGTGAAACGGTCACTTCAAGGGCGAAGACCGAGCGTTCACGGCCTGACATTCCGCTCCAGTGGCTCACAAAAAGGAAGCTGTTCTGTGTCCACAGCATCTTCAGGCCGCCGGTCACGAATCCTGCGAGACCGTCTCCCATGCTGCTGACCACGTGGTCCGGATCCTTGCCCGCCTGATTCGTATAACGGTGATGCGTGAAATGCTCGATCTTGTGCGAGGCATAGGGAATCATGATGATCGGGGCGACCAGGTATCCACACCCGTCGTTGAGCCATTGCAGATGGCGGTGTTTGCCATTGATGTTTCCGTGCGCGGCCTCGTGCAGGGGCGTGTACGACAGGTAGGTCAGAATGGCGTAAATCGGAACCGCCGCCCATAGCGGCATCCAGCCGGCCGCGAACAGCCCCAGGTTGGCAATGAACGCCCCCAGCACAACGGCGACCAGGCAGACCGTGCCCCATGCCAGGGCGCCCATTTCTTCTTGTGCGGCGGCAATGGCCTCACGGTTCAAAGCCCCAAGTTCCTGATTCATGTCAGCTTCCTCATCCATTTTTTCTCGAGCCCGAGTCTAGTCGCGGGCCGACAGAGCCAACAGGGCATTGGCGTCCTGGCTGAGTGCATTTCCGGCCACCGTCATCATGGTTGAGCGTGTGTGAAGGGGCGGGGGGCTTGAGCCCGCCACCAGCCGCTAGACTGCGTTGCTCAGGAGATGCCATGTCATCAGAGGCAACCTTGCTTCACCCGGTGGTCATCAGTCAGGTGATGATCAATCTTGCGTCCCGCTATGGCGTTGACAGCGCAACCTGCCTGCTCGGCACCGGTATTGAAGAAGCGGACCTCCGCGACGCCGATGCGCTGATTACCCGCGAACAGGAAATGCGACTGGTCGAAAACCTGATGCTGGCCCTGCCGCACGTCCCGGCCCTGGGTTTCGAACTGGGGCTCCAGTACAACGTCTCGACGTTCGGCATCTGGGGTTTTGCGCTGCGCAGCAGTCGCACGCTGCGCGAGGCCATGCAGCGTGCGGTCCGCTACCTGCCGCTCAGTACGGCTTACTGCCGGTTCAGCTTGGTCGACGACGCCCATGGCTTCGGCTGGGTGGTCGACCCTGAACCTGTGCCTCGGCATCTTCGTCAGTTTCTGCTTGAGCGGGATACCGCGACGGGGATCAATCTTCTCAAGGAGCTCAGCTTGGCCGGAATCAGCGTGGAGGCCCTCGACTACACCTGCCCGGCGCCCGACTACGCCCCGCAGATCGCGGCACTGGCAGGCATCACGCCACGCTACAGCCGGCCACGCAACGCCCTGATTCTGAGTCGCGCCGATGCGGAACGGCGGCTGCCCATGTACGACGCCAATCTCGTGAGGTTGCTTGACGCGCAATGCCAGTCTCAACTCAAGCTCAGACAGTCATCGGACTTGATCGGGAACGTCCGCCTCCAACTGCTGGGCTCGCTGGGTTTGGCGGCCTCGCTGGAGGAAGTGGCGGTTCAGCTGGCGATGTCGCCCCGCAGCCTGAGGCGCAAGCTTGAACGTGAGCACACGACGTTTCGGGGCATCGTCGAAGACGAGCGCAAGCTGCTCGCCGAGCGATTGCTGCAATCCACGACCATGAAGCTCGATGAAATGGCCCTTCAACTGGGCTATGCAGACACGGCCAGTTTTACTCGTGCGTTTCGCCGCTGGTTTGGGCATTCGCCCGGCGAGTATCGCAGCCAGCGCCGGTGATGACGGCGGTCGAACAGAACAAGGGGGTGTCTCAAGTCCGCGCGCAGAACCCGCCCAACTCCGAGGGTGGCGGCGACGTGTCAACGCGGCCCACCAGCCGCCTGTGCTGGCGGCATCGCGGGCAACAATCGATTGCACCGCCCGGCAATCGAGAAAAAAGTGCCCCCGCCGGGGCGCCCCAAGCGCGTACACTCCGCGCCCCATGCTCGCCCTTCAAAACCTCACGCTTCGCCGCCACAACCGCACCTTGATCGAGGGCGCGACCTGCACGGTCTATGCCGGGCAGCGTGTCGGCGTCATCGGCAAGAACGGCGTCGGCAAGTCCACCCTGTTCGCCGCCATTCGCGGCGAACTGGCGCCCGATCTTGGTCGCATCGACCTGTCGAAGAGCGTCATTCTGGCCAATGTGTCGCAAGACACGCCGGCGCTGGAGCAACCCGCGCTGGATTACGCGCTGGACGGTGACCTGGAACTGCGCGAGGTCGAGACCCGTCTGCGGGACCTGGAACAGCGCATCGAAAACCACGCCACCGAGGCCGACATCAACGCCCTGGTCGAGGCCCATGACCGCCTGACCACCATCGACGGCTATGGCGCCCGCGCCCGCGCCGCGCAGTTGTTGCACGGCCTGGGCTTTGTCCCCGACCAGCAGGAAAACCCGGTGGCCAGCTTTTCGGGAGGCTGGCGCATGCGTTTGAATCTGGCGCGCGCCCTGCTGCGGCGCTCCGACCTGCTGCTGCTCGACGAGCCGACCAACCACCTCGACATGGACGCCGCGCTGTGGCTGCAGGAAACCCTGGCCACGCACAGCGGCACGCTGATGCTGATCTCGCACGACCGCGAGTTTCTCGACGCGGTGTGTACGCACACCCTGCACCTGGAGCGCGAGCGCGCGACCTTGTACGTCGGCAACTATTCGCAGTTCGAGCGTCAGCGTGCCGAACGATTGACGCAACAGGCGCAGATGCACACCAAGCAGCAGGAAAAGGTTGCGCACCTGCAGTCCTTCATCCAGCGATTCAAGACCCACGCCAGCAAGGCGCGACAGGCCCAGAGTCGTATCAAGGCGCTGGAGCGGATGGAAATGGTCGCCCCGGTGCTGGCCGAGAACGAGTTCGAGTTTCGCTTTCGGCGGCCCGAGAAAATTCCCAGCCCGGTCATCCACATCAGTGACGGGCAGGTGGGTTACGGCGACAAGGTGCTGCTCAGCAAGCTGCGCCTGTCGCTGGAACCCGGCGAGCGTGTCGCGCTGCTGGGCGCCAACGGCGCCGGCAAATCCACCTTGATGAAAAGCCTGGCCGGCACGCAGGATTTTCTGGGTGGGCAGATCATCCGCTCGCCCGACTTGCGCGTCGGCTACTACGCCCAGCATCAACTCGAACAGCTCGACCCGACGGCCAGCGCGTTTCTGCACCTGCGGCGACTCGACCCCAGGGCCAGCGAGCAGAACCTTCGGGATTATCTGGGGCGCTTCTCGTTTCATGGCGACCAGCAGCTGGGGCCCATCGAACCGTTCTCGGGCGGCGAGAAGGCGCGGTTGGCGCTGGCCCTGGTGGCCTACCTGCGGCCCAACCTGCTGTTGCTCGATGAGCCCACCAACCACCTGGATCTGGAAATGCGCCAGGCGCTGGAAATGGCCATCAACGACTATCCCGGCGCGGTGCTGCTGGTCAGCCACGATCGTCATTTGGTGCAGAACGTCTGCGACACGCTGTGGCGCGTGGCCGACGGCACCTGCGAGGTGTTTGACGGCGATCTGGACGATTACGCCGTGTGGCTGCGCGAAGCCCGCCGCAAGGCGCAGCGCAGCTTCAAGAACAAAGCCGGCACCTGAGCCCTTGGCCGGCCCGCGTCTCGGGTAGGCTGCGGTTCCGTGCTGTCTCCTATGGTTCCGACGCCATGCCGCAATGAGCCCCGCTGAACACGCCGCCCTGACCCGCCTGGGCTGGAACGACACCCTGGCTGCGTCGATCCGCGACGCACCGCCGCAGGCCGTGCCGGTGCGGGTCATCGAGCAACATCGCAGCGAATACCGGGTCTGCGGCGCCAGCGGTGAGCGCGCCGCCCGCACCCAGCCGTTGTTGCACCGGCACATGAGCCAGCAGGGTGATGGCATCGCCGTCGGCGACTGGGCGCTGTACGTGGACGATGGCCGTTGGCTGGTGCAGCGCCTGCCGCGCGCCAGCCTGCTGGAGCGGGCCAGGGAAGACGGCCGGCGCCAGCGCCTCGTCGCCAATGTAAACACCGCGCTGCTGGTGATGGGGCTGGACGGCGACTACAAGCCCGAACGCCTCGCCCGTTATCAGCAGATGACCGAAGCCAGCGGCGTGAAGGTGGTCATCGCGCTGACCAAGGCCGATCGCGTGGCCGATGCCGACGCGCAACGCAACGAGATTCAGCAACAGGCGGGCGCCGCCACGCCGGTCCTGCTCATGGATCCGCGTGCGGCCACCACGCAGGCGCTGCTGGCGCCCTATCTGCAGCCCGGTCTGACGCTGGCGCTGCTCGGATCCTCGGGGGTCGGCAAGTCGACGCTGATGAACACCCTGCTCGGCACCGAGGTGCAGCGCACCGGCGAAACGCAGGCCACCGATGATCTGGGTCGCCACACCACCACGGCCCGCTCTCTGCGAATGCTGCCCGGCGGCGCCTGCCTGATCGACACCCCCGGCATGCGCGAGATCAAACTGGTCGAAGAGCAGGTGGCCGACGACTTCGCCGACGTCCGCGCCCTGACCGACGCCTGTCGTTTCAGCGACTGCCAGCATCAGAATGAGCCGGGCTGCGCGGTCATTGCAGCGGTCGGTTCCGAACGGCTCGCGGCCTACCGCGACAGTCTCAAGCCCAGGGCCGGCAAGTTCAGGCGGGGCAAGGCAGCAGGCGGTGTGTAACGATGCATCACACTCTCCAAACTGCGAGGCCCATCGTGACCGACCCACGCGTCATGGACGAACTGCTGATCCTGGGCGCGCGCGCGGGCGCCCTGCTCACCGCGCGGAATGAAAAACTCGTGGTCGCCGAAACCTCGGCTGGCGGCCTGATCTCGGCGGCCTTGCTGGCCGTGCCGGGCGCTTCGCATTTCTATGTGGGCGGCGCCATCACCTACTCACGAGACTCGATCCGGGCGCTCGGCGGGCTCGACCTCAAAGACCTGCGCGCGCAAGGCATCCGTTCCAGCTCCGAGCCCTACGCCGCCCTGTTGGCACGCACCCTTCGTGAAAAGCATCCCGGCATCACCTGGGGCCTGTCAGAAACCGGCGCGGCCGGCCCTGCCGGCAACCCCTACGGCGACCCTGCCGGCCACACCTGCATGGCGGTGGATGGCCCGGTCTGCGCCGTACGGACCCTGCGCACCGGCCGATCCGACCGGTTTGCCAACATGCAGGAATTTGCCGCCGCCAGTCTGGCGCTGCTGGTCGAGACTTTGGAGGCTGCGCCCTCGGTGTGAGCCTTGCCGGCGCGCGCCGCCGATCGTCAGTCCCGCTCCAGCCACTGGATGACGCGCTCGGCGATCACCTGGTGACCCTCGGCGTTGGGGTGGATGGGATCGGCGCGCAGGCGGCGCTTGCCGTACACATAGGGCAGCACGGTGCGGTCGACAAAGGCGCCCGGCACGCCCGCAAGGGCGGCCGCGTACAGCGGGTGCACCTCCGAGCGCTGCGGCTCGGCCAGGCCCAGCACCAGAAAGCGTGCGCCGCGGCCGACGACGGTCTGAGCCATTTCGCGAAGGTTGGCTTCGGTGTGTGACAAGGGCTGGCGCCGCAGAAAGTCGTTGCCGCCCACCGTGGCAATGACCAAGGCAGGCTCGAACGCATCGAGCTGCGCCTCCAGCGTCGCCAGCACCTCGTCGGAGGTCGCGCCGTTGCGGGCACGATTGAACACGCTCAGGCCGGTTTCGCGGGCCACGATGGCAGGCCAGGCCTGATCGCCCGGCAGGCGGTGGCCGGTGGTGATGGAGTCGCCGATGGCGAGCACCACCGCGTCCGGCGGCAGCGGGATATGCCCCTCCGGCTTGCCCGGCCCCTTGGCACAGGCAACCAGCAGCAGGACCAGCGGAAGGGTGAGGCGTAGCAACGGCGACATGGCGCGACGGGGTTCAGGTGTAGCCGTATTGTCGCGCCAGCGCGACGACCGCTGCATCGAGCGTCCGTGACCCGCCCTCCTGTTCGGCCTGCCACGGCGCCTCGGCCTGCAGACTCGGCGGGGCGGCAATCGCCAGCGCCTGGTCGATGACCGGCGCCAGGGCGTCCATCTCCAGGCCGCCCGGGGCTTCGGGCGGCCCCCAGCCGGCAAACGGGCTGCCACGGATGGCCTGCATGGCGGCCAGCGCCGCGTCGCCGTCATCGAGGCCCAGCGCGACGCAGAGCGCGCGCAGTGCGGTCAGCGGATCGGTTTCGAGGTCGTCCATGCGGAACTGCGTGCGCTGTGCCTCAGACACCCAGCGCTGCAGGTTGCGGTTGCAGCGCAGCCACGGAATCTGCGGCTCGACCAGCGCCGCTTCGGGCGACACCCGGTGGTCGCGATAGTCGGGGGGCACGTAAAGCTGGCCGTGCAGCCACGGCGCCCAGACGGCACCGTGGGTCAGCGGGTGGCGCAGACACTGCACCACCCTCAGCCCCGGGGCCAGGCGCTGCCAGCGCAGCAATTCGTCCGGGCGCAGCGCCGCCTCGCCATCCGGGATGACCAGCAGGCGTGGCGCCACCGCTTCAGTCAGTTCGGCCAGCAGCGCGGCGGTGGAGGCTTCGCGGCCGGCTTCGAGCCAGTCCATGGCCCTGCGGATGCCGGCGCGATGCTGGCCCCCGCCGTGATGCTCGGCGATGAAGCGCAGCAGGCCGTCGAGCAGGGGCACCTGGCTGAGGTCGGCAAGGGTCAGCAAACCGTCGACGGTGTCGGCAAGGCCCAGCTTCAGTTCGGGTGCGGCGGCGCACTGCGGGTGCGAGCCCAGCATCTGCGCCAGCAGCGAGCAGCCACTGAATGGCGCGCCGGCCAGCAGAATGACGCCGCTCACGTCCAGCCGCCCTCACGCCCCAACCATACTTCGCAGCCGCCACGCGGATTGTCGATGTAGCGCCAGTCACCACGATCCTGCTGCTGCACCACCGTGGGGCCGAAGGGGTTGGCAGTGGCCACCAGCAACCCCTGCGGTAGCGACGCCATGTTGCGAATGCCCCAGTTGAAGCGATTGCCGAAGCCGTTGACCGTGACCGGTTCCCAGCGTTCGCCATCGGCACTGCTCCACAGCTCGGCGCCGCCGCGGCTGGTGGTCAGGGCATCGCGGCCCCAGCGGTCCATCAGCGCCAGCGCATCGGGCGGCCAGATACTCAGTTGCAGCCAGGGCACGTTCTGGCCCCAGCTGAAGGTGCCGGCGTACAGACGGCCCTCGTGGCACACCATGCGCCACACGTAGCCGTTGAAGAAGGTGTCGAAGCCGGCGCCGTAGCCCGACAACGGATAACGCAGCCCGTCGTCGGTGCGGCGGCCGTCGCCGACGATCAGCTCCCAGGAATCGTCCGGCCAGACCCGCAGCAGTTCAGCCGCCGCCGGGCCGATTCTCATCGCGCGGTGATACCCGCCACTCAACACCCCGGTGCCGACATACAGCGCGCCGTTGAACGCGCACATCGAGACCCCGACCTCGTTGAAGATGCCGCGCCCCGCGCCGTGCTGCAGCACCCGCGTCCAGCGGTAGGGCAGGTCGCCGCCCGGTGTCTTCCACAGCTCGAAGCCGCTGACCGGATTCACCGTGCCGGCATAGAGATGGTCGTTGAACTCTTCCATCTCGAAGATGGTGACGTTGTCGGGGTTGCCAAAGCCCTCGTCGTTGGCGGGCCGCCACGGCGAGCGCTGTACGTCGTCGGTGGCGTAAATGGTCGAGTCGGAGCCGATGCTGTCGGAGATCAGCCGCGCGCCCTTGGACGAGCTGGTCGGCGTGGTGTGCACCCGGCCCTGAAACCGCTGCAAGGTGCGGAACGACCGCACCATGGGTGAGAACGGCGGTCGGGTCGTCGGCTCGAAGGTCACGCCGTCGACGCTGCGCAGAATGTCGGGCGGCTCGGCAATCTGCGGCGCCCAGGTCGAAACATAGAGGCAGGGCTTGTCGTCCGAAGCGCCCTGGAAGACGCCGATGCCGCGAAAGCCGATGTAACGCGGCACCATTCGGCTGCCGTTCGTGGCCATGACCATCGGGGCCTGATACACGCGCGTCCAGTGATCGGCCAGCGGATCAAGGCACCAGATTTCGGCCTGACGTGGCACGTCGTGAATGATGTCGGGGCTCTGCACCGGCCACGGCCGAATGTCGGGCCGCGCCAGGTTCCAGCGGTGCGCCTGGATGACCCCTCGCGTCGTGCCCACATACACCTTGCCTTCGAACACCGCCATGCTGTGCGCGTAGTGGTTGACGGTGTCGCCAAAGCCATTGGGCGCGGTCAGACGAAAGTCTGACTCGTGCAACGCACGCGCGACCGCTGCGTCCATCAGGGCAGCCAGGACCAGACTTCAACCATGAAAAAGCGCCACATCGCCCGGGTGAAGACGTAGACGGCCGGATAGCGCCCGCCTTCAATCTTGGCCGAGCCGGTCATGCCCGACTTGAGACGACCCTCCGGGTCGCTGATCGTCAACTGCACCCGCACCACCTGACCGTAGGTGGCGGTGTCGGCGGCCGGGGCAATGGCAATCACCTCGCCGTCGAAGCTGGTGCCGGGGTAGGCCCAGGCGCGGGCCCGCGCGGCGGCCCCTTCGCGAACCTCGCCGATGGCCGATTCCGGCATCTTCACTTCGGCCAGGCGGTTGCCGGTCTGCTCGATCTGGGCCAGCACCGCTCCGCGCTCCAGAAAGCTGCCGACCGCGAACTGCAGCGAGTCCGACAGCACCCGGCCACTGATCGGCGCGCGCAGGGTGGTCTGCTCCAGTTGCTCCTTGTGGAACACCAGCAGCGCCTCGGCACGCGCCATTTCGGCGCGGGTGGCGTCGAGCATCTCACCGCGCGCCGGGCTTTCAATCAGCGCCAGCGAGCGACGGGCTTCCTCCAGCAGTTGTTCATCGACCTCGGCGGTGCCGCGTGCCCTTTCGTACTCGTCGACGCTGATGCCGCCTTCCTTGTACGCCTTGATCAGCCGCGATTCGGTGGCGCGCGAGAACCGGGCGCGACGCTCCAGCGTGGCGACCCGCCCCTTGGCGACTTCAATCTCTTCAGTCTTGGCCCCCTTTTCCAGCAGTGCCAGATCGGCCTTGAGCTGCGCCAGCGACGCTTCGCTGGCCGCCACCTTGGCCCGGCTTTCGGCATCGGACACGCGCGCCAGGGCTTGACCCTTCTCGACGGTTTCGCCCTCGCTGACCAGCACTTCGCGGACATCGCCGGCCACCAGTGCCCGCACATCGGCCCGGGCACTGGGCAACACTTCGAAATCGCCGCTGGGTTCGTAGCGATACGGGAACAGGCACAGCAGCAACACCACCACAAAAAAGATGATCTGGTTGCGCGTGGGGCGCCAGTCGCGCAGTTCTTTCCACCATCCATTCCAGCCGAGTCCGCTGCGCGGCATCGGTGGCCGCCCGAGTTGCTTGTACATCATGACTCCCAGTCCCAGAACCACCAAAAGAAACCCTATGCCGCCCAAGAGCTGGGTCACAAGGGGCAGCGTGTAATGCGCCAGCAGCACCAGCACCAGCAGCAGAAAAAGATTGCTTGCGACAAACAGCGCCCGCAAGGCGGTGAATGACAGCGCACGCTGCTGGTGATGCCAGGGCCGGCGCTGGCCCAGCAGGGCGTAGAGCGACTGCAGCCGCAGATCGGTGATGCCCAGCCACTGCGAAACGAAGGCGTGGCCGTCGTAGCGCGCCAGCGGGTTGGCGCGCAGCACGATGGATGCGGCGACAAGGGCCAGCGGCAGGGTCAGTGCCTGGGCCAGCGCCGCGTTCTGCCGGCCGGCAATGACCCAGGCCGTGAGCATGAAGGTCAGCAGCGCAAGGCTGCCGACGACCGGCGCGGCCACCAGTTGCAGGCGCCCGGCGCGCGGCAGTTGTTCGGCGCGCCCCCCGGTGTCGACCCTGAGGTGCGGAAACGGCCACAGCTTCGGCGGCAGGCCGACGCCCACCTGCGCCCGGGTCAGGCGGCGTGCCAGGGCGGCGAGGCTGCTTTGCGAGATCAGGTGAATGGCGACAAGGGTCAGCGGCACCGACAGGCCGTAGTCGGCACTGACCAGATGGGCGAGCAGCCCGTCGCTGAAATCGGCGCGCCGCTGCCACACGGCGAACAGCATCGTGGCCAGCCACACCGACAGCAGCGCCGCCCGGCCGCGACCGTGCAGCGGCCAGGCGAAACAGCGGCCCAGCGCGACGAACAGCCCTGCGGGCAGGTGTCGGTCGGCGCGCCGCCCTGCGCCCACGTAGTAGCGCTGCACGCCGCCCACCAGGGCCGGGTGCGCCAGCGAGCCGGGCACCGAGGAGGGCAGGTTGAGACGCGCGGCCGCCGGTGACAGGCCCGACGGACTGCGCCACGAGCCGGGCGGCGGTGGCACCGGCTCCAGGCGGCCGGCGAGCAGTGCATTGGCGGCGGCGAGTCGCATCGTCAGGCGGTGTGCGTCATCGACCGACACCGCGCACTGCCACAGCTCGGCCAGCGCCTGGCGGCGTGCCTGCGGGTCCCGGCTGCCGTTGAAGATGCGCGCCGCATCCGCGCGGTTCAGCCCCAGGTTGACGGGATCGAGCGCCGCACCGGCCGACCAGCAGAGGTAGGCCGTGTCAGGCTGGGGCAGGCGTCGCGTCATGCCATCGGTCTGCAGGTCAGAAGGGGATGGCGACGGGACGCACCAGCAGCCGGTTGAGCTGCTTCACGTCTTCCGGGCCGACCGACCCGGCCAGTTCCTTGAGTTCCAGTGCGTCCACCACCTGCCCGTAGCGGCGACGCTGCAGTTCGACCTCGGCAAAGTAGCGGCGCTCGGTGGCGCTGAGCAGGTCGGCGTTGGTGCGGGTGCCGGCGTCGAAGCCGATCTTGAATTCCGCCTCGGCGGCACGCGAGGCATCCACCGCCTCCTGAAGCGCGAGAAGCTGGCTGCGACCTACGACCACCTTCCGGTAGCGGGTGGCGGCCAGCAGGCGGGCTTCGGTGCGCAGGCGCGACAGTTCAGCCTCGGCCTGGATCACGCGTGCTTCGTTGGCCGAGATGGCCGCACTGACGCTGCCGCCGGCAAAAATCGGAATCTGTGCCCGGGCGCCGATGCGCATGTCGCGTTGCTCACGCGCGCCCTCGATGCCGCCCGAGGCGTCGAGTTCGGTCGCGGCGCCAAAAAGATCCAAGGTGGGCCAGCGGCTGCGTTGCGCGCGCAACAGTTCATTGCGTGCCAGCGCCACTTCGAGTTCCTGCTGCAGCACCGGATAGCCGTTGACGCCGGCGCGCTCGATCCAGTACGCCTCATCCAGCGGCTGCGGCAGGATGAACGTGATGTCTTCGCTCAGCCCCTTGAGGCTGCGGGCGCTCCACTGTGAGGTGGCCCGCAGGCGGGCGACCGCGGAGGCCAGCTCAGACTCGGCGATGCTCTCCTGTACGGCGGCCAGCGACGCCGACGACTGCGCCTGGCTCTGGTCGGCACGGGTCAGCAGGCCCGCCTTGAGACGGCTGCCGACCTGGGTTTTCTGGCGCGACACCGCATTCACGCGCGCCTCGGCGGCGGCCTTCACCTCGACCGCCTCAAGCACGCGCAGGTATTGCGCCATCAGTTCCGAGGCCAGCGTCGAGCGGGCACGCTGCTCGGCCAGATCGGCCTGCACCTGTTTCAGCCGTGCCTGGTCCAGCGTGGCCCACAGTTCAGGGCGGACGATGGCCTGCTCGAAGCCGACGCCGTAGGCGTATCGGTCGAAGTCGTCTTCGCGATCAATGTCGCGGATGCCGAAAAAGTCACCCTGCACACGTTCGTCGATGTAGGCCGCCTCACCGAAGACGCCGACCTGCGGCAGCAGTTGCCCCTTGGCGGCGGCGCGCGCCCGCTCGGCGGCGGTGCTCAGCGCCACCGCTCCGGTCAATGCCGGGCTGATGCGCAGCGTCTGGTTGTACAGGTCGATCAGGTCGGGGACCGGGCGGGTGGACGCGTCGTCGCGCGCCACGCCGCCAGGGTCCTGTGCCCAGGCCGGGGGCATCGCGACGGCAAGGGTCAATAGCAGGCAGGGCAGACGCATGAGCTGAAAAGAAGGAGTCCTGGGTCAGTGATCGCCCGCCCGAACCGCGGTCCGGGCGGGCGCGGCATGTCAGTTGGCGAGTTGCGCCTTGAAGAACAGGGCAATGCCTTCGGAGGCGTTGTAGCGGTCGGTGTTGGGCCCGAGCAGGCGCGGCGCGTAGGCCTTGCCGCCCGGCCACTGGTGGCCCACCTTGTCGACGCCGCACCACTGCACGTCGGAACGGCAGCCGACGCGCTTCTGGCATTTCAGCCCGGCTTCTTCGCGCACCACGGTGGCTTCGGTCTCGCACCCATTGCGGCTGGCGAATTGATTGACCACGTTGGCCATGCTCTGCCGCAGGGTGCCGTCGAACACGCCGCCGTCCCAGGGGATGCGGTTGTCTTCACGGCCCTGAATGAACAGCGCGGCCACCGGCTTGGGCTGTTTGCACTGTTCAAACATCGGCCCGCCGGAGACCGGCGCGATGGCGGCGAAGGTGCCCGGCGCCTCGCAGACGATGCGGTGCAGCAGCATCGCGCCGTTGGAGAACCCGGTGCCAAACACCTTGTTGGCCGACAGCCCGAGCCGCTCGCGCTCGACGGCGACCAGGGCCTTGATGAACCCCACGTCGTCGATGTTGCGCTCGGCCGGCTTGCCGCAGCAGGTGCCCGCGTTCCAGCCGCGCCCGATGCCATCGGGATAGACCACCGCGAAGCCGTGGCGGGTGGCGGCGGCGTTGAAGCCGCTCTGCTTGGCCATGATGGCCCCGTTGCCAAGCCCGCCGTGCAAGGCCACGACCAGGCCCTTGAGGTTGTCGCGATGCTGCGGCGGCACAAAGACTTCGTAGCTGCGGGTTTCGCCGCCGTGCGCCAGCGTCCGTTCGGTGAGCGTGGCGTCGTCGGCCTTGGCCGGCGGGGCCTGGCAGGCGGCCAGCAGCGCGGCGGCGATCAGCGGTAGCACTCTTTTCATTGCGGGACCCTCATGGAATCAACATTGGCTGCCCAGTTCATCAGGCTTTGGGTGACATGACCAGCGTGGGTCATCGGGAAGAAATGTCCGGCATCCTCGATCAATTCGTAGCGGCTGTGTGGCCACAGGCGATGCAGGGCCTCGCCCGTGGCCAGACAGCGGCTGTGATCGGCGTACATCAGCAGGCAGGGCCGGGCGATGTGTCGCAGTTCGTCCAGCGTGGCGCCCGGCAGGTTGAAGCCGCTGCGGGCGTCGGTTTCGTCCAGCAACGCCAGCCACTGGCGGGCGCCCTTGAGCGCACCCCGCCCTTCGGCAAAGGGAATGACCGGGTCACCTGCCCGCGACAACCGACCCTCCACCCGGTGCCGTGCGGCCATCTCCAGAAAACGGACGCCGGCCTGGGTTTCCTGCGCCCAGTCGACGCGGGTGTCGGCGGCAATTTCGGTCTCGAACGGGGTGAACTGCGCAACATCACCCATGCGCATGGTGGGCTGGATGCGCAGGCTGCGTACGTCCAGCAAGGCCAGTCCGTTGACCCGCTGCGGCGCCTGCACGGCCGCCTCGATGCAGGCCGCGCCGCCGTAGCTGTGGCCGACCAGGATGGCGTCGGCGATCTGTAGCGTGTCCATCAGGCCGAGCACCAGACGCCCCAGCGAGGCGCTGTCGTAGCCGCTGTCGGGACGCGCGCTGTAGCCGTGGCCGGGCAGGTCGAACAGGGTGACGGTGTAGTGCGCGCGCAGCTGCATGGCATGGGCAAACCAGAACGCGCGACTGGCGGCAAGGCCGTGGACCAGCACCAGGTTGGGGCCGCTGCCCATCTGCTGCCAGGCGATCCGCGTGCCGTTGACGTCTGCGTAGGCCACGGATTCAGGCGTTGATGAAGCGCTGCAGAAAGGTGGCGATCTGGCGCAGCGACAGGTCATCGACGTAGCGGCCATCCTGCATCAGCAACTGGTCGAACGGCACCTTGCGCAGGCCGAAGGTTTCTTCCAGGGCCACGGTGAGCTGAATGATGTCGATCGACTCGAAGCCCAGGTCGGCGAGCAGTCGGGTGTCGCCATTCATGGCGGCATCCGGTTCGGTGTCCCAGTCCTGGGTGAAGTCTTCGAGCAGGGTGATCAGCGGTTGGATCAGGGCATCAGCCGTGGTCATGAAAAAAGGTTCCGATGTTGAAAGGGTTCATTACAAATCTGCATTCGCCACTGGGCTGCGGGCCGGTGTTGATGATCACCGCCGGCCACGTTCAGAACAGGGGCGGGCGCTCGGCGAGGGTCATCTGGTCGTCGTTGCGCATCAGGGTATAGGTGTCGGGGCGCAGCGGTTGCAGCCGGCCTTCGGCCTTGCACTGCTCGAAGAACGCGAGCGTGGCCTCGACCTGGGCAAAGTCGACCTGCTTCTTGTGGGGCGCCAGATCGTACTGCCACCACGCCAGCGCCAGCAGGCGTTCGATGATTGCGTCGGAAAAGCGCATGCGGAGCACCTTGGCCGGGCTGCCCACGGCCATGGCGAAGGCCGGAATGTCGCGGGTCACCACGCTGCGGGCGCCCACGCAGGCGCCAATGCCGACGCGCACGCCGCGCTTCACGAAGCAGGCGGCGCCAATGTAGGCCTCATGATCGATCCAGGTGTCGTTGACCACGCCATCGACATACGACGGGCCAGCGTCGGCGTCCGGTGCCAGGCGGGCGAAATCGGGCACCTGGTACATGCTCGGCAGGTGCTGCGGTCGGCCGAAGGCAAACGGGTGCGAACTGAACCAGTCCATCGGATGCTCGGGCGGGCCGATGATGGACGACTCGCCAATCTGCGTGTAACGCCCGAAATGCGTGCGGTAGGCCGCCGTGTGGCCACTGGCATTCCAGAAGCTGAAGGCGCCGACCGTGCAGTTTTTCAGGCGGTGCCCGAACAGCCAGGCCGGGCGCTCGAACACCAGCGACCCGGTCACCGCCGAGGTCTCGGCGAGGATCAGGCCGTGATCGGCAAGCCGCTGGGCGGCAATCGGCGTCGGCATGGCGATTCGGCGGTTATTCCATGTAGCCGAGCATCTGCAACTGCTCGATCATCTGCTTGCGTTCTTCGGCGTCCATTTCTTCGGTCGGCGCGCGCGAGGCCATCGGCCGCGTCTTGGCGCCCTGGCGCACCGGGTGCGCGGCCAGCCATTCGGGGTCGAAGAAGGGTTCAGACACCTTGCCTTCAAGGTCGGAGGGAATGGTCAGACCCAGGCTGTGCAGCAGGGTGGGGCAGACATCGACGATCTGCTGCATGCCCACTTCACCGGCCGTAATGCCGTGGCCGTAGGCGAGAAAGATGCCGTCGGGATGGTGCGTGCCCACCGGAATGTCACGCTTGATCAGCGCCGGCTTGAGGTCGCGGATCGACACGAAGCCATGGTCGTGCAGCACCAGGGTGAGGTCGCAGGCTTCCTTCATGTGCGGGCCGGGGAACCACTCTTCGCGCTTGAGCACGTCGGCCACGAACGGCGCGCCCGATTCCGGGTGCTTGAGGGTTTTCAGGTCGGCGATCAGCTTGTCGCGGAAGGTGTCGTAATCCTTGGCGTCGATGCCCGGATCACCGGGCTTTTCGGCCACGCGGATGTGGATGCCGTTGGACGACGGGGTGCGGCAATACGCGGTGGTCTTCGACCAGTCGAGATTGGCAAAGTCGCTGGCCTCGCGACGCAGGGCCTGCTCGGAGCCATCGTTCTTCGCCCAGGTGAGATAGCCCAGATCGGCCAGAAAACTGTTGATGCGCAGCACGTCGGTGCTGGCGGTGAAGCCGTGGTCGGAGGCGAAAAACACCTGCGCCTCGGGGCCGGCCAGGGTGACCAGCCGCTCGATGTAGCCGTCGAGGTTGGCAAAGTACTCGCGGCAGACCTCGCGCATGGCCTTGTCGTGCCCTTCGCGGTTCTCGGTGAGCAGTTCGGGGTCCAGCCACGGCCAGGCCTGATGCTGGATCTTGTCGACGCCGTCGAACATTACCGCCATCAGGTCGGGCTTGTCGTTGGCCAGCACGTACTCGGCCACCTTGAACCACTGCTCTTCGCGCGGCAGGTGGTAGCGCACCCAGTTGGCGGTGTCTTCGGGCGACAGGGCTTCGAGCGCCTGCTTCTCGTTGTCGAAGTCCCAGGCCAGCTCCTTGGGCTTGAAGTCGGGCAGGTTCTGCTTGAGGCGCTCAAACAGCTCTCGCGGGTGGGTGTTGCGCCGCAGGTGCTTGGCCGGAATGAAGCCGGGAATGATGGCGCCATTGACGTCCGGCGGCGGCGCCGTCAGCGGAAAGTTGAGCGCCGCCACGGTCTTCTTCTTGCGGCTGGCGATGGACCAGATCATTTCGCTGTCGACGTCGCGGGCGTCATACAGCGTCCAGAACACTTCGCCGCCCTTGTCTTCGGCGCGGATGAAGTCGAACACGCCGTGTGCGCCGGGGTTCTTGCCGGTCATGATCGAGCACCACGCCGGCGGCGTCAGCGGGTTGGGCGTGGAGCGCAGCTTGGCGCGCACGCCGTTTTCCAGCACCTTTTTCATGAACGGCATGGTGATGCCTTCGCCGGGCAGGTCACGAACCATCTCGTTGAGAACGGTGAAGGTGCAGCCATCAAGGCCGATGAACAGTGTTGAGGTCATGAAAAGTCCCGGTATGTCGCGTTTTTGATCAAGGGTGGGCGGCCAGAGGCGCCGGCTGCAGGTGGCGGCACAAGGCCACCACCTCGGCGGGTCCCGGATACCGCAGTTCAATGTCGTGGCGCACGGCGTCGTGCGTCACCGTGGCGGTGGCCGGCGCATCGCCGTCGCCCAGATGGCTGACCACCCAGTCCTGCGGTCGGCCAGCAAAACCCAGGCCAGCGGACTTGGCAGCGGCCTCCTTGGCGCACCACAGGGCCACGGTGGCGCGGGTCAATGCCTCGCCCGTGAAGCGGGTCAGCAGGGCGTGCTCGCGCGGGTTCAGCCCGCCGGCAGCCAGCAGGGCGGGGTCCACGTGGTCCAGCCGCTGGTAGTCCAGGCCGCAGGCCGCGCCCGGCTCGCCGACCATGGCGACGGCGCCGCCCCGGCTGTGGCTGATGGAGACTGGCGGCAGCTTCAGCGCCGGGTGGCCGGGGGCATGGGCCACCGGGCGGGCATCGGCGCTGAGTTCAATGTCGGCCGAGGCCAGGGTCAGCTGGTGCTGATGAAAGGCCCATTCGCGCAGGGCGTCCTTGGCGGCAATGCGGCCCAGCAGCCATTCCTCACGGCGCGGGCCACGGTCGGGCAGCTGGTAGAACGGGTCGCGCTCGGCGTCGGTCAGCACCAGGTGCGCCAGCATGCGCTTCCAGATGCCCCCGCCCTCGTCGAGAAAGGCGTTGTCGAAGGCCAGCACGCGCCGCAATTCCGTGCGGGCGTCCACCGATTCGCGCAGCCAGGGTTCCGACAGAAACGCCGCCGAGGGCTGCAGGCGGAAATCGTAGAGCCGCTGCGGCACGTTGAAGACGCGGTCTTGCCAGCCTTCGACGCGCATCAGCAGGCGGCCTGCGGCGTCGATCAGGTCGAAGTCGCAGCGCAGCCGCTGCTCGCCCTCCAGGGCAATGTTCATGCGGCACAGCACCCGGGTGCCGGCGGCCGGCGGCGGGCTGAACACCCGGCACTGATCGACCTGGAACGGGAAGCAGTTGAAGCCCCAGCCAAATTGTTCCGACAGCCAATAGCCGGCCAACTGCCCGGCCGCATCGAGCAGGGCGGCGTCGAACTGGAAGCGCGGTGCCGGGACGCCGGCGAAATAGTCGTGGGTGGCCAGCACCTCAAGATCGGCCTCGATGGCCTTTTCGGACCAGCGGCGCAGGTGCTTCACGCCCTGCAGGCGCGGGCCGTGGAACATGCCGTTGCGATACAGCCGCGCATCCGGGTTGCGGCTGGCCGGGCGCCCGTCACCCGCGGTCCACGCCCGCGCGGGCGGTGCCGGTTCGTGCTCGGCGGCGAAGTGCAGCAGCGCCTCGAACACCATCAGTCCGCCACCCGGCGCCTGCGGGTCAACGCCGTAAAGGCGGCCGCGCACGATGGGCGCAGTGGCGGGGCTGTCCTGGCGCTCCAGCACCAGGCGCAGCGCAAGGTCGCCGCGGTCCAGCGACAGCCAGCGGCTGCCGCGCGACTGGTGAATGGCCACCAGCTTCAGGGTGTCGCGTCCCAGCAGCCGATGCGCGCCTTCTGCCAGCATTTCCATGCTGAAGGTGAAGGGCACCACGGCGATGGGCTGCACGCGGTCGTTGTGCAGGCTCGGGGCGCTGCCCAGAGTGTGATCGGCCAGGAACCGGTCGTGCGTGAGGCGCAGTGTGTGCTGCAGCACACACCGGTCGGCGCTGTGCTCGTCGATGCGGTCCCCCAGCAGCGGGTAGGCCGCAGAGGCGGTGGCGGCGGTGGCGGCGGGGGCCGATGGTGGCGGTGCGGCCGCCGGTGTGGCCGTTGCGCTGCCCGAGAACACGCCCAGCACCCGCGCCTGGGAGTCGAGAAACGACTGCATCAACGCGAAGTGGCTCTGCAGCGCCACGCTGCGCGGATCGGTCGGCGCGGGCGTCACCGGGGCGCTGGGTGCGGTGGCGGGCGTTGCATCAGGGGCCGCGGCGCTGGCGCTGGCGGGGATGGGCAGCGGCGGCACCGCCATGTGCTCGGGCCATTGCAGGCGCGGCATCATCAGGTTGAGGCGCGGCGCCACGGCATCGCTGGGCGCCGGCACGGCCGGTACATCGCGATGGGCGAACAGGCCGGCGGGCTGCATCGGCACCCCGGCGGCAAACAACTGGCCCAGCGTTTGGTGCAGTTGACCCAGCCCCGACTTGCGGCGGCTGTTGCTGGCCACCACCAGCGCGTCGGCCTTGTCCCGCAAGGTGTCACCGACAAACGAGGTGAGGTTGCCACTGGGGCCGACCTCGATGAACACCCGCACGCCGTCGTCGTAGAGGCGCTGCACGGTCTCGACGAAGCGCACCGGGTGGTCCCACTGATCGGCCACCAGGCCGCGAATGGCCTCGGCCTCGGCCGGGAACGGCGCCGCGCTGCAGGCGCTGTACAGCGTCGCTTCGCCGGGGCCGAAGTCCACCCGGCTGAAATAGTCCCGGTAGGCCTCGGCAATGGGCTTGAACAGGGCGGTGTGATAGGCGCGGCCAAACGGCAGTTCGGCGCAGATGGCGCTGTCATCGACCAGGCGCGCGCGCAAGGCGTCGAGGGCCGGCTTTTGCCCGAACACGACGACCTGATTGGGGCAGTTGTCCATGGCGACCACGTAGTCGGCCCCGGCCCCGGCAAACAGCCGCGCGCGCGCGTCGGGCCTGAGGCCGCCGATGGTCAGCAGCACGCCCTCGGTGATGGCGCCGTCGGCCTCCAGCGTCTGGAACAGCTGATTCAGGTCGCGCACCGTGTCGGCCAGTTCGCTGCGGTCGCGGTAGCGACGCACCCTGGAGGCGGTGAGCGCGGTGTTTTCACCCGTGGAATGGCCGAGCATCGCATCGGCACGCAGGCCGACGGCGCGCAGCACATCGAACAGCGCCAGGCTGGCGGCGAACACCGATTCGGAGGCAATGTCCATCTCGAACAGGCGGGCATCCAGTTCGGCGCGCTGCGCATCGTTCAGGGTGGTCGGCGGCGGGAACAGCACGGGCATGCGGCTGGGGCGCTGACCGGGAACGGTCGTGCCTTCGAGAAAATCGAACCATTCACGCGCCTGCGGAAACTGCACGCAGACATCGGCCAGCATGTTGGGGTATTGCGCGCCCTCGCCCGGGAACAGCATGCACACCTTGCCGGGGGCGGCGCCAAAACCGTAGAACAGCCCGCCGCGGGTCTTGAACGGCGCCGGCGCGTCGGCGGCCAGCTTCGCCTGGGCCTGCTCCAGCTTTTTGGCCAGATCGTCGAGGTCACTGGCCACCAGCGCCAGCCGGTGCGCGCCCTGGGCCTCGGCGGCGGTGGCGGCCGCGACGGCGGCAAGCGCCGGGGCCGGTTTGAGCGCCAGGCGGGCGTGCAAGGCGGCGATGCGGGCCCGCAGCGATGGCAGGTCGACCGCCGCGATCATCACCAGTTCGCCGCTGCTGGGTGCGTGCAGCACCGGCACGCGCACCGCGCGGCCTCTGGGGCGGTGTTCTTCAAGCACCACGTGGGCATTGATGCCGCCGAAACCGAAGGCGTTGACCCCGGCGCGGCGCGGCTGGCGCGGGTCGTGTACCCAGGGGCGCGCCTGGTTGTTGATGTAGAACGGGGTGTTTTCCAGCGCCAGTGCCGGATGCGGTGTGTCGCAGAGCATCGGCGGCAGCACCTTGTGGTGCAGGGCCAGGCTGGTCTTGATCAGGCTGGCGGCGCCGGAGGCGGGAATAGCGTGGCTGATCTGGCTCTTCACCGAGCCCAGCGCCACGCCGGGCAGGCCGCGTCGCGGCCCGAACACCTGGGTCAGTGACTGGATCTCGGTGCGGTCGCCCAGCGGAATGCCGGTGGCGTGGGCTTCGATCAGGCCGATGCTGTCGGGGTGAATGCCGCTGCCTTCGTAGGCGCGGCGCAGCGCCACCACCTGGCCTTCCATGCGCGGCGCGAACAGGCCCTTGGCCTTGCCGTCGCTGCCCACGCCGATGCCCTTGATGACGGCGTAGATGCGGTCGCCGTCGCGCTCGGCATCGTCAAGGCGCTTGAGCACCACGATGCCGCAGCCCTCGCCCAGCAGGGTGCCGGTGCCGGCAGCGTCGAACGGACGGATGCGCTCGCGCGACAGGGCGTTGATCTGCGAAAAGATCATGTAGCTGTGCGGCGGCGTCTGGGCGTGCACGCCGCCCGAGAGCATCAGGTCGCAGCGGCCCAGTTGCAGCTCGCGGCAGGCCTGTTCCAGCGCCACCAGCGACGAGGCACAAGCGGCATCGACGATGCAGTTGGGCCCCATCAGGTCGAGGCGGTTGGCAATCACGCCGGTGGTCACGTTGGGAATCAGCCCCGGCAGCATTTCCGGGTTGAAGGGCGGCAACTGGGCGCGCAGGCCCTCGCGCAGGGCGTCAAGCTCGGTGGCGCTGAAGTCGGGGCGCACCTTGGCGACGATGTCGACCATCTGGTCAATCTCGTTGCCGTGGGCGATCAGGTTGGCGGCGCCGCGGTTGGTGTTGTTGCCGCGCCCAAGAATGATGCCGGCGCGCTCGTGGTTGAACGGCTTGTCGAGATAGCCGCTGTCTTTGAGTGCGTCGCGGGACTGCTTGAGCGCCAGAAAATGGTCGGGCTCGCGGCCGTCCACGGTGTTGGGCATGACGCCGAATTCCCGCGGGTCGAATTCCGCAAGATCGTGCAGCCAGCCGCCCTGCGCGGTGTAGACCCGGTTGCCGGCCGTGCCCTGCGCGTCGAGCACGCCGCGCGACCAGGCTTCCGGCGCCTCGGTGACGCAGTAGCGCTTGTCGAGAATGTTCTGCCAGTAGGCCCGCACATCGCGGGCGCCGGCATACACGCCGGACATGCCGACGATGGCGATGTCGAGCGGTTCAGACACCGGGTTTGGCCTTGTCGGCAAGCCGGTTGAGCGCGGCGCTCATGTGCCCTTCGCAGCGCTCCATGGCCACCAGCACCCGACCCTGTGCATCGGTGATCCACGCGTCATAGCGCACCGATTGCGGCTGATCGTCGGGCAGCATGCGCATGGCCAGCTTGAGCGGGCCGCTGCGATCGCCACCGGCGTAGCGGGTGACGCGGCCGAACGCCGAGGGCAGGGCGGTCATGTCGTGATGCACCCGCGACCAGACGATGGCCAGTTGCGGCGGCAGATCAAGCAGACCGGGGTCGAACAGCCAGCGGCCGTCGCGGTCGAGCCAGCGCTGCACGTTGGCGCCCTGCACCGCAGCGTCGACGCCCTGCAGCGACACGCCGTCGATGCGCGTGATCAGCTGGAAGCGCGGACCGTGGAACAGGTAATGGCCGTAGGCGTCGTCCACGTTGACCGGCTGGGCGTCGGTGACCGCCGCCAGATTGATGACCGGTGCGTCTGCAAGCCGCTCCACCAGACACACGGTGGCGCGATAGCAGGGGCGCTTCTGGGCGGGATCGACCATTTCAACGGTGATCGACTGGGTGCCGGCGTCGGAGTGCGACGAGGCGCGGGCGCGGAGTTGAATCAAGCGCTCGCCATCGGCCTCCAGCGAGATGCCGTTGAACTGGCGCAGGTCGCGCAGCTCGCTCACCTGCCAGCCCGGCCAGGCGGCGGCGGCAAACTGCGCCATCCATTCGGCGGCACCCGCCGCGGGCAGCACCAGCTTGCCGTCGATACGGTGATCGAGCAGGTAAGGGTCGCTGTCGGCGGTGAAGCGGTGGTCCAGCGTCATGGCGCCGCCCGGCCCCATGCGCGGTGCGTGGGTGATGAGGGTCAGGTGCGGGGTGTTGTCGCCATCGGCCGATGCGGCTGCGGGGGACATTGCGGCGGCGCTCCAGGTGCCGCGACCGACCACCAGTTCGACATCGTCGCGGGCGCCCGAACGCAGTTCTTCGCTGAAGTAACGGCGGCCGGCGGCCACCGGAATCGGCTCGATGCCCTGTGCGCGGAAGGCCGCCTTGACGGCCTCGCTGGCCATGCCGGCGTCCCAGGGGCCCCAGTTGATGGCCATGACCCGCGTGTCGGGCCAGCGGCGGTGCAGCTGCCAGGCCAGACGGTTGAGGGTTTCGTTGGCGGCGGCATAGTCCGACTGGCCGCGGTTGCCGAAGCGCCCGGCGACCGAGGTGAAGAAGCACAGCAGCTTCAGGCTGGCCGGTTGCAGGGTGCGGGCGAACACCCGCGCCGCGTCGAGCTTGGTGCCCAATACGCGGCGGAACGAGTCGGCCTGCTTGTCGGTGATGAGCTTGTCTTCGATGACGCCGGCGCCATGAATCACCGCGTCGATACGACCGTGGCGTTCATAGAGCCCGGCCAGCAGCGCGTTCAGCGCGGGCTCGTCGCGAACGTCACAGGGCTGATAGTCGACCTGGCAGCCGGCGGCCCGCAGTCGGGCGAGGTTGGCGCGGATTTCGCGGTCGGCCTGGATGCGGGCGATGCCGCGATCAATTTCCGCCGGTTTGGCGGCCACGCCGCGCGCCCTGGCCTCATCCAGCAAATGCGCGCGCAACTGGGCGACGGTTTGCAGACCGGCCAGCGCGGCCGGCTCGGACTCGGGTTCAGCGCTGCGGCCCAGCAGCACCAGACGCATGCCCGGTACCGCCATTTCTTCCAGCAACTCGGCGGTGATGCCGCGTGCGCCGCCGGTGGCCAGCACCACCCAGTCGGCGTCGGGCGTCAGCGCCGAGTGCGCCTGATCCACGGCCTGATTCACTGTCTGATTCACGGCCTGCTCGACGACGCGGGCGGCATAGCGTTCGCGGCCCACATAGCCGATCTCGGGTGCGGTGTCGTCGCTCAGCAATTCATCACACAGGGCCGCGACCATCTCGCCATCACTCTGGCCGTTGAAGTCCACGGCGCGCATCACGGCAGCCGGGTACTCATGTCGCAGGCAGTTGAGCATGCCGTTGAGACCGCCGGCCAGCAGCGGGCCGTCGCCCACGCTGGCGCGACCGAAGCTGCCGCCAAGCCGGGAGGCGGCCAGCAGGCGAATCTCGGCGAGATCATCGCCCAGCGCCTGGGCCAGATGCAGCATCGACAGCAGGTGGCGTTCGCTGCCGGCCTGCCAGTCTGCGGCGTCATCGCCCATGCCGGCGTCGAGTCCGCTGAGGTGCAGCACGGCGCGGATGGGGCCGTGCAGACGCTGGGCGGCGTGCACCGCCGTGGTCAGGCCTTCGGCATCACTTTCGTTCACCGCCAGCGGCTGCAAGCCTTCGGCCCGCAGGCGCGCGATCAGCGCATCGGCGATGGTGTCGGGCGCGGCGAAGATCAGCGCGGTGCCGGTGATGCGCACGCGTCGCGACGGCAGTGGCGCCGCCGTGGCACGCACCACGTAGCGGGGCACCGAGGCGGGTGCGGCGGCGGGCGCCACGGTCGGGGCCGCCGCAACCGGGGCCTCCGGCGCGACCGTGTGGGTCGGCGGCTGCAGGGCCGTCAGTGCATCCAGAATGCTGGCGAGGCTGCGCGCCTGGGTAAAGCGCTCCATGGTTTCGTTGATCTG
>TARA_R110000850_G_scaffold255469_1_pt1 | contig 75844 bp, 66 predicted proteins | sample TARA_R110000850 | Tara Oceans TARA_R110000850 (sample SAMEA4397586) | marine metagenome | biome: Polar Biome; feature: [SRF] surface water layer (ENVO:00010504); material: water (ENVO:00002006), including particulate matter (ENVO:01000060) such as... | depth 5 m
TTATCGTTACTCATCGGAATCATCCGCGCACGTTTTTGTAGGCGTGCGACTCACCGAGGGAGACGCAGAGCGCACTCAGGTGCTTGCGAGCTTGCGTGAAAAAAATTACGCGGTCGTTGATATGTCTCGCAACGAGATGGCGAAGATGCATGTCCGCTTCATGGTGGGCGGGCGTGCGCAGGGTCTCGCAGGAGAGCATGTGTTTCGTTTTGAATTCCCGGAGCGTCCCGGCGCTTGTCTCAAGTTTCTGAATGCGATCGGCAGTCAATGGAATATTTCAATGTTCCATTATCGAAATCATGGGGCCGCCTACGGCCGTGTTCTGTGTGGATTACAGGTGCCACACGGAGAACTCAACAAATGTCGGCAGTCCCTGAAGGAACTGGGCTACCCGCATTGGGAGGAAACGGACAATCCGGCGTATGAGTTGTTTCTCGGTACGACGGCTACAGACGGCTAGGCATTGCCGTACTGGGTTTAACCAGCCCTGATCAAAGCTCGGGGCTGACCTGAGCCAGCTTGCACAACGCTTTCCAGTGGGCGGGGCTGACGGGAACGACAGACAGACGAGTGCCACGTTCGAGGATGCGAAGACCTTTGAACCGTTCGGCCTTTTCGCGCAGTGTTTCCAGCAGGATCGGCTTTTCGAATTTGCATCGGAACTTGACGTCTACCAATAGCCAGCGCGGTTCTTCTGGCTTTGATTTGGCATCGTAGTGGTGGTTCTTGGGGTCAAACTGAGTCGGATCAGGGTAGGCGCGGGAGACGATTTCCATTGCGCCGTAGATGCCGGGTTTCGGGCAGCTTGAGTGGTAGAAGAAGGCAAGGTCGCCGGGATTCATGTCATCCCGCATCATGTTGCGAACCTGGTAATTGCGAATGCCATCCCAGGGTTCGATCTGTCTTGGTCGTTTTGAAAGATCGTCGATCGAGAATGACTCGGGTTCAGATTTCATCAGCCAGAAGCTCATCTGGGCTCTCCGTTATCGCTTTGTGAAAGTATGTGCACCACGCTCTGTGCAGATGGCGCGTAGTTTGATGTCGTGGGGCTCGCTCGGAACATGATCGACGCGTTGAAATGCGTAAGACAGTCCAATGCAGTAGACCGGAAGAACCTGTCTGGCCAGCCAGCGATCATAGTAGCCGCCACCGTAACCCAGTCGCGTTCCCTCATGGTCGTACGCCAGAAGTGGAAGAATCGCGACATCAACGATGCTGCAGCATCGCTGGGCAGGAAGCGGCTCCCGCAAACCAAATGGGCGAGGACGCAGCGCAATTCCCGGGTGCCAGCGCACCATTTCCATTCTCGAGTTGGAAGCGTCAACAATCTGCGGAACGCAGATTGCTTTTCCGCGACGGTGCAACGCGTGCATGAGTGCAGCTGTTTGCACCTCCGTGCCTATCGAAACATAGATAGATATGTTTCGCGCCTTGCAAAGCCGACGTAGCTTCAGCAGATGGCGCACCGCTCTGGATGATTTTGCTCGGGACCCAGAGGAGTCAAGTTGGTTTCGCTGGATGCGAAGCCTGCGCCGCAGCAATTGCTTGCGCGCGTCAATGGAATTCAAGGTGCCTCCCGCAGCGCAACGCGCCCGAGTCCTTGAGACAAGGTCTCAAGTGGGTGCCGTACCCAAACTTTGGGCTTCCCGCCAAAATCGCGGGCTTGCACGCCAGAAAAGGATCAGGCTCCCTGGGTTTTAAAATTAGGCTCAAGGGGCTTGGAGCACGCTAGAGCGCGACGGAAGACACGGTCAGGAGAATAACATCCCCTCGGTGTTCCATGTGCCTGGTAAATCTATTCCAGTGCCAAAGTTGAGTCGATATCGAGGCGCAGTTGCTTCACGCGCTCAACTGCTGCGTTGTCCACCTTGGCAACTTTGTTTGAGCCCTTGAACTCCAGTAGTTCGCGAGCCAGATTCAGCGCCGCCATGACTGCAATGCGCTCAGCCCCAAGTGCCTTTCCGCGCTTTCGAATGGCCGACATTCGTTCGTTCAGGAAGTCAGCCGAAGCAACCAGCGCTTCATGCTCTTCCTGAGGACACAGGACGGTGTACTCGCGTCCCATGATGCGAACAGTGACGCTCATGTTCTCTGAGTCGCTTACCGACGCGCGAGGGCTCATGCGTTTTCCTCCGGTCCGTGCTCGGATTCCAGTTTTCGCACTCGGTCGACGACGCCTTCGATGCGTCTTCGCAGCTCACCATTGAGTGCGGTCAGCCGGTCCCGTTCCTGTACCGCGCGCTTGAGTTCGAGTCGAGTTTGCCGGTACGCCGTCATCAGACGTTGCACGCGGCCTTCAAGTTGTTCCAGTTCGGCGTCTAGCACTGCCAAGTTTCAGGTTCGGGATCGGGCTTGGAGTATAGCCCGACCTCGAACCTGTGTTCTGGCGTCTCTTTCCTGCTCTCAGTTTGATCAGCGAACGATCAGGAACAGAGCACCATTGCCTCGGCGGACGTGCAGCAGCAACTGGCCTTCCTTGACCCCGGCCAGCTCCTCGAATTCCGCCATGGACTCGACGCTCTTTCGATTAACAGCAATGACGACATCTTCGGGACGAAGTCCCGTGCGAGCGGCTGGCGAACCACGTTCAACGCTCTGAACCAGAATGCCTTTGGTGGCAGAACTCTTCGCCGATGCGTCATCCAGCGGTGCGAATGTGGCGCCTGCAAGAGCGGGGTGTAGATCTGCGCCTGTCGCTGCCTGGTCGGTGTTCTTGCCAACCTTGACCGTGATGTCCTTCATCTTGCCTTCGCGCATCAGCTTGAGCGTAACCTTCTCTCCGACACGCATCAGGCCAACAACATTGCGCAGCTGCGAGAAGCTCTGCACCTCACGGCCGTTTGCCTCCAGAATGATGTCTTCAGGCTTGAGGCCGGCTTTTTCGGCCGGAGAATCGGGAACGACCTGGGCCACTACAGCACCTCGGGCGCTCGGCAGGCCGAAAGCCTTGGCCAGATCAGGCGTTACATCCTGGCCTACAACCCCGATGCGGCCGCGCTGCACAGAGCCGTGCTCGATCAGCTGCTTCATGACGCTGTTGGCCTGATTGATCGGAATGGCAAAGCCGATGCCGATGTTGCCGCCCGAGCGCGACAGAATGTTGGACGGAACGCCTATCAGCTCGCCGTTGAGATTCACCAGCGCGCCGCCGGAGTTGCCCGGATTGATAGAAGCGTCGGTCTGAATGAAGTCCTCATAGCCGCCACCACTGATTCCTGTGGTGCGACCGACGGCACTGACGATGCCGGAAGTGACGGTCTGACGCAGGCCAAACGGGGAGCCAATGGCAACGACAAAGTCCCCGACTTCAGCATTGTCGGAATCGCCCAGCGGGATGGCGGTCAGGTTCTTGGCCTTGATCTGCAGGACCGCAACGTCGGTTTCAGGGTCGCGGCCAATCAGTTCGGCGTCAAATTCGCGGTCATCGGACAGGCGCACCTTGATTTCTTCAGCCTGCTCAACAACATGGTTATTGGTTATGACGTAACCATCTTGAGCATGAACAATGACGCCGGATCCGGTTGATTGCGCTTCACGCTCGCGAGGTGCCGGGGTTTCCGGCCCTTCGAAAAACCGCCTGAAAAAGGGATCTTGCATCAGGGGGTTCTGAATCTCGGCCTTGGATGTCACCGAGATGTTCACGACCGCAGGCATGACCTTCTTCAACATCGGGGACAACGAGGGCGTGCCCTGGATCAGCGGAACGCTGATATCGGCTCGTACCGGTTCAGGGGCGGATGCCAGAAACAGGTATGACGCGGCGGTAATGGCTGCGACCAGTGGCGCAATGATTTTCAACTTGGTTGATCGTGACATCGGATCCTCTTGATTTGAATCTGCCGTAGAGCAGCGATGCCTATGACCACGCTCGCCGGCAAGAGTTTCGAACTGCAGAATTGCGCCAGTGCTGGGTCGCGCGGTTACAGCAATCTGATTCGTGGATTCAGGCTGTAGCGACCGGTGAGGCATGCACTGGCCAGGATGTGCCCTTTGATGGCTTCCTGGACCTGGGCTGATGTAAACGCGCCCTCTACCGGGCAACGGTCCAGATCGATGGCGTGCAGCTCGAAGCGGTAATGATGGGTGACGCTGTCATTCCAAGGCGGGCAAGGGCCGTCGTAGCCAAAGTACTGGCCACCCAATTCGCTGTCGCCTTCAAACCAGGCGGTGTAGTCGTTGATGCCCTGGCGGGCACCTTCTGGTCCCGGCGGTGTCTTCTTGCCTTGCGCCGTGACTCCGCGAGAGCAAGCGCCTTCTGCGATATCACCATCGACTGCAGGGATGTCCACCATCGCCCAATGGCTAAAAGTGGTTCTGGGCAGCTTGAGCGGAACTTCCCGGTCTTCCTTGTTGACGTCATCAGCCTGCGTTGGCACATCTGGGTCGGTGCATAGCAGGACCAGGCTTCGGGCGCCCGCGGGGAGGCCGCTCCATGACAGCTCAGGATTCAGATTCTCCGACAGACGGATATGTCCCTTCGGAGCCTTCACGGCGAACGCACAGCGGCCCGGAATCAGGCCACCATGCTCAAACGACTTGCTGGTGAGCTTCATCAACATTCATCCCTTGTAGTTGTTCTCGCGCAATACGACCTGCAGTGCGCACCTGTGCCCGCAAAGCAGGTAGCGCGAACATCAGCGTCGACTCGCATGGCGCAAGGTTAGCAATGACCAACCGTCTCGTCAGCTTTGTTCTGCGAGGGAATCAGGGGGCGCCCGGCGTAAGGGCCTTTCGACCGAAAGCGGATGCCAAGCGGGCCATTCCCAGGCCCAGTCTTTCCGCAAGAGGCTTGCGAATTTCATAGCTGACTTCAAATACCTCTGCGTCTTCGACTCGGCGCAGCAGGTAGTCGTCACTACTACATAATTCATCGACGAGCTTGAGTTCGGCTGCGCGGGTGCCGAACCAGTGCTCGCCGGTGGCGACCTTATCCAGGTCTAGGGCAGGCCGGTGTTCGCTGACAAAACGCTTGAAGAGTGTGTGGGTATCTTCAAGATCTTCCTTGAATTTCACGCGTGCTGCGTCCGTGTTTTCGCCGAAAAGAGTCAAGGTGCGCTTGAACTCCCCGGCGGTATGCAGCTCGAGATCAATATCATTGCGTTTGAGCAGTCGATTGAAATTGGGGATCTGGGCAACGACCCCGATTGAGCCGATGACGGCAAATGGAGCTGCCAGAATGCGATCCGCGACGCAGGCCATCAGATACCCGCCGCTCGCGGCCACTTTGTCTACGGCAACGGTCAGGCGCAGCCCGCGTGCGCGAAGCCGCACCAGCTGCGATGCCGCCAAGCCGTAGGCATGAACGAGCCCGCCTGAGCTTTCCAGGCGAAGCAGAACTTCGTCACTTGGGCGGGCGATCTGGAGCAGGGCGCTGATCTCTTCTCGCAGGCCGGCCACCGCATGCGCCTGGATATCGCCATCAAACTCCAGAACAAAAACGCGGGGCTTGGGCTTTTCTCCCCGTTTGCGCGCCTTGACCAGGGCTTTTTCTTCAGACTTGCGCGACTTCTGCAGCTTCTTTCGCTCGATTTCATCGAGCACTTCGAAGTTCAGGGTGTCCGCCAGGTCGCGGAGGCGGTCGCCGACATTGCGGACTTTGAGGTGGTTGGCAGATTGCTCCTTGGCAGAGCGAACCAGCGCGAATATGTTCGCGGCAACGAATAATATGGCGGCGACCAAGGTGATCGACTTGGCCAGAAAGAGGCCGTACTCACCCAAAAACTGCATCACGAGGCAAAACTCCAAAATTGAGGGATCAAAGGGCGCTGGCAACCCGCCGGACAAACACTGGCAAATGAACGAAAAGAGTATTGTCGCTGAGTGCCTTAGCGTGTCTATAATAGCGACGTTGGACTGCCTGGAGCGGGAATGGGCTGTCCGCCTGTTTAATGAACAATTTATAGAATTGAATTCAGGGGATTTGAGCAAATGAACAAGCTGATCGGAGCCGGTGCGCTCGCAGCCGCTTTTTGCGTCTCGACGCAGGTTATGGCCGATGACAAGTATCAAGAGATGCGTCCATACGCCTCGGGGCTGTTCAGCTACGTCTTCGAAGAAGACGACCGCGACGATCTCGTGGGCGGCACTCCTTCAACGATTGGCGTTGGCAAGGGTGTGCAGCTCGGTGTTGGTAAGGCTATCAACAAGTGGTTTGGTGTTGAGCTGTCGGCTTTTGCGCACAATTACACCGGTCACGACAGCGGCGGCCCTGATCTCGAAGATTACGGTGCAAAGATTGACGGTCTGTTCTTCTACAGCCGTGATCCAGCCTTTTCGCCTTACTTCGGCATCGGCGCGGGCGGTATCCGTACCGGCATCAAGAATCAGGACAACGTTTCAACCGATCCGTTTGCCGATGTTGGCGTTGGCTTCATGAAATTCTTTGAAATTGCTGGCCACGAGCTGGGATTTCGCACAGATCTGCGTTATCGCCACATCTTCTTCGACGATGATGCATTTGGTGCCGCCAATCAGGACGAAGTGGGCGAAGCCGTTCTGAACGTCGGTTTCGTGCTGCCGCTGGGTCCCAAGCCATACGTTGAGACCTCCAAACCGGCGCCTGCTGATTGCGCAGACAGCGACGGCGATGGTGTTTGCGATTCTGCAGACCTTTGCCCCGAAACTCCGAAGGGCCGCGCAGTGGATGCCAAGGGTTGCCCGATTGAGAAGTCTGTGGATGGCAACCCCAACCAGAAATTTGAAGACGTGCATTTCGCCTTCGATCGTTCTGACCTCAGCGACTACGCGAAATCGCTGCTTGATAATGCCGCTGGCGTGATCAACGAACTGAGTAAGAAGTATCCGAAGCTTCAGGTCAACGTTTCCGGCCATACCGACTGGGTAGGCACCGATGGTTACAACCAGGGTCTGTCCGAACGACGCGCCGTCGTGGTCAAGCAGTACCTGCAGCGCAAGGGTGTTGATGGTGCGCGTATCAATACGCAGGCCTACGGCGAGTCACGACCCAAGGCGACCAATGAAAACGCGGAAGGTCGCGCTCTGAACCGTCGCGCTGAAGTTCGTACCAGCAGCGAATAAGTCAAAAAGCTGGCATTACTTAAAGCCCCGCCAATGGCGGGGCTTTTTTATTGGGCTCACTTTGCGTCAGACTTGAGACGACCACATTCAAAGGGATACATGCCGCACATGGAATTGAGAGGCGTGCGAAGGACTGTTCTCATGCTGTTGGGCTTCGCTACTTTCTGGCCCGGTTATGCAGGCGCTTACGGTGGGCCCGTCTTTGATGGTGATGCCGATGGGATCGCTGATGAACGAGATGCCTGTCTCGACAGTCCGCCTGGCAGTGCCGTCGGAGCGGATGGCTGCTCTCCAGCTACCGATCACGATGGGGATGGTGTTTCGGATGCAATTGATTTATGCCCACAGTCGCCTGCGGGTGCGATCACCGACACGCAGGGCTGCTCGCTCGACGAGGATGTCGATGGCGTAGCGGACGGTGTTGATCGATGCCCAGGCACGGAATACTCGGTTCTGGTTGACAGGCAGGGTTGCGCGAACAACCAAACTGCACGCTTCACGCCGCCTCCGGTTCGTAGGATAGAAACACAGCCGGTTGCACGCGTTGCTATTCCGCTTCCGCCTGCGGCGGTAGCCAAGGCAACTGCTCCCGAATCTGAGCAGCAATCAGCGGCAATGCCTGAACCTGCGCCAGTGTCGGACGTTGTTGTTGCGGCGCCACCCGCAGAGCCGATGACTGCGCGACGCCAAACCGAAGCCGCTCTGCCTGCAGCAGATCAAACGGTGACGGCCACGAAACCCCTGCCGACACGGACAATCAGTTTTGAATCGGGTGGGACAGAGCTGAGCCGGGTTTCACGTCGAGTACTGGATGATGAACTCGGCGAGATTCGATCTGTGCTGGATCAATATCCAGATGCCGTGCTGATTGTCAGCGGTCACGCCGACACACGTCTTGACGGCGCTGATGCACAGCGGCTTTCGGCTCAAAGAGCTGTAAAGGTCCGAAACGTGCTGGTGGGGAGCGGAATTCCAGCGAGACGCCTTCATCTGCAGGTGCCGGGCGTCTCTCAACCTCGCTTCAGCGGAGGAGACCTCGCCAAGAATGCGCGCGTTGAATTGAGCATTCATCATGGACGGCAGATTCAGGCTTCGTCTGGAGAGTTCCGGCAGGTTCAAGACAGATCGTCCGGCGCAGGGGCGTCTTCGTCGCGAGTTTTCTTCAAGAGGTATAGCTCGACCATTGAGCCGGCAGCTGCCGCAACTCTGGATGTCTTTGCGCGGCAAAGCCTGCAGAAAATGCAGGCCCGTCCGGGTAGAAGAATTTATCTTGCGGGCGCCATTGGTGAGGACGAAACCGGAGTCGGTGCCTATCGACTGGCCCTAAGTCGCGCCGCTGCGGTCCGTGCTTACCTCGTATCTGCCGGCATCAACGAGCGCCTGATCTATGTTGCCCCGGGCGCTGCTGACAATGCGGGATCCGGCTCCGGGCGCCGCGTTGAATTTCGATTGTTGGAGCCTTGAAGGTCATCCCGGTCTCGCAAAGAGAGCGGGCCGGTTTCAAGTGCGTCATGCCTCTGGCATCAGAGTCGGAGAATTCAAAGTCGGTTTGAAGGCGTCGACCTGTATTTGCCGCCGCTTGAGTTCGTCAGCAGTGGTTTCCTCAGCTTGCCACTGGTGCAGGTGTTTGAGCGTGAGCTCTTTCAGCATCTGGATGTGAGCCGCACCTGCGTTGAGCGCAGGGATGTAGCGCAGTTCTTCTCCACCGGCCCCGGAGAAGGCTTCTGAGTAGCGAATGGCGACTTCCTCCAGTGTTTCGAGGCAATCGACCGAAAAGCCGGGGCAGATGACGTCCAGGCGCTTGTTCCCCTTGGCGGCCAACTGCGGAATCACCAGGTCTGTATATGGTTGCAGCCACGGCTGGCGGCCCAGTCGTGACTGAAAGCTCACGGAAAAATCTGCGCTACCCAACTTCAGCTTATCCGCCAGCAAGCGTGCTGTCTTTTGACACTGACAGTAATAAGGGTCGCCCATTTCCAGATACTTTCGGGGAATCGAATGAAACGAAATCAGGAAATGATCAGCGCGACCTCTGGCCTGCCAATGCTCGTTCACGCTGTCGGCCAGCGCCTCAATATACCGATCATGATCGTGGTAGCAGTTGATGGTCCTGATTTCAGGAATCCATCTTTGTTTTCTCATCGCCACCGCCAGCGCATCAAAGGCCGCTGCAGTGGTCGTACCCGAGTACTGCGGATACATGGGCAAGAACAGTATTTTTTGCGCTCCAAGCGCTTGCAATCGCTCAAGGCTTGATTGCACCGAGGGTTCTCCATAGGTCATGGCCAGATCTACAACTACGGTCTCGCCCAAGGCTGCCTGTAATGCCTCGACCTGCTGTTTGCTGATCGAAAGAAGTGGAGAGCCATCTTCGCCCCAGACTTTGCTGTACGCCTCGACCAGCTTTCGTGGCCGAAACGGAAGAATGAAGCCGTGCAAAATCGGCTTCCATAGCCAGCGCGGAAGCTCCACGACCCTTGGGTCAGAGAGAAACTGCTTCAGGTAGCGGCGTATAGCGGCTGCTTCGGGGGCGGCGGGTGTTCCAAGATTGACCAGCATGACGCCGATTCTTGGCTGTTGGCTGTGCGGGAGAATGGAATTCATATTGAATGAGTACGCGCGATTTCGCCGCGTTTGAGTCTTGCGAAGTAGTCATGCCACGCCTGCATGGCCTTGGAACCAAGAAGGGCCATAACGGGAAGATTGACGGCCAGCATGAAGCCAAGCGCGACCGTGGAAAGCGTATCGACTTCGCGGGCGGTGCGAATAAAGCCTGTACAGGTGACCGCAATCAGCAAGCACCAGAGCACCCGATAGCGGCGTACGGTTTGGTCTCCGCCACCGAAATACCGGACTCCCTGCTCGCCGTAGTAGCCATAAGTGATGATGGTTGAGAACCCAAAGAGCCACACCGCAATGGTGACCATCCATTTTCCGAGACCCGGCAGCGCCTGATCAAAGGATTTTGCCGTCAGCGTAGAGCCACCGAAGTCGGCGAACAGACCGTCTTCGAGCAGGGCGGGGGTGCCTGTACTGTCGACCGAATCCCAGTTAACAACCAGACCACTCGCAGACTTGCTGATGGTGCCGTAAATACGCTGGCGCTTTTCGCCCGCCATGACCACGGTAAAAACCTGGTCAGATTCAGAGAACCCTTCGGCCTTAGTATTGGCGATCGGTGTTTCCGCGAGCTGCCAAGTGTCACCGTCGGTCTGCGAGAAAGCAGGCGTGTTTTCCCAGGTATGGCCCGGGCCTCGACTCCACAAACCGCTCGACAGAATCACGAGCGCGGTGATGGTGCAGACAATCAGCGTATCGATCAGGGGTTCGAGACCCGCGACGACACCTTCGGTTACCGGCTCGTTGGTCTTGACGGCGCTGTGGGCGATTGGGGCAGTCCCCAGACCAGATTCGGAAGAGAACAAGGCCCGTTTCATGCCGAAGATGAAAGCCATGCCCAGACTCGCGCCGGTAAACGCGCCGACTGCCTCGGTGGGTGCGAAGGCCGACGAGAAAATCATCCGGAAGACACCGGGAATCTGGTCGAAATTCACTGCCAGAACGTACAGGCCAGCAATCACGTAGATCACGCACATCAAAGGGACCAGCTTGTTGGCTGTCGCACCGATGCGCTTCACGCCGCCGACCAGGACTACGGCAACTAGAATGGCCAGGATCACGCCGCTGACCCAGCTCGGTACGCCGAAGTAGGCCTGAGTCGTGTGGCCGACACTCCAGGCTTGAAACATGTTTCCGCCGGTCACGGCAAAGGTAAAAACAGAGAGGCAGAAAAATCCGCCCGCAATTTTTCCGATGGTCGCCCAGCCCGGCCCGAGGCGGGCTAAACCATGGCGGCAGACATACATCGTTCCGCCGTGAGGGTCGTCGGGGTTGGAGGTGTCTCGGTACAGCATGGAAAGTGTGACCTCTGCACTTTTAAGCGCCATGCCGAGAAAGCCGACGACCCACATCCAGAACACAGCGCCAGGCCCGCCAAACTCAACGGCAATTGCGACGCCTGCAATATTACCCAGGCCCACCGTTCCGGAAATGGCGGCAGACAGTGCCTGAAAGTGTGTCAGCGCGCCGACGCCGGAGCGAGTGTCAATGCCACGGCCTGTAATAAGGGCAACGCCATGTGTGATCGATCGATACTGCGAAAAGCCGCTCCAGAAGGTGAACAGGATCGCCATTCCAAGAAGCGCGATCAGCACCGGTTTGGACAACATGACGGCGTTGATTGCGTCTAGCGTTGAAAAGAAGATTTCCAAGAGTTGTTCCGTCGACGGTTGATTTCAGGGAGGGCTCAAACGATGCCGGCTGAGGTCAGCAGGATCCAGGCCAATGCAGGCGGCGCAACGAATCGGAGGAACAGCAGCCAGCCCCTGGTCCAGGATGCAGGTTCAGCACCGGGTCTGCTGAGTTCATTGATTGCGCCCTTTGACCATTTCCAGCCCACGAACAGAGATGACAACAGTGCCCCTAAGGGGAGCATGTAGTTGGTTGCGGCGTGATCCATCAGGTCAAAGAATGTCTTTCCAAACAGATGAAAGCCTGACCAATGCCCGAAGGAAAGAGACGAAGGAATGGCCATGGCAAAGCAGACCGCAGTGCAGAGCAGCACCGCCTTGCCGCGGCTGAATCGGTGCTCATCAATCAGGTAGGCAACGGTGGGTTCAAGTATGGAAATGGCTGAGGTCAGGGCCGCCACTGCGAGCAAGATGAAGAAGCCGACGCCGAACAGCACGCCGCCGGGCATGGTCGCGAAAATGGCCGGTAGCGTGACGAAGGTCAGGCCGGGCCCCGCAGCGGGATCGAAGCCGAAAGAGAAAACGATGGCCATGACCATCAGGCCGGCCAATACCGATACGCAAAGATCAAGGCCAACCACGGCACCAGTGGTGGAGGCGATGGCCGAAGATTTCTTCAGGTAAGAGCCATATGTCAGCAGGCAGCCCATGCCCAGGCTGAGGGAGAAGAAGGCCTGGGCTAGGGCGGCGCTGAAGGTTTCCGCGCTGACTTTTGAAAAGTCGGGTGTCAGGAAAAAACGCAGTCCTTCGGCAGCGCCAGGTAGCGAGATCGCGCGCAAGGTCAGCCCGATCAGCAACAGAAATAATGCTGGCATGAGCAACTTGCTGAATCGCTCGATGCCCTTGCCAATACCGCCGCCGACGACCCAGGCGACCAAGGCCATGAACACGGCCGCATAGGCGAGAGGTTGTAGAGGCGAGGCGATGAAGGATTCAAAATGCGCCCCGAGCTGAGCCGGCTCGGTGGAAACGATCACGCCGCGAGACATGAAACCGATATAGGCCAATGTCCATCCGGCAACCACGATGTAGAACGACAGGATCACAAATCCAGACAGCACCCCAAGATAGCCCAGCGGTCTCCACGCGTTTCCGCCCAACTGGGCAAAAGCGCCGACCGGGTTTCGACGGGTGGCACGTCCAAGCGCGATCTCGGACATCGCCAGAGACATGCCGAACAGGGCAACTATGGCGACATAGATCAGCAGGAACGCGCCGCCGCCGTTTTCGCCAACGACATAGGGGAAGCGCCAGATATTGCCGAGCCCGACCGCAGAGCCAGCCGCAGCCATGACGAATCCGAAACGGCTTCCCCAGAATTCGCGTTGTTCAGTGCCGATCAAACCGTCCAATCTCCCTGATCTTCAGGCGCCGATGGGTCGAGCCTGCAAACAAGGAGCCTATGTTACCTGCGTCAGCCACCACATGGCCGACGCAGGTCACCTGGGGCTTAGCGTTCGAGAATTGCAGTAATCCCGAGGCCACCCGCTGCGCAGATGGAAATCAGGCCACGGCCTCCGCGATTCTCGTCAATGATCTTGGACAGCGTGGCGATGATGCGACCGCCAGTGGCTGCAAACGGATGGCCCAGTGCCACCGAACTGCCGCGAATATTCAGTCGTGAGCGGTCAATACTGCCCATGGCTTTGCTGAGACCCAGTTGCTCCTTGCAGAAGCGCTTGTCTTCCCAGGCAGCGAGTGTGCACAGGACCTGGGCAGCGAAGGCTTCGTGGATTTCATAGAAGTCGAAGTCCTGCAGACTGAGGCCCGCCCGCTCCAGCATGCGAGGAACGGCGTACGCCGGCGCCATTAACAAGCCTTCCTTCCCCGATGCAAAGTCGACCGCGGCAGTCTCTGCGTGCGTCAGGTAGGCCTGAGGCTCTAGCCCGCGCGCTGTCGTCCATTCTTCGCTGGCCATGAGCACTGCGGACGCGCCATCGGTGAGTGGCGTGGAGTTGCCGGCGGTGAGGGTCCCGGTGCCGCTACGATCATATGCAGGCTTAAGCGTAGAGAGCTTTTCCAGGCTGGTTTCTGCGCGCAGGTTGTTGTCACGCTCAAGATTTCGGAACGGCACGATCAGATCGCTGTAGAAACCTGATTCGTAGGCCGCTGCCGCCTTGGTGTGTGATTCAAAGGCGAGCTGATCCTGTGCTTCTCTGGAGATGCCCCAGGTTTTGGCCATTTCCTCGCAATGCTGACCCATGCTCTTGCGTGTGCGCGGTTCTGTCACGGCTGGAATCGCGGGCGCGATCATGCTCGGACGAAATTTGGACAGCGCTTTCAGTTTCTGGCCGCTGGTCTTGCCGCGATTGGCTTCGAGTAAAATTTTTCGAAGCTTTTCGTTGACGCCAATCGGGGCGTCTGAAGTTGTGTCAACGCCGCCAGCGATACCCGCCTCAATCTGACCCAACGCAATCTTGTTGCCGATATTGACGGCTGCCTGCATGCCGGTGCCGCAAGCCATTTGCACGTCAAATGCGGGCGTTTCGGGAGAAAGACCTGAAGACAGTACGGATTCTCGGCAGAGATTGAAGTCGCGAGAATGCTTGAGCACCGCTCCGGCCGCGACTTCGCCAATGCGCTCGCCATGCAGCTGAAATTTGTCTACAACGCCGCGAAAGGCGGTGGTGAGCATGTCCTTGTTACTGGCGTCTGCGTATGCACCGTTCGAACGAGCAAAGGGAATGCGTGCACCACCGATGACCGCGACGCGATTGACTGACTGCTTCATAAAAGACTCCGAGCTCGTTAATAGGACTGGGAATATTGTATGAGCAGCGCACCTAGACGCATGCGGCCTCAGAGACAGGTGGTTTCGACGGGTGGGGCAGACAGCACCGTTTTATGTGCCACTTGCTCATTCAGCAGGCCACCTGACAACTGAAAACGGGCCAGGCTTCCAAGGCGTCATGATGATCCCTGAAAGCCTGACCCGCGTTTTCTTCAGCTTGTAGCAACTGGCGATCCGAGCCTGTCAGCTCCAATCGCCGGTTCACCTTATTTAGGCGCCAGACGAATCGCGCCGTCCAGACGAATGGTTTCGCCGTTGAGCATGGTGTTTTCAATGATGGCTTGCGCCATGTGAGCGAATTCGTCAGGTCGGCCCAGACGCGGAGGAAATGGAACGCTGCGTCCCAGCGCATCCTGAACTTCCTGCGGCAGGCCAGCCATCATCGGCGTTTCAAACAGGCCCGGCGCGATGGTAACGATGCGAATGCCGCTTCGAGCCAGTTCGCGTGCGATCGGCAAGGTCATGCCAACCACGCCAGCCTTGGATGCGGAATAGGCGGGCTGGCCGATCTGACCGTCGTAAGCCGCTACAGAAGCCGTGTTGATCAGGACACCGCGTTCGCCTTCTTCATTGGGCTCCTGGGTCGCCATGGCTGCAGCAGCCAGACGAATCACGTTGAAAGTGCCGATCAGATTGATATTGATGATCTTGCTGAAGACTTCCAGCGACTGAGGACCTTCTTTGCCCAGCACTTTCGCGGGCTGACCGATGCCGGCGCAGTTGATCGCACCCTGCAGGCCCCCAAATTCTTTCACTGCGATTGCGATGGCGGCCTTGACGTCGTCTTCATTGACGACGTTGACCTTGGCAAAGCGAGCTTGGTCTCCAAGTTCAGTTACCAGGGCGTGCCCGCCGACTTCATTGAGGTCGGCGATGACAACTTTCGCACCTTTGCTGACGAGTAGTTTGGCTGTTGCTGCGCCCAATCCAGAAGCGCCGCCGGTAATCAGGAAACATCCATTTTCAAGCTTCATTCACATCCCCGTTTGATGGTTTATGGAAATTGATAGTTGGGACGATGCGGTCTATTCGACCGTAATCGTGATTTTTTCAGAAGTGAGCGTCGGATTGAATGATTGATGTTTCCAATCCGCAAAAACCAATTGCAAAGTATGGGTTCCCGGTGCGAGGGTCACCGTGGTCTCAGTTTGTCCGCCACCGAAATGAATCAACTGCTTCGACGCGGGCAGGGGAACCGAGTAATCCACAGTGGGGTCATCAATCAGCAAATGATGGTGCCCGGTGTTTTCGACCTGTGTTCCCGCAGGTGCGACCCCCATTCCGGACAGACCGAACACGACGGTTACAGGACCACTGATTGTGGCGCCATCTGCCGGCGACACGATGTAAACCCTGCTGCCCGCGGCTGGTGTTGAGGGAATATTGAGTTTCTCGGCAATTTTGCTGCCGGCTTGCTGGCGCGCGGCTTCCTTGATGGCCTCCATGGTGTCACTGGCGGCTAGGGTGGAAAAGGTCCCCATTCCAAGGGTCAGGGCTAAGGCGATTGCATTGCGCACGGCAAGTCTCCAAGAGTGGCTATAGAGGGTCTGGAAGCGATCATAATCTTTGATCGCAGCAGTATTGATGTGGATTAAACTAGTCGATTGACACAGAGCAAGTCGAATTCGGCATGAACAAGAGACCCACAGACCCTGATTCCGTTCCGGATCAGACGACCTCCGAAGCACCGGTGCCTGCTCGGAAAAGCGCGGTCAGGTTCCCGGAAAACATCCGCAAGGCTGGCTCGACCGGCCCTAAATCCCAGGGCTTCAAGGGGAGTAATTTTGGCAAGCCGCAAAAGGATTTTGCTCGCAGGGCGGGCAAGAACCGCAAAGTGCACTGAAGACTCCCTGCCTCAATCTGCCTTGAGTTCGCGAATGCCGGCGGCGCCACCTAGGATCAGCAAGTCTGCCGGGCGGTGTGCAAACAGGCCTACGCTGACAACGCCGGGAATCTGATTGATCTTGGTCTCAAGTTCCAGGGGCTTTTCGATCGAAAGACCGTGAATATCCAGGATGGGATTGCCGTTATCGCTGGTAAATCCGTGTCGCAATTCTGGTGAACCGCCCAGGGCAACCATCTTGCGGGCAACAAAACTGCGCGCCATGGGCAGCACTTCGATTGGCAAGGGAAACTTTCCGAGTGATGGCACCAACTTGGATTCGTCCGCGATGCAGATGAATGTCTTGGACGCTCCAGCGAGAATCTTTTCCCGAGTCAGCGCGCCACCACCGCCCTTGATCAGCTGCAGAAAGCGATTTGATTCGTCTGCACCATCGACGTAGAGAGATAGGGCGCCTGCTTCGTTGAGGTCGATGACCTCGATGTCGATTGCCTTCAGCCGTCGGGTACTCTCCTCAGAACTGGACACGGCAGCGCGAACATCGTCGCGCCGGTCAGCCAGAAGATCGATGAAATGGTTGACGGTAGAGCCGGTCCCCACACCCAGCACTGCGCCGGGTTCAAGGTACTTGAGCGCTGCCCGTGCTGCTTCCTTCTTGGCTTGATCCTGATTCATTGATGTGCGGTTCCAGTTTTTCGATTTCCAAAGATAGCGGAGCCCACGCGTACGAGCGTGGCGCCATGGGCGATGGCGAGTTCAAGGTCGCCAGACATCCCGGCAGATAAGGTGTCCAGCGGCATGCCCTGTGATTTGAGTTCATGAAAGAGGGTTGCCAGCCGCTCGTAGGACGCGCGCGCGCGGGCAACATCGGAAGTCACGGCGGGAATCGCCATGAGCCCGCGGAGTTTAAGGCCTGGCTGGCTGTGGACAAATTCGCAAAGCGCCCGCGTCTGCTCTGGGCTGCATCCTGATTTGCTGGCCTCGGCTGAAATGTTGACCTGGACACAGACGTTGAGAGGAGGCAGGTGCGCGGGTCGCGCCTCATGCAGGCGTCTTGCAATGCGCTCACGGTCCACGCTGTGGACCCAGGAAAAATGCTCTGCGATTTCGCGTGTCTTGTTGGACTGTATCGGTCCGATGAAATGCCACTCCAGCGGCAGGTCGGCCAATTCGGTCTGTTTTGCCCGGGCTTCCTGAAGGTAATTTTCACCGAATCGACGTTGGCCCAGTGCTGCCGCCTGCCGGATGGCGTCTGCGTCAAAGGTTTTGGACACTGCCAGCAGCCCGACGGACTCAGCCTTGCGCTCACTGGCTTCGCAGGCGTTCTCGATACGTTGCAGGACCGGTCTGAGGTATATCATCTAACTATGTTGCCTGATTACGTTTTTACGGCTAGTGTCCGGGGACCGACATGCTGTCTGGGAGCGACCTGGGGGGGTCATGGATATTGCGCAACTGCTGACTTTTGGTGTCAAGAACGGGGCTTCGGATTTGCATCTGTCCGCGGGTGTGGAACCCATGATCCGTGTGGACGGCGAAATGAAGCGAATCAACTTGCCGCCGCTGGACCACAAGCAGGTCCACGACATGGTGTACGACATCATGAACGACAAGCAGCGCAAGGCCTACGACGAGTTTCTCGAAACCGATTTTTCTTTCGAGATTCCGGGCATGGCGCGATTCCGTGTCAATGCCTTCACGCAGGCGCGAGGTTCCGGCGCCGTATTCAGAACCATTCCGACCAAGATCGTCTCTCTGGAAGATCTCAATTGCCCCCCGATTTTCAAGGATCTTGCTGATCTGCCGCGCGGCCTGATTCTGGTGACCGGCCCGACGGGCTCAGGAAAGTCGACCACGCTGGCGGCGATGATCAACCACAAGAACGAAACCGATCATGGTCATATCCTGACCATTGAGGATCCCATCGAGTTTGTTCACAAGTCCAAGCGCTGCATGATCAACCAGCGTGAAGTCCATCGCGACACGCTCGGTTTCAATGAGGCGCTGCGATCTGCCCTGCGCGAAGATCCGGACACGATTCTGGTCGGCGAAATGCGCGATCTGGAAACCATTCGCCTCGCGCTCACCGCCGCCGAGACCGGTCATCTGGTTCTGGCAACCCTGCACACCAGTTCCGCTGCCAAGACCATTGATCGAGTCGTCGACGTTTTCCCGGCGGCAGAGAAAGACATGGTTCGGGCGATGTTGTCGGAAGGCCTGAAAGCCGTGATCTCGCAAACCCTGCTGAAGAAGCGGGGAGGTGGTCGTATCGCGGCGCACGAGATCATGGTGGGCACGCCGGCCATCCGGAATCTCATTCGCGAAAACAAGATTGCGCAAATGTATTCGGCGATCCAGACCGGGCACAAGGAGGGCATGCAGACCCTTGAGCAGTGCCTGAAGGACCTGGTGACACGCAAGCAGGTAGATGCAGCAGACGCACGCAGAAAGGCGAACAAGACGCTGGATCTGTAGGTTTTCTGATTATCGGATAAGACGATGGAACGCGATCAAGCCATACGACTGGTTCAACAGCTTCTGACCCTGCTGAAAAGCAAGAATGGCTCGGACTTGTTCATCACTGCCGGTTTTCCGCCTGCGATCAAGGTGGATGGCCAGGTGACCCCGGTCATGGACAAACCGGTGTCGCCGGAGAATGCGGCCCTGATTGTTCGCAGCCTGATGGCAGACCGCCACATCAAGGAATTCGAAGCAACCAACGAATGTCAGTTTGCGATCAGTCCGCAAGGCATTGGCCGCTTCCGCGTTTCCGCCTTTGTGCAGCAGGGCAGTGTCGGCGCCGTGCTTAGAACCATCAATACGGCGATTCCAACTTTTGATGAGCTTGGTCTGCCTGAGCAGTTGAAGAAGATCGTGGCATCCAAACGCGGTCTGGTGCTCATGGTGGGCGCTACGGGTTCCGGTAAGAGTACCTCGCTGGCCGCGATGGTCGGCTATCGCAATGCAAGCAGCAAAGGGCACATCATCACGATTGAAGATCCCATTGAGTATGTGCACCAGCATGGTGGCTGCATGATTACCCAGCGCGAGGTCGGGATTGATACCCATAACTGGGACAACGCGCTGAAGAACACGCTGCGTCAGGCGCCAGATGTCATTCTCATTGGCGAGATTCGCTCACGCGAAACCATGGAATATGCGGTTCACTTTGCAGAAACCGGGCATCTGGTGCTTTCAACTCTGCATGCCAATAGCTCGAACACAGCTCTGGATCGCATTATCAACTTCTTCCCTGAAGAAAAACGTGAGCAGTTGTTGATGGATTTGGGGTTGAATTTGCGGGCCATCATTTCTCAGCGACTGGTGCGCCGTGAAGACGGCGGTCGCGTGGCCGCGATGGAGATTCTGCTGAACTCGCCGCTGGTATCCGACATGATTTTCAAGGGCGAGGTGGCCGAGCTCAAGGACGTGATGGCGCGTTCCAACGAGCAAGGCATGATCACCTTTGATCAGTTTCTGTTCGATCTTTTTGAACACAACGTCATCAGCTACGAAGAAGCGCTGCGCAATGCCGACTCACAGAACGAAGTTCGTCTGCGCATCAAACTGGATTCCAAGCGCGCGAAAGAAAATCTTCTTGAGGACGAAGTGGTCAAGAAGATGACCATGCAAGAAGAAGATGAAGGCCAGATCCTGCGCCGGTAGCTCTCCGGCGCGTTATGAAGGCGGCTGCAAGGGGCCGCTTTTGGCGGGTGCGGGCACCGAAGCCTCAGTCAATATCAAAAGAATTTCCCAGGAGGGGCCGTGCTCAAGATTCTTCCGTACTTGAAGCTCTGCGTTGAGAAGAATGCTTCAGACATCTATTTCACGAGCAACGCACCAGCGATGCTTCGAATTGAAGGAGAGATGCGGGCAGTAGGTCGATCGCTCCTGACCTCCGAATTCATCAAAGAGTTGGCATATTCGATTCTGACACCGGAGCAGCAGGCTCAGCTGGAGCGAGAACGCGAAATTGATCTGGCGTCGCATGCCGGCGGTCTTGGCCGTTTCCGAGTCAATGTTTTTCATCAGCGCAATGCACTGGCCATTGTCATGCGTTACGTCAAGTCGGAAGTGCCCAAGCTTGAAGAACTGGGTGTACCGGAGGTGCTCAAGGACTTGGTGATGCAAAAGCGCGGCATGGTGCTGATGGTCGGCGCAACGGGCTCTGGCAAGTCAACCACGCTGGCAGCCATGATCAACCACCGGAACGAGAATGCCGCCGGGCACATTCTGACCATTGAAGATCCCATTGAGTATCTGCACCCTAATCGGCGTTCCATCATCAATCAGCGCGAAGTCGGACAGGACACAGAGAGTTATGACCGCGCCCTGATCTCATCACTGCGGGAAGCGCCGGATGTCATCCTGATCGGAGAGGTAAGGCGGCGGACCACCATGGAGGCCTGCATTCAGCTTGCCAACACCGGTCATCTTGCACTGTCGACCCTGCATGCCAATAACGCTTATCAGGCGCTGCAGCGGGTGATCAATCTATACCCGAGTGATCAACGCGATCAGCTTTATATGGATTTGTCGCTGACCTTGCGAGCCATCGTCAGCCAGCGATTGGTGAGGCGCAAGGATGGCAAGCGATGCGCGGCGGTCGAGATCATGCTCAATACGCCCTACATCCAGGAACTGATCCTGTCGCGTCGCATCGAAGATGTGAAAACCACTATGGAGCAGTCCTCGGACAAGGGCATGCAGACCTTCGATCAGTCGCTGTTCCAGCTCTACAAGCGGGGCGTGATTGAACTGGAAGAAGCGCTGTCCAATGCTGATTCACGCGCCAATCTTGAGTCCAAGATCAACTTCGGCGGCTGAGTTCTGGATGCTACAGTTTGCGGGCGATCTGCATGTCCAGATCGCGTCCGCGCAAGCGCTTCTGCACCGCTCGAATAATTCCGCTGCAATCCAGGCCGATTTCTGCCAGCAGTTCTTCGCGTGTGCCGTGCTCAATGAAATGATCCGGTAGACCCAGATTCAGAACGGGCAGGGTGTGGTGCTGCGCGATCAGCACCTCGTTTACACCGCTACCTGCGCCGCCTGCACGGACGTTGTCTTCCAGCGTGACGATGAGGTCGTTCTCGTTGGCCAGTTCCAGGATCAGGTCATGATCGAGTGGCTTGACGAAGCGCATGTCGGCGACCACCGCATCTAGGATTTCCGCGGCCTCAATAGCTGTCTGGACCATGCTTCCGAATGCCAGGAACGCAACGCGCGGTTGGCGCCGGCCATGCGCCTCACGGACGATCCGGCCTTTGCCCACCGTCAGGGGGCGTACTTCGGAGTCCAATGCGGTTCCAGGGCCATGGCCTCTGGGATAGCGAACCGCAGAGGGCTTATCCAGACGCAGGCCGGTTTCAAGCATGCGGCGACATTCGTTTTCATCACTGGGCGCCATGACGACCATGTTCGGAATGCAGCGCAAGAAGGAAAGATCAAACGAACCATGATGTGTGGCACCGTCAGCGCCGACCAGGCCACCGCGATCCAGCGCGAAGACAACCGGCAGATCCTGCAAGGCGACATCATGGATCAGCTGATCGTAGCCGCGCTGCAGAAAGGTCGAATAAATGGCGCAAATCGGCTTCATGCCCTCGCAGGCCAGGCCCGCAGCGAGCGTCACGGCGTGCTGTTCGGCGATGCCGACATCGTGATAACGCTCTGGGAACCGTTGTGCAAACTCCACAAGACCCGAACCTTCGCGCATGGCCGGGGTAATGCCGACGACACGCGGATCGGCCTCGGCGGCTTCACAAAGCCATTGGCCAAAGACCTCTGTGTAGCTAATTTTGGATTTTGCGGATTTTTTGGGAAATTCGCCGGTAACAGGGTCAAACTGGGTGACGCCGTGGTATTTGATCGGGTCCATTTCGGCAGGCTCGAAGCCTTTTCCCTTGACCGTCAGCACATGCAGTAGCTTGGGGCCAGGTTGGGTCTTGAGCTGATCGATGGCCAGTGAAAGAGCTTCCAGATCATGGCCATCCACTGGCCCGTGATACTTGAAGCCCAGCGTCTGGAAAAGACTGGCCGGATCATTCAGGTGAGCCTCGTTCTCTTCGGCGTCCTGTGGCAGCCGCGTCAGATGGGGGGCAACCAGCCCCAGACGCTGGACGAGTCGCGCAGAACGGTCGCGAAGCGCGCCGACGTTCTCGCTGATGGACATGTCGTTGTCGTTGTACACGACCAAAACGTCAAGTTTGCGATGGCCAATATGGTTCAAGGCTTCAAAAGCCATTCCGGCCGTCATGCCGCCGTCACCGATGACAGCCACCACGCGCCTGGACTCACCCTTTATCTTCACAGCAGCAGCCATGCCCGCTGCCGCGGATATGGAAGTGCTGGAATGACCCACACCGAAAGCGTCGTACTCGCTTTCCGAACGCGAACAGAAGGGATGCAGGCCACCAAACCGACGGATTGTTTCCAGACGCGAACGCCGGCCCGTCAACATCTTGTGCGGATAGGCCTGATGCCCAACATCCCAGATCAAACGGTCAGAAGGCGTGTTCAATGACCGGTGCAGGGCCAAGCTCAGTTCCACTGTTCCCAGATTGGCCGCAAAGTGCCCGCCAACGCGGCCCAGTGTCTCAATCAGGAAGCGCCGCACTTCGACCGCGAGATGCGCGAGCTCTGACGGGGCAAGGGATCTAAGATCTTCCGGGCGCTGTACGCGCCCAAGCAAGGAATAGCCAGGAATATCAGTCATGCAGTGGAGATTGTCATTGCGGGATGCCGAATCAGCGCACGGCTGGTGACATTATCGTGCAAATTGGTCTGCGGGTCAGCGCAACAGGTCTCGGACTGTGACGAACCGGAGCTCGGTGTTGCAGACTTCTGTGGGAAGTTGAGCAGTCGACTAGGTGATATTCCGAATTGACGAATCCTTTCCATACGGTCAGTTTGCATCGATCTATTCGAAAAAGGGCGCATGAAGCGCTCAATACAAAGCGGAAATCTGGAGAATCTGTATGAAATTCGGCAACGGACTGGCTGCTGCACTACTTATGGCGTGCGCAGCACATGCTGGCGCATCCACGGTAGTGGATGGCAAGGCCCTGAGTGACCGCGAGCAGGGCGCCAACTGGCTTGCATATGGGCGAAATTATTATGAACAGCGCTTCAGTCCGCTCGATCAGATCAATCGCGACAATGTCAGCAAACTGGGCCTGGCCTGGTCGATGCCACTGCCTGAAGATCGGTCTTTGCTGTCAACACCACTGGTGATAGATGGCGTCATGTACTTCACAGGTAGTTGGAGCAAGACGCGTGCGGTAGAGGCGGCTACAGGCAAGCTGCTCTGGGAATTTGACCCGGAGTCGATCAAGCATGCGGGCGATCGCCTGCGGATCATGTGGGATTCCAGTCGTGGACTGGCCTACTGGAAAGGAACCATCGTCATCGCCACGATAGACGGGCGACTGATCGGCCTCAAAGCCAAGACCGGCGAGAAAATCTGGTCGACGCAGGTGACCGACAAGAGCAAGCCACTCTACATCTCCGGACACCCGAAGGCCTTCGAAGGCCTGGTGATCGTCGGTGACGGGGGAACCGAGTTTGGTGCGGCACGTGGAGTGGTCAAGGCTTATCACGTCACCACCGGAAAGTTCGCCTGGCAGTTTTTCGTGGTGCCGGGAAACCCCGCGCTTGGTTTCGAGGACGAGGCACAGGAAATGGCAGCCAAGACCTGGACCGGAAAGTGGTGGGAGCATGGTGGTGGAGGCAATGTATGGAATGGCTTCACCTACGATCCTGAATTTGACCAAATCCTGATTGGCACCGGAAACGGTTCTCCCTGGAATCGCCGAGTTCGCTCGCCGGAAGGTGGCGACAACCTGTTTTTGTGCTCAATCGTCGCGCTGGATGCCAAGACCGGCAAGTACAAATGGCACTACCAGACCGTTCCGGGAGAAACCTGGGATTACAACTCCAGCATGGATATGGTTCTGGCAGATCTTGAGATTGACCAGAAGAAGGTAAAGGCCTTGATGCATGCACCGAAGAACGGATTCTTCTACGTGCTGGACCGATCAAACGGCAAGCTGATCTCGGCTGAGAAGATCGCCAAGGTCACCTGGGCCAGTCATATCGATATGGAAACCGGTCGTCCAGTCGAAGTCGAGGGACAGCGATACGAGGACAAGCCCACGATCGTCTGGCCGAGCCCCTTCGGCGCGCATAACTGGCACGCCATGTCCTACAGCCCGCAGACCGGTCTGGCCTATATTCCTAAGCAGGAACTACCGGGCCAGTTCGATGATGAGGGCGTCAAAGAAGCAACCTGGAAGTCGCCTGAATTTGGCGCTGATGTTGCCGTTGACGCGGGTTTTGGGAGCAACATTCCAGCCAATGTTGGCACAAGCAGTCTGCTGGCCTGGAATCCAGTGACACAGAAGAAAGCCTGGGAAGTGCAGCAGACTGAATTCTGGAACGCTGGAACCATGGCAACGGGCGGTGAGCTTGTATTCCAGGGTGGCATCACGGGTGATTTCTCGGCGTTTGATGCAAAGACTGGCGAGAAACTCTGGAACGTCAACGTCGGCAGCGGAATCAGTGCGCCACCAATTACCTTCGAGGTCGGCGGCACACAGTATGTATCTCTGTTGGTCGGTTGGGGCGGAGCCGCTACCTCTCTGGGAGGCGGTACAGCGCTGGCTCAGTTCGGTTGGGCGCATGGCGCACAGAAGCGCCAACTCCTGACGTTTGCGCTCGGGCAGAACAAGGAAATTCCCGACGTGGGGGATCCGGTGGTCGCGGAGCCCATCGTATTGCCAGACTTCAACATTGACGAGGAACGCGCTGCTTTGGGCAAGAAGCTCTACCTGCGTCAGTGTGTCATCTGTCATGGTTCCGGCGCGGTCTCAGGCGGGTACGCTCCCGACCTGCGTGCGACCCCGATGGCCTTGTCACTTCCAGCGTTCACGGCGGTGGTAGTGGATGGGGCCAAGATCAGTGGCGGGATGCCCAGTTATCCCGAGTTCAGTGAAGACGATCTGATCGGCCTGCAGCACTACCTGCGTAAGCGCGCCAAGGAAAGCAAGGAAGAAGCGGCACGGCTGGAGGCGGCTACCACGAAATAGGCGGCATCACCGTGTAGGGCGCGGCCATGGTGGTGGCCGGGCGGGGCCCAGAAGACTGCGGCTGGTTCAGCACATCCGCGCCTTCGATCGGGAATTGGGTCATTCTGATGTTAATGATGACAAAATAGTGTTCTCCGGCTGCTTGCTTATCTTATGAGCGCCTTCTCAGCCGGATGCACATTTTTTGCATCGTTCAATACATGAATCTTCCTGTCCCACCCGATGTATCCGAATTAATGAGAGTGCGAGAGCCTCGTACGCGAGCCAATAGCGGGGCGCTCCGCAAGCGGTTGCGTTCCGCGCGTGACTACGAAACCTGGGCAAAGATTGCGCAGGAGTTGGATGTGCTCAGTGGGCGCGAGCTGTGGAAGCAGCGAGTCAAGAGCAATCAGTATGACTACGCCATGGTCGGGCGCCGCCTGGATGAGTTTCGGACCCTGCGCGCCTTGGGCGACGTTCGTGGACTGGTTTTTGCCATTGAGGAGGGTGTCCACGGCAATCTGGGGGGCATGGGCAAACCCAGCCTGTTCAACCGCGCAAGATTTGGCACCAAGCAGCAGATCGTCGAGTTTGTCGATGAGGTGTGCAAGGTGCTGTCCATCATCGAGGCCATTCCAGACGAGCAGATGACGCTCAACGAAAAGCTGGATTTGTTTGGACGCGCGAGCCACTGCTACGGGCGTTCTGCACTCATGATGAGCAGCGGTGGAACCCTGATGTATTTTCACTTTGGGGTTGCCAAGAGCTTGTTCGAAAGAGGCGTTTTGCCCAATGTGATTTCGGGCTCCAGTGCTGGCGGGATCGTCGCTGCGGCTTTAGGTACCCATACCGACGAAGAACTTGGATCATTCTTTACGGCTGAGAATCTTCATTTTGGCGAGGCGTGGGAGCCCAACTTTCTTGAGCGTACGACCGGCCTTCGTCGTATGTTCAAGGCGGATGTTTTCGATCAGATTTTTGAACGCCTCATTCCGGACATGACCTTCCGGGAGGCCTTCCAGTTGAGCGGTCGTAATATCAGTATTTCCGTCAGTCCCTGTGAACGCCACCAGCGACCGCGACTCCTTAATGCAGTGACAGCGCCACATGTGCTGATTCGGTCTGCTGTACGCGCGTCCTGTGCGGTTCCCGGAATTTTTGAGCCGGTGCAGCTGCTCGCGCGTGATGCGCACGGTAAGACAGTCCCATACCTGAAGGCGCGCTGGATTGATGGCGTGTTCGCGGCGGATCTTCCGGCCAAGCAACTGGGCCGGCTTTACGGCACCAATCATTACATCGTCAGCTATATCAACCCAGTTTTGATGCCAGCGTTCCGGGATGCGCCGGGTCGTAAGAACCGACTGAAGCCTTTAACCACCATGCTCAAGGGCGCTGCACAGGATTTTGTGAAATCCGCAGACGTTGTGCTGGGCAAGTATCTTCCTGCCTCAACTCTGGGAGCGGCCAACAAGGTTGTGCATGACCTGTTGTCTCAGGATTACGTTGGCGACATCAATATTGCGCCCCATCAGCGGCTGGTTTCACCATTTAAGCTGCTGTCACCGAACACTTTGGAAGAGATCAGTGATCTGGTCTTGGAAGGTGAACGTCAGACGTGGCCGAAGATCGAGATGATTCGAATTTCGGGCTTGATCAGTCGCGAGCTGGACCAGATTCTTGCGCGCTGTGAGCGTCGTAAGAGGGCCGCGCCCGGCTTGCGCTTCCCGCCAGTCAAATCGCAATAGTCTATCGCTGCTCGGTGTGCCGTTATGGGCATCCAATTGTAAGAGCGATCAGCGCCCGCATGGCGAGACCCGGCCAGGCGGGCCTGCGAACAGGTCCTGGTCTGTGCCCAACGGTGGTGAGGACTGCGGCTTGAGAGCGGCAAGAAACAAGCACGGCCGCTAATCAAAAAAAAGAGCGTGACGGACTATCCGTCACGCTCTCAATTTTTTGCCTTGAAGCATCTGACTTGCCCGCATGAGCGGGCAAGTCAGATCAGGGCTTATTTGACCTCGGCAGTGACCTCGATCGGGGCGACCAGTGCCCGTCCCTTGGTGACCTTGAGCTCAACGCGACGGTTGAGGGCGCGTCCTTCCTTGGTGCCATTGTCGGCAATCGGCACGCTCTCGCCAAAGCCCAAGGTAGTCATGCGCGCCGGATCAACACCCAGGTTGGCAAGGTAGGCCTTGACCGACTTGGAGCGTCCTTCCGACAGACTCTGGTTGTAACCGTCGGAACCCAGGCTATCAGTGTGGCCGCGCAGCTCGACCTCAATCACTCTGGAGCGATTCAGGGCTTCGCCTACACCGTCGAGGATCTTCTCGGCTTCAGGTGTGAGGGTGACCTTGTCGAATTCGAACGTCACGCCACGCAGCACGATCACGTCGCCTTCGGCACAACCGTCAAGATTAACGGGCTGGCCTGGGATGGGATCTTCGCACTCAGGCAGCGGGCAACCGTTTTCGTCGACCTGCACGCCGGGTGGTGTGTCCGGGCATTTGTCGAGGTCATCGGGGATGCCATCGCCGTCGGAATCAAGCGGCGCTTTCGGTTCTTCGACCACCACGGGAACCGGGGGAGGTGGAGGCGGTGCCGCAGGCGGCGCCGGATCCTTGTGGAACAGGGCATAGCGCAGCGTCACGACCAAGGCTTCAGATCGATAATCCTCGCGAATGGTCCGGGTCGTGCTGCCGTCAGTGAAGTTGTACTGGCCAACTTCTGAATTCTGATGGCGATAGTCCAGCGACGTCGTGAATTTGGAGGTCCAGTCATAGGCGAGACCAAACCCGACCTGGAAGATGTCGCCATCCTGACTCTGTTCATCCTGGGCGCTGCGGGTGCCGCGATAGTTCAGGTCGTTTACGAGTACATCGGAGTAGCCGTAGCCGCCGCCGAGGTAGGGGTGCAGCCGCCCGCCCTTGTTGAAATCAAACCAGAGGTTTGCGGTCACGCTCTCGGCCTCAATGTGGCCGGCATCGTCAGTAAATTGCGGCGTCAGGACGTCGTTGCTCTTTTCCTGATCGTTGAGACGCATGGAATATTCAATTTCAGGGCGAAGGCCTATGCCCCAGAACCCGAGATCGAAGCTCCAACCGATGACGGCACCGTACAAGCCACCATCATCGTAATGAGCGCTCGTTACCAGTGAGTCAGGGGCAACTAGTGGATCGCCAAAGACACGGAAGTCCTGACGTGCGACCTTGTTGGCACCGCCGTGAATTCCGAGATAGAACCCGTCGCCGGCAGATGCAGGGGCGGAAAGCATCGCCCCCAATATGAAGGCTGACCCAGCAATGGAGCCCAGCCAATGGCGCTTCGGCATCATTTTATCTCTCCGCAATGATTTGATTTCAGATGGTGTTTCTTGTTGCGCTTCGCCGTCGGCCAAGCGCGATTATTAGTAGCTTACATCACACTATTGTTTCATATTGTGCCGCGTTGCTGCCAGATTGCCCAGCGGGATGCAGCCCCAACAGCTTATGACTGAGTGCCTGCTGCCGCTCTGAACGTTCAATGCGGAGCCGTTTTTAAATCGGTGTCGTCTGGGGACAAGCGCAGTTGGTCAATCATCTCTCCAATTTCGGCGGGTGGTGGTCGGCTTACAGCGCAGACCAGTTTTGCGACGAGCAGATTGATGAAAGCGCCAACAATGCCGAAGGCCTCGGGCGATATGCCAAATAACCAGTTTTCCGGCTTGTCATCCAACCACTGAGTTCCTGCCACGAAGAACCAGCCCTTGTAGATGAAGATATAAACCAAGGTGCAACCCAGCCCGGCGAGCATGCCGGCGATGGCGCCCGGGCGGTTCATGCCGCGATCGAAGATGCCCATCATCAGGGCCGGGAACAACGAGGCGGCGGCCAGTCCGAAGGCGAGCGCCACGACCTGGGCCGCAAACCCCGGTGGATTCAGTCCCAGGTATCCGGCAACCAGTACGGCAACGGCCATGGAGATGCGCCCCGCCATCAGTTCCTGCTTTTCGGTGATGCGCGGCGTGAACATGCCTTTCAACAGATCATGCGAGATGGACGAAGCGATGGCCAGCAGAAGTCCCGCAGCCGTGGACAAGGCCGCTGCAAGCCCGCCCGCCGCCACCAGCGCGATGACCCAATTGGGCAGGTTGGCGATCTCGGGATTGGCGAGGGCCATGATGTCCCGGTCCACGGTGGTCAGTTCGTTACCGCGCCACCCGAGGTTCTGTGCCTTATTGGCAAATTCAGGGTTGCGGTCGTCGTAATACTGGATGCGACCATCCTCATTCTTGTCTTCGAACACCAGCAGGCCGGTTTTTTCCCAGTTGCGGAACCACTGGGGGCGTTGCTCGTATTCGAGATTCGCAGACGGCTCGCCGACCGGCCCGCTCTGAACCGTTTGAAGCAGGTTGAGTCGCGCCATTGCGCCGACACCTGGCGCCGTCGTAAATAGAATTGCAATGAAGATTAGCGCCCAACCTGCTGATTTTCTTGCATCAGATACTTTGGGGACCGTAAAAAATCTGATGATCACATGGGGCAGGCCTGCCGTGCCGACCATCAGAGAAGCGGTGAGGAAGGCCATGTTCAGGTCGGTGCCCTTGTGCGCGGTGTACTGCGCGAAGCCTAGGTCGGTGACGACCTGATCGAGACGATCGAGCAGAAAGGTGCCACTGCCGTCCGCCATGGACGAACCCAGCCCCAATTGCGGGATGGGCATGCCGGTCAGAGCAAGCGATATGAAGATGGCCGGTACGGTATAGGCAAAAATCAGCACGCAGTACTGCGCAATTTGCGTGTAGGTGATGCCTTTCATGCCGCCCAGCACGGCGTAGAAGAACACGATGCCCATTCCCGTCAGCACGCCCACCTCGTAAGGCACCTGCAAGAAGCGGCTGAAGGCGACGCCCACACCCTTCATCTGACCGATGACGTAGGTGATGGAGGCAACGATCAGACAAATGACGGCCACCATGCGCGCGGTGCGCGAGTAGAAGCGCTCGCCGATAAACTCCGGAACGGTGAATTTGCCGAACTTGCGCAGGTAGGGCGCCAGCAACAGGGCCAGCAGCACGTAGCCGCCGGTCCAGCCCATCAGGTAGGCGGAAGCGTCATAACCCAGAAAACCGATGATGCCGGCCAGTGAAATAAAAGAGGCGGCGCTCATCCAGTCGGCGGCCGTGGCCATGCCGTTGGCAACTGGGTTGATGCCGCCGCCCGCAACGTAAAAGTCCTTGGTGCTGCTTGCTCGCGCCCAAAAGGCAATACCGAGGTACAGGGCAAAGGTGGAGCCGACGACCCAATAGGTCCATGCCTGGGCGCTCATTTGCTGGAATCCTTGTTGGCATAGCGCGCGTCAAGCGCATTCATTTTCCGCGCATAGACAAAAATCAAGATGACAAAAATATAGATGGAACCCTGTTGCGCAAAGAAAAAGCCCAGCGGGTAACCGCCGATCCTGAACTGATTGAGAATGTCTGCGGCAAAAATGCCGAAGCCGAAGGAAACCACAAACCAAACCACAAGCAGTTGCGCAACAAGCCGCAGATTGGCCTTCCAATAGTCGCTATTGGCTCCAGATGAGTTCTTCATTATTAGTGCTCTCTTCCCTCAATAAAGTTGGCCAGCCACAGCAGTGGGGCGGCGTCTTCTCCAAATATGGTCAGCGCCAGACGTGCTGATTCGAACAGGTCCATCGCACGCTCCTTGGCAGCGCGCAGCCCCAGAACGGCCGGATAGGTCGATTTCTGGCTGGCTTCGTCCTTGCCAGCGGTCTTGCCCAGCACAGAACTGCAACTTTCTACATCCAGAACATCGTCCTGAATCTGGAAGGCGAGTCCGATGCATTTGCCGTAGCGATCCAGCGCGCTGGACTTGGACGCATCGACTTGTCCGGCACTGGCGCACACCAGCCGCAGGCAGGCACGCAAGAGTGCGCCCGTCTTGTGCACGTGCAGGGCTTCGAGTTCTGCAATGCTCAGGTTCTGACCTTCGGACGCTAGGTCTATGGCCTGGCCGCCGACCATGCCACGGGAACCGGAAGCAAGTGCGAGCTCGCGAACCATGGCAATGCGAGCATCGGCGCTCAAGGCCTGGTCTTCAGCCAGTACCTGGAAGGCCAGGGTCTGCAAAGCATCGCCCACCAGAATGGCAGTGGCTTCATCAAATTTCTTGTGCAGGGAGGGCTGGCCGCGGCGCAGATCATCATCGTCCATCGCTGGCAGATCGTCATGGACCAGTGAATACGCATGGATCATCTCGATTGCGCAGGCCGCGCTATCGACTCTGTCCGCCTCGATCTTCAGGGTTTCGGCTGCGGCGTAGCAGATCATGGCGCGCAGTCGCTTGCCGCCATCGCTGGCGTAGTGCATGGCCTCGTGCAGTCTGGCCGGGTGCTGCGTGATGGGCGGTAGTCGCATGCTCAGCGCCTGAGCGGTGCGTTCCCGGTACTGCGTAACCCGATCAGAAAACGGTGCCTGCATCACGCGGTATCGCCGTCTGCAGCCGGCTCGTCGTCCAGAAGATTGCGCACCTTGAGCTCGGCCGTCTCCAGGGATTTCCGGCAACTGCGCGCCAGGACGGTGCCACGTTCAAACAGCTTCAGCGATTCCTCAAGATGCAGATCGCCGCTTTCCATCTGCTCGACGATCTTGTCGAGTTCCTGCATTTCCTGTTCGAAGCGAGCAACCTCGTCATTTGCGGAGAGCTTGTCATCGGCGTCAGCTGGGGACGTTGAGGGCTGTGGGGCGGCTTTCTTGGGCATCTTCAGGAAGCGGGTTATGAGTTTGCATAGTCTAGCGCGACCGGCCTTGCGCGACGTCGGCTTGCTAGGCCCAAGGTCATCCGATACCGTTCGCGCCGCCTTCCCGCATGTCGACTAGAAGTTCATGGCTGATTCGAAAACCTACGGCGCAGAATCCATTGAAGTGCTCCAGGGGCTTGACCCGGTGCGCAAGCGCCCGGGCATGTACACCGACACCACTCGGCCCAATCATCTTGCGCAGGAAGTCATCGACAATGGCGTGGATGAGGCCCTGGGCGGACACGCGACGCGGCTGGACGTGACCCTTTTTGCGGACGGATCGCTAGAAGTTGCCGATAACGGCCGGGGCATGCCGGTTGATATCCACCCTGAACACAAGGTCAGCGGCGTCGAACTGATTCTGACCAAGCTGCATTCCGGCGCCAAGTTTTCCAACAAGATGTACCAGTTTTCGGGTGGCTTGCACGGTGTGGGCGTGAGTGTGGTCAACGCACTGTCGACCCGGCTTGAAGTGCGGGTTCGGCGTGATGCCACCGAGTATGAAATGGAATTCGCCGGCGGCGAGACAAAGCGCAAGCTGGAACCCCTTGGGCCTGTCGCCAAGTCCAGGACCGGCACGACCCTGCGATTCTGGCCCGATGCAAAGTATTTCGACAGCGTCAAATTCAGCGTGCCGAGGCTCAAGCAGAATCTGCGCGCCAAGGCTGTCTTGTGTCCCAACCTGCGGGTATCGCTGGATGATCAGATCAATGGCGAAAAAATCGTCTGGCAGTATGAAAATGGTCTGACCGATTACCTGATCGATTCGCTCAAGGGTATCGAGATATTGCCGTCAGAACCCTTCGTCGGGAGTTTCAAGGGCAAGCGCGAAGAAGCGGACTGGGCCCTGGTCTGGATCAATGGTGATGGGCCCAGCGAACCCGTGGCCGAGTCCTATGTGAACCTGATCCCTACGGTTCAGGGCGGCACCCATGTCAATGGGCTGCGAACCGGCCTGACGGAAGCCATTCGCGAGTTCTGTGAATTCCGGAATCTGCTGCCTCGCGGCATGAAGCTGGCCCCAGATGATGTGTGGAACGGCTGCGCCTATGTGCTCAGCGTCAAGATGCAGGACCCTCAGTTTGCCGGGCAGACCAAGGAAAGACTTTCGTCCCGCGAAACCGCCGCTTTTGTGTCCGGCGTGGTGCACGACTCGTTCGGCGTCTGGCTGAATCAGCATCCAGATCAGGGTGAGCTGATCGCCCAGCTGGTGATTGCCAACGCCAGCGCGCGCATGCGCCAGGCCAAGCAGATCGTGCGCAAGAAAGTGACCAGTGGCCCCGCATTGCCGGGCAAGCTCGCTGACTGCGTCCTCACCGACCTGACCCAGACCGAGCTGTTTCTGGTTGAAGGTGATTCCGCAGGCGGCTCTGCAAAACAGGCCCGCGACCGCGATACGCAGGCGATCATGCCGCTGCGCGGAAAGATTCTGAATACCTGGGAAGTCGACGCATCCGGGGCTCTGGCCTCGCAGGAGATTCACGACATCAGCGTGGCCATTGGCGTGGACCCTGGGTCGTCGGACCTGAGCAACCTGCGGTACGGCAAGATCTGCGTTCTGGCCGATGCTGATTCCGATGGTCTGCACATCGCTACTTTGCTGTGCGCCCTGTTCCTGAGGCATTACCGCCCGCTGGTCGAAGCTGGGCATATCTATATCGCCATGCCGCCGCTGTTTCGTATCGACGCTGGCAAAAACGTGTTTTATGCGTTGGACGAGGCTGAGAAGCAGGGCGTAATGGATCGGCTTGCTGCAGAAGGCAATCGCGCCAAGATTCAGGTCACTCGCTTCAAAGGCCTTGGCGAAATGAATCCGCTGCAGCTGCGCGAAACCACGATGTCTGCTGATACGCGTCGCCTGGTGCAATTATCGGTTGAACAGGTTCAGGAAAATGAGCCAGACCTGTCTCATCAGCTAATGGATATGCTCCTGGCCAAGAAGCGGGCCGGAGACCGAAAAAGCTGGCTGGAGCGGGAAGGCAATCGCGCTGAGGTCTAGCGCGCACTTTCCCCACGCTTCGAGCCATTGAATCCAGACACGCTTACTGACGACAAACTGATTGCTGCTTTGAAGCAGTGGTTCGGCTTTGAATTTTTCAGGCCGGGTCAGGAGACCGTGGTCAGAGACGCGCTAGCGCAGCGTGATCTGCTCGCTGTCATGCCCACCGGCGGTGGAAAGTCCCTGTGTTTCCAGTTGCCGGCGATGTTGAACAGCGGTGTGACGATTGTGGTCTCGCCGCTGATTGCCCTGATGCACGATCAGGTGCGCTTGCTGCGCGACATGGGCATCGCAGCAGAATTCGTCAATTCCAGTCTGACTGCAGAACAGATGCGCCAGGTCTGCGCCTCGGTCCTTGCAGGTGAGGTCAAGCTGCTTTACCTGGCACCCGAGCGACTGCTCATGCCCGAGTTTCTGTCCGGGTTCATGTCGCAATTGGCCCAGTCACCGGGGATTGCCGGCATCACCGTTGACGAAGCACATTGCGTTTCGGAATGGGGGCATGACTTCAGGCCGGAGTACCGCCAGCTCGGCCGACTTCGTGACTATTTTCCTGACGTACCGGTGTTCGCGTTTACGGCGACAGCAACCGATCGGGTTCGTACGGACATCCTCCATCAGCTGGCTTTGCGTGATCCCGCCGTACACGTTGCCAGCTTCAATCGCCCCAATCTGCAGTACGCCGTCAAGACCAAGGGGCGCAATGCCTTTTCCGAGCTATTGGCGATAGCGCGCAAGGGCGGCTCGGGCATTGTTTATTGCCTTTCCCGCAAGCGGGTGGAAGAGCTGGCCCAAAAACTGATTGCAGAAGGGATCGACGCACTGCCGTATCACGCCGGCCTTGGAGCACAGCTACGCAGCGACAATCAGGAAGCATTTGTACGCGACGATGCACAGGTCATGGTGGCTACGGTTGCGTTCGGCATGGGCATCAACAAGCCGGACATACGCTGGGTTGTTCATTTCGACCTGCCGCGCAGCATGGAAGCCTACTATCAGGAAATGGGACGCGCGGGGCGCGACGGCGAGCCGGCCGAGTGCACCTTGTTCTTCGGGGTCGGAGATATCAGGACGGCTGAGTTTCTGATCACCCAGAAAGTGGATCCACATAGCGGCGAGCCGCTCGAAGCCGAACAACGCATTGCGCGTCAGCAGCTGCGGCAGGTGCTGGACTATGCGGAGAGCGCAGAGTGCAGACGGGCGGTTCAGTTGCGCTATTTTGGCGAGTCGCATCCGGGCAGCTGCGGCGCCTGTGATAACTGTCTTGAGCCCAAGGCCGTAGAGGATTGGACGCTTGAGGCTCAGCAGTTGCTGTCATGCATTGCCCGGCTCGCTCAACGCAACGAACGTTTCGGGGCTACCGCCGTCATCGAGATTTTGCGTGGCGTCGAGAATCAGAAACTGATCGATCGCGGCCATCAGAGCTTGAGCACTTACGGCATCGGCAAGCATCGCTCGCACGACGAATGGCGCAATCTGGTGCGCGCCCTGCGCCATCAAGGGCTGGTTGGCGAGACCGGTGATGGGTATCCGGTGCTAAAACTGGTGCAGGACAGCCGTCCGGTGCTCAAGGGTGAGCGAAAAGTGATGATTGTGCCGCTGCCGCCCAAGGAGCGAGGCCGCCGCGGCAAACGCGGCGCACAGGATATTTCAGGTGCCTTGCCGCCATCCGAGGCCTTGTTTGAAAGACTGCGGAGCCTGCGAAAGAAACTGGCCGACGAACAGGGCGTTCCACCCTATGTCGTTTTTGGTGACACGAGCCTGCGAGAAATGTCAGCGCGTCAGCCGGAAACGGCGGATCAGTTTGCAGATATCTCAGGCGTCGGTGAGCGCAAGCTGGCACGGTATGGCGCGTTGTTCGTCGACGTCATTCGGGACTTCCGTCAGGAAACCGGCGCCAGTCTGGAAGATAACAGCGGAGATTTTGGCAGCAGCGATGCGACGCCAGAGTTGCCTGATGCTGATCGCCAGACCATCAGGGACACGCTGGAACTTCTTGAGCAGGGCCTGGATCTCGGTGGCATTGCGTCGGCTCGGGGAATTTCGCCGGGGACGGTGTGCGCGCATCTCGAAGCGCTGCTGGCTTCAGGCGCATCACTGAATCTGAACGCGATTGTGCCCCCGAAACAGCTTGAATCCATGGTGCAGGCCTTGCAGGTCCATGGACATGTGCGGCTAAAGCCGGCCTGGGAGGCAATGGCGGGTGAGGCCAGCTACGACCTGCTCAGGGTGGCGCGCGGATACCTGCTGGGTCGGGAAAAGCAGACGCCTGACTGAACCTACTTGAAGCGCGACTTGAGCAGGTTTACTGTCGTCCACTCTGATTCCACGACGATGGTCCGATGAAGCACTTGGCATTGGCGGCACTGATGACCCTGCATTGCCTGACGGCCGTGGCACTGAGCGAAGAAGCAGCCGGTACTTATGTGGCCCTGACCGAAGACGGCCAGCCCGTCGAAAAAATTCTCCGCGTCAGCAAGACCGATTCGGGATGGCGTTTCGAGGATGGTCAGCCGGATGGTTCATGGCTGGATGTGAGTTGTCATGGCGGTTGCGATCATGTGGATTCCGAACCGGAGGACCTGATCCGCTTCTTTGGCTCCAGTCCGCCGGAGAACGTTCATCCCGAGTGCGTACATAACGCCGAATTCGCCTTCTGCCGGATGGTACGTGGTGAGCAGGGGCCAGAAGAAGAAGGCTTCGTTCTGGTCGTACGTGCTCCGCAGGGCTGGTATCCCATTCCCATGGCTCGCGTAGCCGATGCGCCTGGAAGCCCCGGGAATGACGAGAATCGGATCGAGGAGCTGGAGGCAGCCTCGAATCGCCACCGAAACCTGCACTCACCATCGTGAGTCTTGAACTCGGGTTGGAACAGGATATTTCCACAGCCGTAGCATTGCTCCGCTCGGCCAAAAAACTGCTGGTGATTACCGGCGCAGGAATATCAGCAGATTCGGGTATGCCAACCTACCGGGGTATTGGCGGACTCTATGAGCAACAGGACACCGATGACGAGATGCCCATCGAAGTCGCACTGTCCGGGCCCATGTTTGAATCCCGGCCAGAATTGACTTGGAAATATCTGTCGCAGATCGAAACCGCCTGTCGCGGCGCACAGCCAAATGACGCGCATCGCGCGTTGAGCTACATGTCGCACAGTTTCGAGCGTATGACCGTGCTGACGCAGAATGTGGATGGATTCCATCGAGACGCCGGTCAGGAAGAACTCATCGAAATGCACGGTAACGTGCATGAACTGTACTGTACCGAGTGCGGCAAGGAAGAGTGGCTACAGGATTACGCCGCGCTTTCAATGCCGCCATATTGTGAGGATTGCCGCGGCATCATTCGCCCGAGAGTCGTTCTGTTTCAGGAAATGCTGCCTGAAAGAGCATTGCGCCAGTTCGAACAAACCCTGGAAAGCGGTGTCGATGCGGTGATGACCATCGGCACCAGCAGTGGATTCCCGTATATCTCTGGCCCGGTCATCCGCGCGGCGCGCATGGGGTTGCCAACCATAGAGATCAATCCTGGCGACACCGAGGTGTCGGGCATTGTCGGGTTGAGGATCAGGGCGCGGGCGGCACAGGTGCTGCCGCGAATCCAGCATCTGCTTGCCAGCTGAATCAAGGATTCAGAATCAGATTGCGCCGGCTTCTTTCAGGAGCGCAGTAATGGCCTTCGCAATATCAGCATAGCCTTCGGCGTTGGGATGAATCTGGTCCGCCTTTCGATCTGTATCACTGAGCACTTCGGCAATAATTTCATTCTCGATTGGAATGGCGTACTGCGCCGCGAGTTCGGCGTAGACCGGTTCACTCTTGAGTGAAAAAAGAGCGGGTTCGGGGACGCCCAGCAGCACCAGTGCAATGCCGCGGTCCCGCACGATCTCGATCATCTCTATCAGCGCGCCCCGCATTGCGTTGCGATCATGCTTGCGCAACATGTCGTTCCCACCCAGGCACAGGATCACCAATGCCGGATGAGTGTCATCCAGCAATTCGGGTAGTCGTTGGAGGCCTTGTCGGGATGTTTCGCCGGGTATGCCGGCATTGATGACGGTATGCCCCGTCAGCCCCTCAAGAACAGCGGGATAACTCTGGTTACGCTCGGCGCCCGAGCCATAGGTAAGACTGTCTCCAAAGGCCAGAATCCGTGCATCACTTTGCAAGGGTGCGAGGCTGTCTGTCGGTGATGTCCTGGAGCAGGCCGTCAGGAAGATCAGCCCGAACAGTAAAAGCAAAATTTGCGATGCGCGATTAGGGATGTACATTGGTTGCTTCATCTGATCTCTGTTGCGAATACCCATGCTCTACACACTCGATGGACGAACACCGATTCTCAAAGGCAATAATTATGTCGCGCCCAACGCCAGTCTGATTGGACGTGTCTGCTTGGAGCAGGGCGCCAGCGTTTGGTTCAACTGTGTCCTGCGCGGCGACACGGACGATATCGTGGTGGGCGAGGGCAGTAATGTTCAGGATGCCTGCGTGCTGCATACCGACGCAGGAATTAAGTTGCGAATCGGCAGCAATTGCACGATTGGCCATATGGTGATGTTGCATGGCTGCGACATTGGCGATGGCAGCCTGGTCGGCATCGGCAGCGTCATTCTCAACAATGCCAGGATTGGCAAGAACAGCATTGTCGGCGCGGGCAGCCTGATTCCGGAGCGCAAGCATTTTCCGGATAATGTGTTGATCATGGGCCAGCCCGCGAAAGTGGTGCGGGAAATTGGTCCTGCCGAATTCAAGGTATTAGCCGCCAGTGCGGAGATTTATCGAGCCAATTCGGCGCGATACACGGCGGGGCTGCAAGCTGTGAGTGAGGGTTCCGACACTGGTGACAGCCCAAGCTGAGATGGGCCGTCAGGCCCTGTTTTCGCCGTCCTTGGGGTATAGATAATCAACGAGGCGGCCGCAGCCTCCGCTGAGTTCGGACCATTGCGCAATGTTCAGTTCTATGACGGCAAACGCGCCCGTAGGCATTTCCTGAAATGGGCAGGTCGCGAGCCAGCAGGCGAGATCCGAGAAGCCAGGATTATGGCCCACCAGCAGGGCATGACTTGAGTCGTCTCCCAGTTCACAGACGACTTGAATCAATGACTGCGTGCTGGCGTCGTATATGCGCGGATCTTCACGAAAACGGATGTCTGGGAGGCACTCGGCATAGTGGCGCGCCGTAGTCAGTGCACGCACCGCGGGGCTGCTGACAATCAGATCAGGCTTTCTTTCCAAAGCCGCGAGCCGTTTGGCCATGAACGGTGCGTCGCGCAGGCCACGATTATTGAGCGGGCGATCAAAGTCGGACAGGCCCGCATCGTTCCAGGAAGATTTAGCGTGGCGGGCTAGTGTGAGTCGGCGCATTGAGAATGGGTCCTGGCGCTGAATGGCGGTGAGGGTCGCGGGATTCTGTGTCCGCACTTTGGAGTGGCGATGTAGTGATGCGTATTGCGGCTTCGCCCATCTTCCCCTGAATTCAGGGCAGGTTTCCACTGCCGCGTTACGATGTGGCTGGCCATCCATTCATGATCGACCGAGTTACCCAGAGTCTGGTGCATGTGCGGAACAATGCCCGGACTCGGTATCTGGTCCTGCCGGGAGGGAAGCGTGTTGAATTCATCTTGCCGAGTCATCGCCTTGGTTCTGAGTTTTTTGCTGGTGCCTGTTGCTGTTGCTGAGCCCCTGAAGGTTGGGGTTCGTGAAACCCCACCGTTCGCTGAAAAGCAAAGTGATGGTCAGTGGAAGGGCATCAGTGTGGATCTGTTTGAGCAAGTGGCCTCTGAGATGGGCCTCGAGTACGAGCTGGTGTCTCAGCCCTTGCTCGAACCCATGTTCTCCGCGCTGGGAAATGGCGAGCTCGACGCAGCTATCGGCGCATTGACGGTTACCTCGGAGCGCGAAGAGCTGATTGATTTTTCGCACGCCTTCTTCAACTCCGGAGTGGGCATTGCCTCTCAGCAGGAGAACGGGTCAATGCTGGGCGCAGCCCGCGCTCTGATCTCGCCCGGGTTCCTGTCTGCAGTGGGTGCGCTTGGCTTGCTGTTGCTGGTGGTGGGACTGCTGATCTGGCTGGTGGAGCGCAAGCACAATCCCCAATTTCCGGGAAACGCAGCCACGGGGATTGGCGACGGTTTCTGGTGGTCTGCGGTGACGATGACGACCGTGGGTTACGGCGATAAGGCCCCGGTCACTTTCGCCGGGCGTGTCTTGGGCGTGATCTGGATGTTTGTTGGCATTATCACGATTTCGGGCTTTACCGCTGCCATGACTTCCAACCTGACGCTACAGAATTTGCAGGGTCGCGTGCAGGGACCGGAAGATCTGCCCAAGGTGCGTGTGGTCAGCGTGGCCGGTTCAACCGCTGCCGCCTTGCTGGATTCACGCGGAATTCGTTTCAAGAGCGAACCTGATGCAGCCTCAGCACTGGCATTGCTCAATGCGGGCGAAGTGGATGCGGTGGTCTATGACCGGCCTGTGTTGCGTTACCTGATTCATTCAGGAGAGATGTCGCAGTTGCATCTGTTACCGCAGGACCTGGTTGAAGAGTCCTACGCAATCGGACTGCCACCGGGAAGTCCGCTGCGCGAGGAGATCAACCGTCGCATGCTCGAACTGCGAGCCAAGCCGCAATGGACAGACACACTGGAGCGCTACCTCGGTGCCTGATGAATCCATTGTCGGAAAGCTTGCTCCGAACTGCTGAATGAACCTCTACATTCGCATCCCCGCTCATTGCAATGACGCCAGTGTTGCCCAGTGCAATCGAATCTGCCCAGAATCGGGCATTGCGATTCACGATAGGGAATCTGGCGGTGCATGCGACGCGGTCCCTGCAGAATGATCCCTTTCTAACGGAGCAGTACAGATGATCAGAGTGGTGCTGATTGACCACGAAAGTGGTGCTATCGAACGCGGCGGACGAGAACTGATGAGTTCCTGGGATCGTAATCGTCAGACGCTCTGGATGGACATGGAAGCCGAAGAGGCACGTTCAGAACGAACGATGCTGGCAGACGATTTTGGCATTGATCACATGGCCATCGATGATGCTCAGCGAAAGCGGCATCCGCCCAAGCTGGAATGGTTCGATGACTATTTCTTCCTGTTGCTGAAAGGCTTTTCTGCCGAAACCGACAGCATTGATTTCTCCGTCATCCATATCTCTTTTTTCTGCGGCCAGAATTTCTTGCTTACGCGGCATGCGGAGGTTTCTCCCAGTATCAACCGGACACTGGACGGCCTGCACGCCATGTCCCCGGAAGCGAGAAAGCATCCCGGGCACCTGCTTTACAAGGTTGTGCGAACCATCATTGACCGTTATTCCCCCATCGTTCTGAATCTTGAATCAAGGCTGGAGACGCTTGAGGAGGAAATGCTGGAAAACGCGCGTGATGAGCTGCTCAACGAGTTGGTCAGCTACAACAGTCGCCTGCGCAAGCTCCGCCGGATATTCGGATATCAACAGGCGCTGCTCTCAGAGCTCAAGGGCGAAGGATTGCACTCGCTTCAGGACAATTATCGGCACGAGTTCCAGGATGCTTTTGAACAGATGGAGCGTTTGGCGAGCCTGACGGACATGCTGCAGAGCCTGACCGGGGACCTCATCAATGGATACATATCGGTGGCATCGCACCGACTGAACAACATTATGAAGACGCTGACCATTGCATCGGTCATTTTTCTGCCGCTGACATTTGTGGCCGGCATTTATGGAATGAATTTTCAGCACATGCCCGAACTCAGCTCCAAGGACGGCTACTTCATGGTTCTGGGATTCATGGTCTTTCTGGCGATCTGCCTGTTGTTCGTGTTCAGAAGAAAGCGCTGGCTTTGATCAGAAGGAGCGTTGCCAGCGCATGCCGAGAAAATCGGGGCCAACCACAGGCGCTAAGTGCGTGGCATTTTCCGGCGTGACGAACAGTTTCGAGATGCCGTAGGAGAGCAGGGCGGCTGCGCCCACGTCACGCCAGCGATGGTGATCGGTATCGACCCGGACCCAGGCCACGTATGCCACGGCGGCATAGGCGGGCACGCCATACTTCCAGCCGTAGCGGTCCTGAAGAAAGGCGGCGCTGGAAGTGGTAAATCCGACATGGCCAGACGGGAAGCCGTATGGGCTGCCATTGGGTCGCTCGCCATATTCTGTTTCGTTGAAGGCCAGGCGCAGGGCGGAATTAACGACCAAGCTTGCGCCAGTGCTGCGTAGAAACTGAAAAGCACCTTCTTTGTCGTCCTTCTGCCATGTCACACCGAGCGTCGCAAAAGGGAGAATCGCAGTGACGATATCGCCTGGCAGTTCGCGTTCCCCGGCCCGCGTGTTGAACGACAGGAGCAGCGTGACCAGAGCGACGGCGCATTTAGATTTGCTGATTTTCAAGAGTGTCTCCATGACTTATTGATGATCTGACTGCAGGTCAGAGGCTCCGGGACCGCCTTCGCTGCGCGGGCGCCAGTCCACTGCACCAGAGCGCGTCTGCCCGAGATAGGCATAGCCGAGGTTGAATGCGACGACCTGCTGGTGTGTGTCGTCGAAGCCGTCGAACTGAGCGTCCCTGCGAGAGGTAACAACACCAAAGGTCAGGGCGTGGAGTTTGTGAACCCTGACCGTCAAGGTGACATCAGCACGGAAAATGTTTTCTTCGCCGCCTTGAATATCTGTGCCGACATCGCTGACGTGGTATTGGCGAACATTCATGTCCAATGATGCGCGGTCACCGTGTATCAGGCGCATTGCGACCAATGCCTGACCAGACAATCCGTTCTGGTAATCGCGATCCTGTGCGCGGTTGTTTTCCAGCGCGCCTGCCGATCCGTAGCCCACACCACCGAGAAGTGTGCCTTGTAGTGCCCACTTTTCGGATATCCACCACTGACCGGTCGTGCCCAGTCCCAGGCCGGTGGTCGAGATGCGGAAGATCTGCGGGGCAAGATAGTCGTATGTGCCGTAGAGGCCCCATACACCACGGTAGTTGTCGCCTGCCTCATAGTCGGTGCCGTAAAGCAGACCACGGCTGATGACATTTTCAAGAAAGTTGCTCGACGCCGCTGAGAACTGGAAGTGAAAGTAGTCAAACGGGCGCTCGTACGTATATCCCTTCTTGCCTGGCAGACCGTAGGCGATGGTGAAATCACCCGTTACCGTACCGGTATCGTAGCTCTGAGGGATGGGTAGGGTTGCGGCATCGCGATTGGTATTCACATTGCTGTCGACGCTGGAATCAACATTGAGCCCCAGGCCGATGCGCGTATAGACCGCAGGATTGTGGCTGCGAAATACCCCATCAAAGCGATCTCCGAATGCGAGCCGGTTGAAGCCGGTTGCCGGTGACAGCGCTGCGGCGCCAAGCTCGTGCCAAAGCCCCGGCTTGCCGCCACTGCTTTCCAGTAGCAGGCTCGCCATTCTGAACAGGGGCTCGCCCAGGAATCCGCCGCCGATACCAGTGGTGATCTGGTCATTGATGGAGGGCGGGGTGCGCTCGCCAGCAATTTCCCATGCCGCGCTGCCGAGCACCGTGTAGGCGGTCGACGTCCAGTAGCCGTGTCCGGCTGAGCGCGCGAAGCCGTGATACATCGATCCCTGGTAGGGATGCCCAAACTGATTGATGTCGAAGGGGTCGTTGTCGTAGACCCAGCTGCCCTTGAAATTGCGCTCCAGAGAATCCTTATCTACGTCGTAATCGGAGGTGCCTGAGAACTCCCTGTTGAATTGATTGAGCAGGAAATCAAACAGGACGATGTCGGCAGCCGGTATCCACCAGCTGGTGCCTTCCTCCGTGCCCCATTCAAGAACAGGCTCGGGAGGCGGTTCGGCAAATGCCGTAGGCGCGCGCTGCTGCTCGGGTGAGTCGATAGGGGGATCGGGCTGATTCTGAGCCGACCAGGCGGCACTGGCCGAAATGAGGAGCGCCAGTCCGCTGATTTGGGCCAAGCGCGTCCTGCCCGCAATGTTATGCAGGTTGATCCTGATCATGATTTCTCTCTTGCTTGTCAGCAGGTGCCTCAGACCACAGACTGGCCTGAAAGCATTCCTTGCCCGCACGTCAGAGCCGCTGGCCTTGGTGCGTATTTATACGTTCTCAATGTGGCATGGACATTAGCAGCGCACATCTGAATCAGCCGTTAATTCCGCCCTCGGAGAGGCGCGGAGCCTTCGAGGACCAACAGACAGACATGACCGGACAGCACACGCTAAAACGAGCACAGCTTCGGCGAGCCGCGCAAGCTGAAGAGCGAATGACCACCGAAAGATGTGCGATCGCAGAGCTATCCAATGGCAAATTCGATCCGGAGGTGTCCATTGCCCGCGCCAGGGTTGCGGCCGGGGCCACAACCCGATGGCATCGACTGATCGGCATCCGTGAACGTTATGTCGTGCTCGAGGGGCGCGGCCGGGTAGAGGTGGGCGATCTTGGTGCACAGGATATTTTGCCGGGCGATGTGGTGTTGATCCCGGATGGCTGCCGGCAACGCGTCACTGCGCTGGGTAATACGGATCTGCTGTTCTTGGCCATTTGCTCGCCACGATTTCAGTGGGAGGCTTACGAAGACATCGACGATTGAGCCGCCTTGCCTGCAAAGCAGATCGACAGACTCTAGAATAGGGATTCGTCCGGGTCATCCAGCAGGTGCTCCGCCAGTTTTCGGGGCCCGGTACAACAGAACACATTCAGGGATAACACAACAATGCGGATCCGCAAGGCAGTATTCCCCGTTGCCGGCATGGGCACGCGCTTCCTTCCCGCGACCAAGGCCAGCGCCAAGGAAATGCTGCCTGTCGTCGACAAACCGCTGATCCAGTACGCGGTCCAGGAGGCCATCAGCGCCGGTGCAGAGGAGCTGATCTTCATCACAGGGCGCTCGAAGAATTCCATCATGGATCACTTCGACAAAGCGTATGAGCTTGAGGCCGAACTGGCCCAGAAGAACAAGACTGAGCTTCTGCAGATGGTCCAGGAGATTCTGCCTCCCGGCATCACCTGTATCTTCATCCGTCAGGCCGAAGCTCTGGGGCTGGGGCATGCCGTGTTGTGCGCCTGGCCCGCAGTCGGTGACGAAGATTTTTCAGTGATCCTGGCGGATGACCTCATCGACGGACGGCTGCGACCCTGTCTGGCGCAGATGCAGCGTGTCTATCAGGAATACGGTACCAGCGTGATTGCAACCGAGCGCGTGCCCAAGGAAGACATCTCCGGCTATGGTGTGGTTGATGTGCATCCGGTCGGTCCAGGACTGGGCGAAATTCGCGCCATTGTCGAGAAGCCCAAGCCTGAAGATGCACCAAGCAACCTGGCCGTAGTGGGGCGCTACATCCTGACGCCGAGAATTTTTAAATTGCTGGAAAGAACGCCGCGCGGCAAAGGTGGCGAGATCCAGCTCACCGATGCCATTGAAGCGATGATCCAGGAGCAGACCGTGCTGGCTTACGAGTTTGAAGGCACCCGATACGACTGCGGCTCAAAGTTGGGGTACCTGAAGGCCAACGTCGAATACGGTCTCAAGCACCCTGAGCTGGCAGAAGACTTCCGCGAGTATCTGGGGCAACTGACCCACGACTGGAAACCGAGCAAACCGGCGAAGGGAAAATCCTGAGTTGAGACAGTAAAGACGGCCGGTAAGCGAGAACAAAAGATGACTGCCAGTAAATATCAAAGCGACATTGCAAGCTCCTCTATCGGCGGCAGCAATGGAGCGTTCATTGAGACGTATTACGAACGCTTTTTGGAAGACCCCGAGTCGGTCGAGCCGAGTTGGCGTGCCTATTTCAGGAACATCCAGGACCAGAACGCGCCCAGGGAGACCGCTCACAGTGATGTCGTTGCCAAGTTCGAGGCGTTGGCTCGGGATAAGCGACCGGGTACGGTGGTGGTTTCGGATGGCGGCTTCGATGCACGCGCCGCGGAGAAACAGGCCGCGGTCCTGCGCCTGATCAACTATTATCGCGTGCGCGGCCACCAAGCTGCACGACTGGATCCGCTGGGACTGGTCGAAGGCGCCAAAATTCCGGATCTGGATCCTGCGTTTCACGGTCTTGATGAGTCGGATATGGACACGGTCTTCAATACCGGCTCCATGGCAACCGCCGATCGTCTTCCGCTGCGTGAAATTCTCAAGCTGCTCAAGGCCATCTACACCGACACCATGGGTGTCGAGTACATGTACATCACCGAGACATCGGAAAAGCGATGGATTCAGAAGCGGCTAGAGGGCAATGCCTTCGAGCCCAAGCTCACCGCCAAGCGCAAGAAGAGCACGCTGCTGCAGCTGGTCGCCGCCGAAGGGCTCGAACGCTATCTGCACAATAAATATGTCGGCCAGAAGCGATTTTCACTTGAGGGTGGAGATTCGCTGATTCCGGCTATGGATGAGGTGCTGCGCGCCTGTGCCGAGCGGGATGTCGAGGAAATTCTGATCGGTATGGCCCATCGCGGCCGTCTGAACATGCTGATCAATGTGCTGGGCAAGGCGCCCACGGACCTGTTCGCGGAGTTCGAAGGCAAGTACTCGGCAGAGAGCCTGTCGCGTTCCGGCGACGTCAAGTATCACATGGGCTTTTCAACGGACGTTGAAGTGTCCGGCAAGAGCCTGCACATGGTGTTGGCCTTCAATCCCTCGCACCTGGAAATCGTCAACCCGGTGGTCGAAGGTAGCGTCAAGGCACGTCAGACGCGTCGGCACGATGAAAGGGGCCAACGCGTGGTGCCGGTTCTGATTCACGGAGATGCCGCTTTCGCGGGTCAGGGTGTGGTCATGGAAACTTTGCAGCTGTCGCATGCAAAGGGTTACTCCACGGGTGGCACGGTTCACATCATCGTCAATAACCAGATCGGGTTTACGACCCCTAATCCGATTGAGGCCGCACCGCTGCGTGAGGCACGCACCTCTCGCTACTGCACCGACATTGCCAAGATGCTGGAGTGCCCGGTCTTTCACGTTAATGGGGATGACCCCGAAGCCGTTGTCTTCGCAACGCGGCTGGCGATGGATTTCCGAAACGAGTTCCACAAGGATGTTCTGGTCGACATCTGCTGCTATCGGCGCCTGGGTCACAACGAGGCCGATGAGCCGTCCGTTACCAGCCCATTGATGTACGCGAAGATCAAAAAGCATCCCACCACGCTGGCGATCTATGCCAAAAAGCTGGAAGAAGAAGGCTTCATTGCCAAGGGTGAAGTTGACGAACTGATTGCCAAGTACCGCACTGGGCTGGATGAGGGTAAGAACATAGCCCGCACGACCCTGGGCCTGGTCGGTAATAAACACACCGTCAATTGGAGTAACTACGGCAACGGAACTTGGGACACCCCCACGGACACCTCCATCAAGATCAGCCAGCTGCGCTCCCTGTACAAGCGCGTCAGCGCGCTGCCGGAAGACTTTACCCTGCACCCCAGGGTCAAGAAGATGTTTGAAGACCGGGACAAAATGGCCGCTGGCAAGCAGCCCATGGACTGGGGCTTCGCCGAGACCATGGCTTATGCAGCGCTGGTCAACGAAGGATTCTCGGTGCGCGTGTCGGGTCAGGATGCCCGTCGCGGAACCTTCTTCCATCGCCACGCCACGCTGCATGACGCGGTAACAGGAAAGAGCTTCACCCCGCTGCGCCATATGGATTCAGACAAGTACCGCTTCATCATCAACGACACTCTGCTGTCGGAAGAAGGGGTACTGGGCTTTGAATACGGCTATTCAACAACTGACCCCGATACGCTGGTGATCTGGGAAGCTCAGTTTGGCGACTTCGCCAATGGTGCGCAGGTGCTGTTTGACCAGTTCATTGCCAGCGGATACGCCAAATGGGGCCGGTTGTGCGGTCTGACCATATTCCTGCCGCATGGTTATGAGGGGCAGGGGCCCGAGCACTCCTCGGGACGCCTGGAGCGCTGGCTGCAATTGTGTGCCGGCAATAATCAGCAGGTAGTCGTGCCGTCTACGCCGGCGCAGATGTTCCACATGTTGCGGCGGCAGATGAAGCGATCCCTGCGCCTGCCGCTGATCGTGATGACGCCGAAGTCTTTGCTGCGTCATCCGATGTCTGTTTCGAGCCTGGATGATCTGACTAAGGGAAGCTTCCGGCCGATCCTGTTTGAAAAGGAAGACCTGGATAACGAGAAGGTTTCACGCATTATTTTCTGCTCCGGCAAGGTTTACTACGACCTGGTCCAGGCCCGTGCCAAGGAGAAGCTCAGCAACGTCGCCATTGTTCGCATTGAACAGCTGTATCCCTTCCCGCGGGAAGACTACGAGAAAGCGCTCGAGACCTATCCCAATGCCAAGGAAGTGGTCTGGTGTCAGGAAGAACCGGAGAATCAGGGCGCCTGGTATCCCATCAAGCACCGGCTGCAGACCTATCTGGGTCCTCAGCACCAGATGTTCTACGCCACGCGTGCCGGTATGGCGACGACCGCTGGCGGCTTCCTCAAGGTTCACCAGAAAGAACAGGCGGAACTGGTCCATGAAGCTCTGGTGGGTGGTAAGCCTGCCAAGGGCGGCTAGTCAGCACACAAACAACGAAAGCAAGCGCACATTTTTGAGAAATTGACCCATGACAATTGAAATCAAAGTCCCCAATCTGCCTGAGTCCGTGTCTTCGGCCACGGTGGCGGAATGGCATATCAAGGCAGGCGACACGGTGTCGCGCGAACAGAATCTGGTCGACCTCGAAACCGACAAGGTCATGCTCGAAGTGCCAGCCACTTCCGACGGCGTGCTCAAGGAGATTCGCATCGAGGCGGGGGCAACGGTCAATGCGGGTGATGTCATCGGCATCCTCGAAGAAGGCAGTGCATCGGCCAAGCCTGCGGCATCCAAGTCTGATGACAGCGCAGCGGCAAAGCAGGAGTCCGGCGCCTCATCAGAGAGCGCAGACGATACGCAGCAGAGTCCGGCGGTGCGCAAACTGCTGGCAGAGCTTAATCTCAAGGCGAGCATGATCCAGGGCACCGGCAAGGGTGGCCGTCTCACCGTTGAGGATGTCAAGGCACATGCTGACAAGGGCAGTGCACCGGCTCCGTCAAAGAGTTCTGATGCCGCTCCAGCGCCAGAAGCGCGTCGCACGGCCGGTGGTCGCGAAGAGCAACGTGTCCCGATGACGCGTATTCGCGCACGCATTGCTGAGCGCTTGGTGCAGGCGCAGCAAAGCGCAGCGATGCTGACGACCTTCAACGAAGTAGACATGAAGGCTGTTGGCGATACGCGAGCCAAGTACAAGGATCAGTTTCAGAAAGCCCACGGCGTGAAACTCGGATTCATGAGCTTCTTCGTGAAGGCCTCAATTGAAGCTCTGAAAAAATATCCTGCGGTCAATGCCTCCATTGATGGCAATGACGTGATTTATCACAGCTACTACGACATTGGTGTTGCCGTATCCACTGAACGTGGACTCGTCGTACCGGTCCTTCGCGACGCTGACGCTCTGTCCTTCGGTGATATCGAACAGAGCATTGGTAACCTGGGAATCAAGGCGCGCGATGGCAAGCTGACCATGGATGACCTCACCGGCGGTACTTTCTCCATCACCAACGGTGGCGTGTTTGGTTCGATGATGTCGACGCCGATCCTGAACCCGCCACAGGCGGCCATTCTGGGTATGCATGGCATGTTTGATCGCCCGGTCGTGGTCGATGGCGAGATCAAGATTCGGCCCATGATGTATCTCGCCCTGACTTACGATCATCGCCTGATCGATGGACGTGAGGCGGTGCTGTTCCTGCGCACCATCAAGGAAAGCCTGGAAGATCCGGCTCGCCTCCTGCTCAGCATTTGAGTGCGTCAGTGCCGTATGAAACGCCCCGCAAGGGGCGTTTCTTTTGGACCACGATGAACCGAGAAACGGAAGATGAGTGAAAAGGAGCTGATCTATATCGCTGATCCGATGTGCTCCTGGTGCTGGGGTTTTTCATCGGTTATCCAGCAGATTGCCGACCGCCTGCATGTTCAGGGCGCGGCAACGCTTCGCATTCTGCCCGGTGGGCTGCGAACTGAGGCGGCGTCCGAGATGGGACAGAAGGCCGCGGACGAAGTCATGCATCACTGGCAGGACGTCGCCAAGGCCACAGGGCAGGCCTTCAATTTCGAATCTCCTTTGAAAGCAGACTACCTGTACAACACGGCGCCTGCGTGCCTGGCCGTATCTGTCATGGCGCGTCATATGCCGGGAATGGAGTTGCCTTACCTTCACGCATTGCATCAGGCCTTCTATGTAGAGCGCCGGGATTTGAAACAGCTTGAGGTCCTTACAGACTGTGCCGTTTCCTGCGGTGTAGTGCCGGGTCCGTTTGCCGAAAAGCTGGGTTCGCCAGATGCACGGACCTGGGCATCCAGGGACATCGACACGGTTCGTCAGTGGGGTATTCAGGGCTTTCCCGCGGTACTGCTTCTGACCGGCGATCAGGTATCGGTGCTGACGATCGGTTACCAGGCCTGGGGCAAGCTGCAAAAGCCTCTGGATGAATGGCTTGGCGCTGCCTGAGATCATGGTAGGGCCATCCAAGCAGGGTCGTGACAAGGGCGGGTAGAATCTGCGCCGTAAAAAATTTTCAGGGAACAGGATCAAAACATGAGTGAGCAAAGCATGCCTCAGAAAATCGTAATCGTTGGTGGTGGGCAGGCAGGCGGAGAAACCGCCGCCGAACTACGCCGCAAGGGCTTCGAGGGCAGCATTACCCTGATCGCTGACGAAGCTTATGTGCCCTACAAACGCCCGCCATTGTCTAAGGCCTATCTGGCTGGCACGGCCAAGCTTGAGAGCCTGTATGTGATGGCACAGGCCGCCCTTGAGAAGGCCAATATTGATCTCATCAGCGGTGTTCGCGCTGAGCGCATTGATCGAGCGGCAAAAACAGTCAAGCTGGCCGATGGCCGCGAAGTTGGATACGACAAGCTGATGCTCGCCACAGGCGGGCGTCCACGTGAGCTGAGCTGTCCGGGCGCCGATCTTCCCGGCATATTCACCTTGCGTGGCATCGCTGACGTAGACGCCATTCGCGAGAAATTCTCAGAAGGCAAGCGTCTGGTCATCGTGGGTGGCGGCTATATCGGCCTCGAAGTTGCGGCCGTCGCAAAGAAAGCGGGGCTCGAAGTCACAGTCTTGGAGTCGATGCCGCGTGTGTTGCAGCGCGTGACAGCGCCGGAGATGTCTGCGTTCTACGAGCGCGTACATCGTGAGGCGGGTGTTGAAGTCCGCACCGGTGTGTTGCTGACGGGTTTCGCACAGAACGGTGACGCTCTTGAGGTTCAGGTCGCAGGCGGCAGCCTGCCAGCCGACCTTGTCATCGTCGGCATCGGACTGATCGCCAACACTGAACTGGCCTCGGACGCCGGCCTGGAAGTGGACAACGGCATTGTCGTGGACGAATTTGCTCGCACGGCTGACCCCGATATCTATTCCGCCGGTGACTGCACCAATCATCCGAGTGATTTCCTGGGGCGGCGCGTGCGTCTCGAGTCTGTGCAGAACGCCATGGAACAGGGACGAGTTGCTGCCGATAACATGCTCGGGGCAACAACACCCTATGCCAACGTGCCGTGGTTCTGGTCGGATCAGTACGACCTCAAACTGCAGATGGTGGGCATGTCCCAGGGGTACGATCAGGTTGTCTTGCGCGGTGATCCTGCAGGACGCAGCTTTGGTGCCTTCTACCTCAAGCAGGGGCAGATCATCGCGGCGGACATGGTTTCCCGCATGAAAGAATTCATGGTCGCCAAAAAATTTGTTGCTGCAAAACTGTCTCTGGATCCTGCGGCCTTGAGCGATGAGTCGGTTGACCTGAAGAGCCTGTTGCCCGCGGACTGATTGCGTCAAAGGGGCGTTGCCGATGCACGCGACCGGTAACGCCCCCGCTTCAGTGCCCTTTGTCACGGCACTGAAATGGTGGCTTCGCCTTGGCTGTATCAGCTTTGGCGGACCGGCGGGCCAGATCGCGATCATGCACCGCGAGTTGGTTGAAAAGCGTCGATGGATATCTGAATCGCGTTTCCTGCACGCTTTGAATTTCTGCATGGTGCTGCCGGGACCGGAAGCACAGCAGCTTGCGACCTATATCGGTTGGTTGATGCATGGGGTGCGCGGCGGAATTGCGGCGGGTGCCTTGTTCGTCCTGCCTTCCGTGGTGCTATTGCTGAGTCTGGCCTGGGCCTATGTGAGTCTGGGCGCTGATCTGGCTGCTGATGTGCTCTACGGCATCCGTCCGGCGGTGGTTGCCATCATTCTGCTGGCGGCATGGCGAATGGGTCGCCGGATTCTGAATCACAAGCTGCTATGGCCGCTGCCATTGTTGGCGATGTTCGCGCTCATGGTTCAGGTTCCGTTTCCTGTCATCGTCGTCGGCGCGCTCGGCCTGGGCTGGTTGATGCGCTCGGCACTGGCTGACAAACCGGGCTTGGAGACGCGGCAGGATCGCAGCGCCGAAAGCGCATTGATCAACGCCAACAGCGCGACGCCCGATCACGCCCGGTTCAGCGCCCGAGGCCTGACGCGCAGCCTCGTGATGGGAGTGGCACTGGTGATGGGCCTGCTCACGGTCATGATCGCCTGCCTGGGTCTGGACGCGCTGTTCGTGCAGTTGAGCCTGTTTTTTACCAAGGCAGCCCTGATGACCTTTGGCGGCGCCTACGCGGTGATGCCCTATGTCTATCAGGGCGCAGTAGAGTCATATGGTTGGCTCAGCGGTGAACAGATGATGGACGGCCTGGCGTTGGGGGAAACCACACCGGGCCCGCTGATCATCGTGGTGACGTTCGTGGGTTTTCTCGCGGCCTGGCAGGGTGATGCCGGTGGCACACTCGGCGTTGGCGTAATGGGAGGCTTGATCGCCACCCTGTTTACCTTTCTGCCTTCCTTTATTTTTATCTTCGCTGGCGCGCCCTGGGTAGAGCGCTCGCGCAAGGTCCTGGGACTTGTCGCGCCTTTGCGCGCGGTCACGGCGGCGGTTGTAGGCGCCATTCTTTATCTGGCCCTTTTCCTGGCACAGGCGATTTTTTTCCCCGACGGCACTGCAGCATCCATCGACGGGCTCGCCGTTAGCCTGACAGCCGGAACATTGATTGCCGCGGGCCGCTACGGGCTAGGTCTGATCCCTCTCATTCTGGCCAGTGCAGTGATTGGCGGCGTACTTCGCTTTTCTATGCTCTGATGATCAGAGGCTGACGCGATTGCGACCGCCGTTCTTGGCTCTGTACAGCGCCCGGTCCGCGGCGAGCAGGAGCGTGTCCAGATTGGACTGATCGGTCTCGTTGGTCACACTGACGCCAACCGAGATGGACACGCGCCCCAGCGGCGAACCAGGATGTTCAATGTCGAGCGCAGCCACGGATTCGCGGATGGCTTCAGCAGCCACCAATGCATGTTCCTGGTCACAGGAAAAGAGCAGCACAGCAAATTCTTCGCCGCCCAGGCGCGCATTGATATCTAGGGGGTGACGGAGTTGTGGATTGGCTGCGGACGCGACTTTGCGCAGGCAGCGATCGCCTTGAGGGTGTCCGAGATGATCGTTGTATTTCTTGAAGTAATCGATATCCAGCATCAGCATCGCGATGGGGAGATCGCTAGGGTCAGCGCTGTTGATCTGGCGTGCACCTTCTTCAAAGAAGTACCGGCGATTCAGCAGACCTGTGAGGGGATCGCTATAGGATTGCACCTGCATCCGCAAGGCGCGTAACCAGCCTTGGCGGTCGATTCGCTCGAGTGTTGAGCAGGCCACCATACCTGTGACCGTGACCGAAATGATCAGCAGGCAGTGGTCGACGAGATGACCGACCGGCGCGCCAAGAGCGAAGGTGGAACCAATTGAAAAGGCCCCAAGGCCCAGGCCCAACGGCGTGCAGTAGCGGTACGGGAGTCCTGTCAGAACGAAGGTGTAGAAAATCAACACCATGATCCAGCCGGTTGGAAAGGGGTTGCCGTCAATCCAGGCTTGCACACCAGCACAGATCAACAGGACGCCATTGACCAGCAGCGTGCCAAATGAAAATTGATACGCCCGCATTCTGATGCTCGACCAGTAACTCGGAAGTGTCAGCAGTATCGACATGCTGATGCTGACCACTGCAACGAACCAGAATAGGGAAGGATCCTTGATCCTTTGATTGATGAAGTAGTCGGCAGAAAGACCGCTGACGAACATCAGGGCTGCAATGAGCCCAGCAAAGCGCTGGATTCTCAGCGCCTGGCGAAGACGCCAAAGATAGAGATACTCATATTCATCGTCCGGCTTGAATCGAGCAGGCGGCAGAACCCATTCGTACCAGCGAGGCGCGTAGGAGTCAGAATCTAGATCGGAATCGTCAGGCCTAGCCTGACGCCGAATCTGCGATGCGGCAGTCGAGCGAATGATTTCTCTCCGTCATGGGGTACCTATTTGTTTGAGGTCCTCATTGATAACCCGCCGAGCAGGTCGGACCGTTTTGCCGAATGATGTCGGCGTGTTCCAATTTGGTGCGATTCGGGCCGACATACGGTGCCTACAACCTGACGATACCGTCCTGTTGCTGAACTCCTGCCAAGTAGATCGCGCCAAGATGTGAGTGTCAGGCTTATATTCGCTGCTCGCTGAGCGGGTTCGGAATATCGTGAATGACGGCAGCGAGTGGCTGTCTTTTGGCGCCTGGCAAGGCTGTGCTGCGGATGATCTGCGTTGATCTATCTGATCCGCCAAACGCGCTTGGCTAGTCTCCAGAGACTTGCATCTGATGCAATTGGTTTTTGCTTGCAAATGCGAAGTACTCTCATTTAAGGTGGCGACTGATCCAAGGTCGCTGGCGTGATGCGGCAACCGATACTTGCTCAGGGCTCTGCCCAGGCGCGCAGCAGATTGGAATAACTTTTGTTCAACAGATCGAATTCAGGCGATGGCGCTCCCATTGCTTTTTCCCATAACCTGCGCCGCACCGTATCCAGATCAAAGAGAATTTCCCGGCGTGCTGCGTCCCTGACCAGACTCTGTACCCAGATGATGGCGGCATGACGCTCGCCCGATTCAACTTCCGTGACTCGATGAATCATCGTGGCCGGGTACAGGAGGGCCTGGCCGGCTTCAAGCTTGTAGGCCGAGGTTCCTTCGTGCGTTTCGAGCTCCAGCACGCCGCCTTCGTAGTCAGCGGAGTTGGAGAGAAACAGCGTCATGGCAAGGTCCACGCGGCTGGTCGACAGCGATCCGCCGCCCATGACCGCGTTGTCAACATGATTGCCATAGGCCATACCAGGGCCGTAACTCGAAAAGAGCGGTGGCCGCATCCGGGCCGGCAGCGCCGCTGCCTGAAACAGCCTGTGTCTGGCAAGCGCCTTTTCGATCAATTCGGCCGCCGCAGTGTGCGAGGCTTGGCGATTGGCTTTGACCGGGCGGGCGTTCCATCCCGCGGTATCTGCACCTGCCTGCCAGGACGCGCCAGTGAGCATTTCGCGTACTCGGGCCAGGTCAGTTTCATCAAGAACAGAGTCGAGACAAAGATTCACAGGCAAGCGCCTTGAGGACAAATGAAATGAATCGCAAACATATCAAGCTTTGGACGGGCCTAGGCAGCTTTACCTGCCTCGCCGCAACGGTGGCTACGGCGGCCACTACAGGGGAATCGGAAAAGTCATCTGTATTTGCGCAGGAGGCGGATCACCTGCCCTTGATGGCACAGGGCGGTGAGGGCGGTGAAGCCGGTGCCATGCCTGGTTCCTACAAGCTGCTGTCAACTGATCCTGCGACTTACGGGTTTGACGTTTCCACGCAGGTTGCCAATTACGCGGACCTTGTTCATTCCAGCTACGCCAAGGCACTGGCCGATGCCAAGACCATGCAAGTCGCTGTAGCGCGATTTCTGGATAAGCCGGATGAGGCCGGATTGGAAAAAGCCCGCCAGACCTGGACCAAGGCCAGACCGGCTTACCTGGTCACTGAAGTGTTCCGCTTCTATGACGGCCCCATTGATGTGGCGGCCGATGGCAGCCCAGGGCCCGAATCCAGAATCAATGCCTGGCCTCTGAATGAAGCGTTTATTGATTCGGTCAAGGGGCGTCCGCGTTCGGGTCTGGTCTGGGATGAGTCTATTGAGCTGACGCGCGAATCCATCATGTCCCGCGATCAGGTCAGCGACGAGTCTGATGTCACCACCGGATGGCATGCCATCGAATTTCTGCTGTGGGGCCAGGATTTGTCCGAGTCTGGACCGGGCGAGCGGCCTCACACAGACTATCTGCCGGGGGAGACCCATCGGGATCGTCGACGACTGTATCTTCAAACCACTGTGCAGATGCTCATCGATGACCTAGCATCGCTCGAAGCCGGCTGGGCTCCGGGTCAGGACAACTACCGCAAACAATTTCTGGCGCTGGAACCGCGGGAGGCGTTAGGGCGGGCTATCAATGGCGCGGCCAATCTTGTCGGTCATGAATTGGCGATTGAGCGGCTTGCAGTGGCGCTTGATAGCGGTGATCAGGAGGACGAGCACAGCTGCTTCTCCGACACCACGCATCAGGATCATTTGTATGACCTTCGCGGTGCCTACAACGTCTGGCGCGGAAGCCCGAATGAGGAAGAAAGTCCGCACAGCATTCGTGCGCTGACGCAGCGCGTCGATCCGGAACTGGCTGCGCAGACCGACCAGCTGTTTTCTGTCGCGCTGGCCGCGGTCGCCATGATGGACAAGCCTTTTGATTCAATCCTCGCCAGCGAGCCGGGCAGCCCGAAAAGACAGCGCGCCGAGGCAGCGGTCACGGCCTTTCAGGCGCTCGGGACGCAACTGGCAAGGCTTGGCCAGCGTTTGGGCGTGCTGGTCATCGTGCCTGGACTGGAGATCGGGCAGGGATGATGCGTCTTCATGTTTATAGAATGCTATGCGTCCTGGCACTGAGTTGGGTTGGGTCCAATGTGTGTTTGGCTGAGAATGCATCTGCGCTTGGAGAGAATCTCGGCGGCGGTACCGGAAGGCCCATCTCCGGTCAAAATGCCTTTGCATTGCCGGCGCCCAATATCAGCGCTGCAGAATTGCGCGTGTTTGCTTTCGGGAATCGTCTGTTTAATACCAACTGGGTGATCAGCGGCAGCTCCACAAAAAGCTTTGACGGTCTGGGGCCAATCTTCAATCGTGTGTCCTGCTCCGGCTGCCATGTGCGAGATGGTCGCGGTCATCCGCCGGAAGCAGGCCAGCCGCTCGAATCCATGCTGGTCCGCGTTTCAGTGCCAGGCCAGGATGCACATGGCGGTCCCCTTCATCATCCGGTTTACAGCGATCAGATCCAGGATCGTTCAATTCCTGGCGTGAAGCCGGAAGCCACGGTTCACCTGACGTGGCGTGAGCATGCCGGTCGCTATGAGGACGGAGAGCCCTATTCCCTGCGTTCCCCGATTATCGAACTGCTCGATCCGCAGTACGGACCGCTTCCAGAGGATCTGCTGATGTCGCCGCGAGTGGCGCAGGGCATGGTCGGACTGGGTCTGCTTGAAGCCATTCCGGATGCCGCGATTCTGGCGCTTGCTGATCCGCAGGATGAAGACGGTGATGGTGTCTCTGGACGCCCGAATATGGTGTGGGATGTGAGCGCGGAAAAGCACGTCATCGGGCGATTCGGGTGGAAGGCGAATCAGCCGAATGTGCGCCAGCAGGTCGCGGGCGCGGCTGCTGGCGACATCGGCATCACTACGCGTCTGTTTCCTGGTGACGCCTGCACCGAGGCGCAGAAGGAATGCCGGCAATCACCCAATGGCGGCGATCCGGAAATGTCCGACACGTTTCTCGACAAGCTTGTCTTTTACAGCCAGACCCTGGCGGTTCCGCACCGGCGCATGAATTCGGACGCTGCCCTGGAGCAGGGCGAAGCGCTCTTTGGCGATGCGGGATGTGGCGCATGCCATGTGCAGACCCTGCAAACCGGACCGCATGAAGTGCACGCGGTTGCGCATCAGACGATTCATCCGTTCACGGATCTGCTGCTGCACGATATGGGGCCGGGTCTGGCAGATGATCGACCGGATTTCAAAGCCAATGGACGCGAGTGGCGCACCGCGCCGCTTTGGGGGATCGGCATGATTCCGGTCGTCAACGGACACAATTTCCTGCTTCATGATGGTCGTGCACGCGGGCTGGCCGAGGCCATTCTCTGGCATGGCGGTGAAGCAGAAAGTGCGCGCGAGAACTTCAGGAAAATGAGCAAGAAGGATCGACAGGCCCTGATTGCATTCCTGGAGTCACTGTAACGCCAACCCTGTAGTCGGCTCTGAGTACGGCTCGAAAGAACGCAAGCTCAGGGCAGGTCAGGAAGGCAGGCTGATCACCACGCTGGCGCCGCCCCAGTCAGAAGAACTGAGCCTGATGTTTCCTTCGTATGCCTTGACGATCTCGTTGACCGCCGACAGGCCAATGCCCTGTCCAGGTCGTTGCGTATCGGCGCGGGCGCCTCGCTCCAACAGCTCATCGGCGTCCTCGGGAAACCCCGGGCCATTGTCTTCAATCATGATCAAGTTGTTGTCGCCACTCACGGCAAAAGTCACGCCGACCCAGGTCGCGCCGTATTTGCAGGCGTTGTCGATCAGGTTGCCGAGCATCTCGAACAGATCGTCATTGTCGACGCGCATGCGCACGTCCGGTGCTGCGGCAAGATCAAACTTGATCTCTTTGTCGGAGTAGACCTTGCCCATCACCTGGGTGATTTTCTCCGCAATCGGGTAGGGCGCAATGCGTTCGGTCAGAGTGCGGCGTCCCGCGGTTGCCGCTTTTCGCAGCTGATAGCCCGTGATCTGCTGCATGACGGCCAGCTGGTCTACCAGCGGCTGGCGCAGCTCCTCACTCATTGAGGGGTCTTCGGATATGCCGCGAAGAACCGCGAGCGGTGTTTTGAGGCTGTGGGCCAGGTCGCCCAGGGCATTCCGATAACGGGTTTGCTGGCTGCGCTCACTGCGGATCATGGCATTCAGGCCGCTGGCCAGAGGACGCAGTTCGTCCGGGTAGCGGGCGCTGATATCCGAACTGTCGCCACGTTCGACGGCCTGCAGCTCGGAAACCAGCTTGCGCAAGGGTGACAGACCCCAGCGCAGCACCAGGTATTGAATCAGCAGCAGTACGCCTGCCGTTGCGGCCAGCCACAGCCAGAGCTCCCGTCGATAGGCGCCAAGCTGACGCTCGAAGCTGCTTGCGTCTTCGATGACCACGAAGGTGTAGCGCTTCGGATCGTCGGCCAGATCGATCCAGCGCAGACCATAAGAGAGTGAAAATAGCGGCGGGAGCTGGCTTTGGTGGAAAATCCACTCGCCGACGTCTGGCACCGGCGGCGAAGGCATTTCCAGAAACTCGGTTGAGGTCCAGGCCAAACGGCCCTGCTCATCAAACAGCGCCGCCTGGAGGCCGCTGACAGATTGCACCAGGCGGCGGTCCGAGATCTCGTCGGTCTGAACGGTCAGATCGCCATTGATGTCAGTACGGGCCGCTGCAAGCAGCGCGTAGATCAGGCCCTCGAGCTTGTCGCGTTGTGCCTGGACCGTGCTCTCGCGGAATGCACTGTCCAGCACTGCAGCAGTCAGGACAAAGAATGCCGCCAGCACAAGGGAGGCAGCAACCAACAGTCTGGCGCGCAGGGAACTCATTGCCTCATTGTAGGCGTCAGTTCACTGCAGGTGAGCAGCGCGCCCGGCGCCGTCGCGTCTCCCTCGAGCGGGATCAATCCTGCGTCGACCGAGCCAAGTCCCAGCGATATCCGCTACCGCGCAGCGTTGTAATGGGGGCCATGCTGCCATCCGGATCCAGCTTGGAGCGCAGCCGGCGTATGAAGACCTCGATGACATTGCTATCTCGTTCGTCTTCCTCGGCGTACAGGTGCTCGGTCAATGTGGATTTGGAAACCACTTCGCCAGCATGCAGGATCAGATACTCAAGTACCTTGAACTCGTAGGCCGTCAGCTCCACATTCTTTTCATTGACGGTCACCGACTTGGCAGATGTGTCCACGGTGACCGGGCCGCAGGTCAGCTTGGGTTGCGCCCAACCGCCCGAGCGACGCAGCAGGGCGCGTGCGCGGGCCAGCAGCTCTTCCTTGTGGAAGGGCTTGACCAGATAGTCATCCGCACCCGCTTCCAGGCCTTCGACCTTGGTCTGCCAGCTGTCGCGGGCGGTGAGAATAAGGATGGGAAAGCTGCGTCCGGATTTGCGTGCCTTGCGAATGATTTCGATGCCGCTTTCACCGGGCAGGCCAAGGTCCACGATGGCGATATCCACCGGGTATTCGGTTGCCATGTACAGGCCGTTTTCACCGTCCGCTGCCTGATCGACGGCAAAGCCTTCGTCAGCAAACATTTTGGTGACCTGTTCTCTCAGGATGTTGTCGTCTTCGATAACGAGTGCGCGCATATAGGTTTTCTTTTTTAAGTGGCGTTAAGTGGAACTGCTTATCTAGGAACAAACACAATTCGAACGTCGCCCTTGGTCAGCAGCTTCACGCGGAATCCGCTGGCTGTCTGCTCGACGTTGAGTACTTTCCCGCCCCCGTAGCGCTGACGTGCTTCGCGGGCAGCTTGTGCCGGTGACTTGTTGCTGGTGCGCCTGTCAATCAAGGTGTCAGCGGGGCGGCGTGCATCTGCCCCGAGGCTTCCGGCATCAACTCCAACACTGCCGAGTGTCTTGGAAATACCACCTAGCGGATCAGCAAGAGCGGGCCAACTGCTGCTCAAGACTCCGACCAGGACGATCATGGCTAATGGGCTAAATCGCATGAATTCATATTCGGGCTGTGTCTCGTCGCTGCTTTTCAGTAGCTGACGGGACGTACATTGACGTCGACGGGGATGCGGGCACCCGGGTCATAAGGCATTCGGGTGTGGTACGTGCGGCCGCCGTATTGGTAGGAAATATCATACCCATCAATGCGTTGTTCTGTTGTGTGCTCAACAACGGTCTGGCAGACCTGCTCATAACCCACGTGCTGGACTGTCTCTCGCGGCGCGGAATTCTCAAGTGCGACCCGCTGACCAATTCCGGCGCCGATGACCGCACCGATGACCGTTGCTGCATCCTTGCCACGGCCCTTGCCAAACTGGTGGCCCGCAACGCCGCCGGCGATGGCGCCAATGGCCGAACCGGCAACGCCGTTATTGAACCAGGGACCTCCGCGGTGCTCTTCACGGACGACGCGTTCGTCCCAGCATTCGCGTCGTGGTTGTTCGATACGGACGCTGCGGTAGATGGGCTGGGCCGAAATGACGTCCGCATACTCGATGGTCTGAGGTGCGTAGCGGGGCTCTGCAGCCGCTTGGGGGGGATAGTAGGGATCGTATGCGGGGTAGTAATCCCGGTGTCGATGTTTGTGGCCTGCCAGCACCGGAGTCGCGGCCAGGCTGAGGGCAGCAATCAGGGGAATGGCGAGCTTGTTCATCGAGAGTCTCCAGTGGCGCACCTGCTTCCGGGCAGGAACTGCCTGACACCATAGATTCAAGACATGAATTGCCACTGAAGACCGTGGCTTGCACGGCTCGGGCTATCCAGCGCCTGCCGGCCGGGCGAGCGGACAGTTCGCTCAGCGTCGACGCCGTGCGAACCGTTTGAGGTTAGAGGGGGTGAAGTACTCGGGATCTTCCTTCCAGTCGTACTCAATCAGTTCATCTTCCTCATTGGTGAGGTTGAGAATGACGTAACGGCGCGACTGCAGGTCGTAATGCACCTGCACGCCATTGATCATCACCGGCACGTTGGGAAAATTGACGGAATGAGATTCTGAATATCGCCAGAACTCATCGCGCTGGTCATAGATGTCTTGTGCCAGAACAATCCAGGAATCCTCGTCTACATAAAACACGCGCTTCTTGTACAGATGCGAAGTGTCGGGGCGGGTATGCGCTTCGATGACCCAGACCCGGTGTTTCTCATAGCGGGTGACATCCTGATTGATGTGGCCCGGCTGAATAATGTCTTTGTAATCCAGGTCGTCGTCATACAGCTGATAGCTGTTGTAGGGAATCAGCATTTCACGCTTGCCCAATAGCTTGATCGTGTAACGATCCAGAGGGCCGTTGAACATGTCGATCTGATCCTGCGTCATCAACCCATCGAAGGCGGGGTGGTCGTAGCCGACTTCTCCGATGCGCAGTTGCCGGTTCTGTGCCGCGCTGTAGCTCCAGACACCGGGCGTTTGCTTGATGCGGTCAAGCGGCACATGCAGCAGCAGCGACGCCCCTGCCTTGCTCGCGGGGGAAACCACCTTGCTCATCACGTAGACGTTCTGGTTGTCCAGCGTCTCCGCCGTTGCCTTCTGATTGTTATATACGTAGCTCAACTCCAGATAGCTGCGCTGGATCACGTAATCGCCGCCGGTGGTGGTGGCTGCCGAGGCGACATAACCCCGATACCCACTGGTGTTGTAACGCATGATGTGATTCCACATCACCTCGATGCCATTGGTCGGTATCGGAAACGGGAATCCTTGAGCCGTGCAGCAGAAACCGTGACCGGACTCGCTGAGCTCTGCCCGCGTGGCATTCTCGCGTGTCTCGGTCAAAAACCAGTCCGGATATGCCGCTGCCCGATGACTCGGGTACACCGGCATCCGGAAGGTTTCAGGGAATGTTCTGAACAGTGCTTTCTGGCCTTCGGTTAACCATTGCTCATATTCCCGATAATTGCGGGCGGTGAGTGTGACGATGGGCTTGTCGTCTTCGTAGGGGTCATCGCCACGCTCAAAGTCCTGCAAGACCAGCGGTTTCCACGGCGGGATACTGCCGTCGGCGTTGCCTGCGGCCTCGGCACCCACCGGGGTCAGGCTCGTGCCCAGTTCAGAGGCCTTTTCAGCGCTGACCTTGCCAAGTGCCAAGGCTGGTAGCAGCAGTAGTGGAAGACTCCATGAAAGGCGCGATCTCATCATTTCTCCTGCATCAGTTGGCACGTCTTGTGATGAAGATTGTTTAAAGTGCCGTCACTGGTTAGTCATCGCAGACTAACATCGGTTCCTCAATATTGGAGTGACAGGCTTTTGACAGAGACGGGCAGGGTTCCCACCATTGCGCTTATCGCTGGTGAGATTTCAGGTGACTTGCTGGGTGCGGCAATTACGCGCGCCCTTCGATCGCAGATTGCTGACGTCAGGGTCATCGGCGTGGCCGGGCCCCGGATGGTCGAAGCAGGTTGCGAGGCCATCGCCTCAATAGACACGCTGTCGGTCATGGGCCTGGCGGAAGTCCTCCCGGCCATTCCGCGTTTGCTGAAGTTGCGGCGCTTTCTGATCAATACACTTGAGCATGAAAAACCGGATGTCGTCATCGGTATCGATGCGCCGGATTTCAATTTGGGCCTAGAACGCAGGCTGAGAAACAAGGGTTTGCATACCGCGCATGTTGTCAGTCCCAGTATCTGGGCTTGGCGCGCGGGCAGGGTCAAGGGCATCTGTGAGGCGGCAGAGACCATGCTCTGCCTCTTGCCCTTTGAACCGGAACACTATGCGGGGCATCCCATTGATGCGCGTTACATTGGACACCCTCTGGCCGATGAACTTGACGAGCACGTCACTCCCCAGCAGGCGAGGGCGCAATTGGGCCTGCCGATTGAAGGGCGCGTCGTGGCCATCCTGCCGGGATCGCGGGGTAGCGAATTGAAATATCTGGCAAGCACTTTCGCTCAAACTGCTTCACTGCTGAGTCAGCGCTTCCATGATGTTCGATTTGTTACGCCAATAGCCAAGCCCTCGCTCGAACCGGCGCTGCGCGCTGCAATTGAGGAACATGCCCCCAATTGCCAGTGGGATGTGGTGGCGGGTCAGTCACGATTGGCGATGCAGGCAGCGGACACCGTGCTGCTGGCTTCTGGAACCGCGACGCTGGAATGTCTGCTCCTGGGAAGGAGCATGACCGTCGCCTACAAAGGGTCCGCGCTGACAGCCTGGCTCATGCTGCGGATGGGCTTGCTCAAGACAGCGCACGTCAGCCTGCCCAATCTGCTCAGCGAGCAGCCCTGCGTGACGGAGCTGTTGCAGGATAAGGCCACTCCGGAGAATCTCGCTCAAGACATTGGGCGACTTCTTGAATCCGACATGGAGCGCGACAAGCAGTTGTCACAGTTCACGGCGGTACGACATGAGCTTCGCCGGGATGCGGCAGTGCAAACCGCCAATGTGATTGTTGAGAAATATTTAAGGCAATAGCCGCTTCACGCAGGTTTGGCGAAGGCTGCTAAACACCACTCCTTATCGGGTGTCTGGGCTGCTCCTAACGCTTCCAGCAATCGCTCCCGCCACCGCTTGCCCCCCGGAGTCCGGCGGAGCTTTGGCAGAGGCTTGCACAGTGGGTGTCCGCCGTCTGTCCGCCAACAGGCGCCATGACGATGGTGAAGCCAACTCGTGATGCCGAGCCTTCGGGTGGACAGTTACTCGAACCGGGATTTCCCTGCAAGGTGACGGCATAAATGGCGTCATCGCCGTTGGTCCCGCTCAAATTGCCCTCGCGATCCAGATAAAGGGTGCCGCTTGGATAACCAAACTTGGACAGCGACGTGGCGTAACGCTTGTGGTCCAGGTTGTAGCCTTCCTGCCGTGAAATGAGGTCGGCTGCCGTTGCCTTGGCCACGGTGCGATTGGCACGCAGCACGTACTGGCGGTAACTCGGTACCGCGATGGTGGCAAGGATGGCCACCACGACGACCGCGATCATCAATTCAACAAGCGTGAAGCCGCGAGCGCGCTTGATGAGAGCAACCGGTGCGGAAAAGGCGTGGCGTGTCATCAGGGCGTGCTCGCTTGCGGACGGGTTTCATCGTCACCGCGGCGCTCTCGCCAGTAGACCGGGTAGTAGCGCGGGCTTCGAGCTTCCAGCGTCATGGTGTTGGCGGCGATGCTGTTGCTGGCCAGGCTATTGACCTCACCTGCCAGACCCGGCGACCCGCCGTCAGTGCTGCGCTTGTCACCATCGCTGTCATCTATGAAGTCGTTGATGACGGGGCGACTGTCTGCAAGGGCGACGCCGTAAAGCCGGTTGCTGCCTTCTTCAGGCGCACAGGTACGCGAATTCGGGTCCGGCATGACATAGGAGGTCACAAATATGACGCCGCCCGTGGTCAAAGGTTGCGACATGATTTTTTCGCCGCGGCCAGTCAATGCCAATCGCCATCCAATCGCGTTGTCAGCCGATGTGCCACATCCGGCTGCGCCGTCTGCACAGGCCGCGGTCAGGTCCACGAAGTCGCTCAGGGTATCGAGGTCGCTCTCGTTGGTGTTGATCTGGGCGACGGTCTTGCCAGTGGCCACATCGCGATCACGATAGACAAACAAATGATTCTGCGTGGCGGCATTGAAGGGGTCCGCGCGATCTCCAGAGCCAAAGACAATTGCGTCGTAAGCGCCGCTGCTGTCGCGGTAGGGAACATAGTCGGGCGCCTGGAAGAAGCGGCGATCGTTGCTGACGTTGGCCGTGTTGTGCCGTCCGACACTGGCCAGTGGCGTGATCGTCCACTTTGAGCGGTCGCTGCCGGGAAAATCTGCACGCCAGAGTCGTCCGCCGGTATCGAGCGCGTAAAGACGATCAATATTGCCGTCACCGTCGGTATCAACTGCGGTCGTGTCAGCAGCAAAGCTGTCTGTCATGAGCGGATGCAGGAAAGTCTTGCTGGCGGCGTTGTATGGCGTGGTGGAGTTGAATGTGCCCTTGGCCGCTTTCCAGATCAGCTCGCCCGTGAAGGCATCTACCAAATAAATAGCATTGCCCTTGCCATCATCCAAACCCAGCACGCCGTCACTGCCACGGGCAAGATCCTTGCCCAATCTCACATTTGCTACGGTTCGACCACCGTTGTATCCAGCGCCAAAAACAACGGCACTGGATACGTTGGAATTGCCGCCTTGTTCATAACGAATTCGACCGGCTTGCGGATTGCTGAAACTCAAGGCCATTTCTGCAAAGTGACTCGCTGAGCCGGCAATCTGCCCACTTGAATTGAACAGGCCGTCCGGGCCGATTCGCCAGAGCATTTCCGGAGCATCGGGGTTGGTAATGTCCAGCGCATAGACATGGCTGCCGCCGCGGCGCAGGCCGAAGTAGGCACGCACCTGATCGTGAGCATTGTTATGGTCAATGACGCCATCTGCGACGCCACCCGAGGCATCACGATCGCGAATCACCACGGTTGGAGCACCGTCCACCCCGTAGGGGAAGACGCTGGCGCTGTCGTTATCCCGAAGCGCCTTTTGCTGGCTCATGACAACGCGTGGCATGAAGCCCCAGACTTCTGCACCGGACTCGGCGCCGCCTGAGCTGGTATTGCGCAGCATGCGCAGATAGCCGTCGCTGGCACCGTAAAGCAGGCGAATATCCGGGTTGCTCTCGGAGTAGCTGCCACGAGCGCCGTAATTGATCGCCACAGGACGCGAGTGCAGGACCGCACCGTGTAGCCATTCGCGGCCAACCAGATCATTACCGGTGCCCAGAGACGACAGAGTGGGGCCTACCTCGTATCCGCGTGCATACAGCAGCAATTCATGCGCGCGGGTATCTGAGCTGGCACCCAGTGCGCTTTGCAGTTCGCTGCGCACGTCTGCGTCGTCGGCATCCAGCGCGGCCAGACTTGGGATGGCGGTCGCATTGAAATGATCGTAGAACAGCTGGCGGGCACCATCTGCATTGGAGCGACCCGGCTCGCCACCACCATTTCGCTGATAGCCTGGAATGCGTTGCCCGGCGCCGCCCAACTCGGCAGCACGTCCGTCACCTGATTCAGACCCAAGCAGGGCCGGCAAGGTCCAGAAGCTCAGTGCATCTTCGCGAATGCGACCGTCACTGGCGATGGCGTTGGCACTACGCGCATCGAAATAAAGGAAATTGCCATCATCATCTGCACGTAATTCAAGTTTCTTGAGATTCCCGCTCCAGCGCGGTGATTTCTCTGCTGCGGGCAGGAAACTGCCGAAGAAGGCCTCGGGGCGCAATTGCCCGGGACTGAGCGTGTCGGCCGTAATGCTGGGCGTGAGCAGGCTGGCATCTACTTCGAGAACGGGTTTGAGAAGTTCGGCAACCGTTTGTCCCAACCCCAGCAAACCCAGATTGTTGGCATAGGCCGTGACATTGGCGCCCGTACTGGCCAGCGCCGCCGCTGATGTCAGATTGTCCTGCAGAAGGAAATGCGAGTTCAGGCGGATTTCATTGCCCAGCAGGTCAAGGAATCCTGGCTCTGCTGCTTGTGCCACCACGTCGGGGAACGTAAAGCCTCCAGCGACTTCCGCTGCAGGAAAGTAGCGACGCAACTCGTCGTCTGATTCGTCATCCCGACCGGTATTGGTCAGCTGCACATTGAGTACGTTCACCGTATCGCACTGTGCATCCGGTTGAATGTAATTGGCGCCATTCTCAATGGACTGGTCCCGTGTCAGCAGACCGGTGAGACCATCCCAGCGCGATAGCGGAGCGTTGTAGACCACATCACCAGACAGGTAGTGCGCAATTTCTACATAGACTTCCTTGCCCTGATAGGGCGGCAACAACTCTGCCGGATTGGTGACGGCCGAAGAGAGCAGGGCGGTGGTTGAGTTGAGCAGATTGACCGGGTCGAGCGCATCGGTCAGCGCGCTGACAACGCGCGTCACCACCTGGGTGATCGCGCCTTGGTCCACCAGCGGAGTGAAGCCCACCAAAAAATAGGCGCCATTGCTGCAATTGACGGTTTCGCGCCGGCTAGTGGGGATCGAAGCCTGATCCCCAAAAGCGCAGGCCGCGCCGGTGTCTCCCGCAGCACTGGAGCGATCAGCATGATTGACCATGATCGCGACACGCGAGTTGATCAAGTTGTTGAGCATGGACTCAAGCAGCGAGACCAGACTGGTCTGACCCAGATTGAGGATGCCGCTGAATGTGGTGTTGAGCAGGCCGGTCACGGCAGTGGGCAACTGGCCGACGACGGTCGTCAGAAGCGGATCAACCAGCCCTTCGATCAGGTCCTCAACGAATCCGCCAAGCAGACCGTTGATCACGCTACTCAGGAGCGGAATGCTGGTCAGGAAGCCCAGTGTGCTGCAGCTCAGCTGTGTCACGCCGCCCAGCAGGGGCCGCAGCAAGACACTGACGCCCTGAATCGGGATGGCTGGTGAAACCAGGCCCAGGATGCCGTAGAGATTGCACAGGCCATTGGCATCCATGCCAGAGCCGGTCAGCAAGCCTGTGAGCAAGCCCTGAGGATCATCCGTGGTACCGGCCAGAAGGTCTTCGAGCAATTGGCTGTTGCGAATATCCAGGCACAGTTGTGGGGCGTCCGGATTGGCAGGGTTGAGCTCGCGCGTAAGAACGTTGTTGCAGATGCCGAGCAGGTTCAGATCCAGAACCAAGATCGTCATCGGCGGCTTCAATGGGTTGTCAGCCGGATTGTTATAGATATCGATATCGTCAGCGCGGACGGCGGGCAGGGCGATGATCAGGCCCAGCAGCAGAGCAAGAATCTTTTGATGTACGGCGTTCATGGCAACTCCTACTCCGTGACCAGGCCGTCGACGGAATCGACTTTGACGTAGGTGCCCTGGCTGACCTCGGCGGCACCGAAATTTCCCTCTTCTTCTGCGCCGGATGCGCGGCTAGTAATGGTTCTGTCGTAACCCGCGACCACGGTGAAGTTCGCGAGTTGATAGCGCACGCCGCTGTCGCCGCGGCGCAGGGCAGAGACCGGCGCAAAATCAGAGCCGCTGATGCTCTCGCGCCGAATCAGGGTGTAGGCATATTTTTTCAAAGGGCCATCCGACAGAACCGAAGCGTCGGCCGTGTCCGTGGGGCAAACAAAATTCTGCTTGTTCTCCAGAACGGTGGCATCCAGGTTGTCCGTCAGAAAACAGTTCTGCACATAGCCAGATCCCGGATAGACCACGAGATTTTCGCGCGATTGAAGCAGGTCTTCGAGCAGCGACTCCGCGCTCTGCAAGGACTGCACGCGACTCTCTTCATTGAGTGCTAGGCGCATATCCGTGCGACCGGAACGCATCGCCGCCAATCCGAGCAGGGTGATGACCACCATGAAGAAGAGCGCCGTTGCCAGAGCAGCGCCCAATTGATTTTTTGGAATACAGGTTTGTGCGTGCATGTCAGTTCACTCCGCTTCCCGCCTGAATGCCCATGTTTCTGAGTTGCACGGTCGTGCTGTACGCACGTCGGTAGAAATGCTTGACCTGTTGATCCGCCGCCGTGCCATCCGGGTCGCTCACACTAGCGGGTGTGAACGCGGCCTTGTCGCCCAGCCTGTACGACTTGGTATCCAGATACTGCGGATTGCCACGGCGCGACCGCACCAGTAACTGGATCTTGGCGGACCGCGCCTGCGTTGCCACCTGGTTTGCGTCAGGGTCGGACACGTAACGATCCACCACAAAATCACCATCGGTATCCAGACCCCAGGTGATCTGAAGGTCCTCGACGCCTTCGGCAATGCATTCCGAGTAATAGCCCAGTGCGCCGCTCACGCCGCCAGTTTCATTGCAGCTGGCAAGTTCCGGGTCGCTGCTGCCTGCGTAGTCAGTCGGGCAAAGTTCTTTCCGGCATAGCGTGGGGATGCCGTCTCCAGGGGTGATGGAGAAGTCTCGAATGAAGTAGATGCGCGGCGTGTAGCGGTGAAAGCTCATCGGCGGTCCAGCCGGGTTTTCCGCGGCTGCCGGAAGGTCGCGCGCGGTCGAACTCCAACGGGTCAGCGTTCCCACTGTGCCATTGGTCTGCAGGTAAAAGTGATGTGGCCTGAGAAGTACATCGCTGTCGCCGAGCGCCATTTCGCCGGTGCTTTGTCCGCTGACGTGGCGTACCGCCACTACGTCGGTGCCGGCGACATGATTGCCAATGCAATTCCAGATGGACGCGGTGGCGGTGCTGCTGTCGTGATTCCGGAACTCTATCGGCTGATCAAAATTGAAACTCCAGCTCAGGCCCGAGGGGCCGCAGTCCTTGGCCGGCAACAGCGCACTGGTCGCCCGCGAAGTATCGTTGCCCTCGTCGGTATCACTCAGATTGGGCTGGATATTGCTGGACCCGAGCATGCCTCCCCAATAACCGGCCAGGGCGAGATCGCGGGACAATGTCGACAGTGCAAAGCGCGCCTGATCTTGCATGCCGGCAATCAGTTCATTCTCCTTGTAGTTGCGGCTGGTACTGAGAAACAGTGCGCCCACGCCGATCAGCAGCAGCAGGCCCAAGGTCGTCGAGATCAGCAACTCGATCAGGGTGAAGCCCTGGCCAAGAGACGTGCGAAGTTGGCGAGATTCAGGGTGCATTGGGGTCCGAAACGTAGGCATTGATCACCAGCACACGCCGCAGCCGGTCATCGCTTCCGCTGGTGAGCGGGTCGTCGTAGCGATCCAGGTCAAGGCCACAGGTGTTGCGCGCGGGATCGTCAGCGGGATCATCTGCGTCCGGAGGATCGATCCCCGTTACGCCTTGCCAGGCAACTGCGACGATATACAGGCCTGCCACAGCGTCGTCGCGGGTAATGCATCCGGTGGGGTTGACCAGGCCGCCAGCGGCTTCGCCACCCGATGTGGCTTCCGTACCCTGTAATGCCTCGTCCCAACGCACCAGGTCATAGGCGGCCAATTGGGAAGGGGAGCACGTGGCGGCAGCGCAATCGGCCGCCGCACTGACCTGCGAGGCATCGCTGGTCAGATAGTCATCCAGATTGGCGGGATTGCCACGCATGGATTCAACCATGGACTGTGCCAGTGCACTGGCGGTGGTGCGTTGAATGGCATCGTAGTTGAGCTTCTTCGACATGGCCTGCAAGCCGGCCACGGCGAGCAGACCGATGCCGGCGACGAACATCGTCACCAGGATTTCGATCAGCGTGAATCCGTGCTGGGATTTCATGGCGTCAACCCGGGCAGGCATCGGGCAGGGAGTCCTCGTCGAGCGGCACGAGACTGACCCGGCCGCTCAGCGCGATATCGATCAGGCGAGCGTCATTGAGCCGGCCAGAGTTTTCGCACAAGGTGAACTGAACCCGTTCTCCCGCTCGGCCATTGGGCTGAAATACCAGATGTGTCTGCGAACTCAGGGTGGTGAGAATCTCGAATGCATCATCGTCCTGGGTCGGGCTGGTCTGACCAATACGGTCATACGCCGTAATGATTTCCGCAGCGCTGTCGGGTTCGGACCCGGAAAAATCACCGTCATTGTCCTGATAGACAATCCACCCTTGAGCCCAGGTGCCCAAGCCTGATGCACACTGAGGAAAAGCTTCCGTGGTGTACCAGTTTCTGCGGCAAATTGTGACGGAAGCATTGCGAGCCACGGATTCCGAGCGGGCCTCGTTGAGTGCGCCATACAACTCGGTGGCTCCCTTGGCACGGGCGGCAGCAAGGCCAAAACGACTCAGCTGCGGCACCGCAATGGCGAGCAGGATCGAGACGATGGTGATCGTCACAATCAATTCCAGCAAAGTGAAGCCCGCATTACCTAGGTGCCGATTCATGGGTTTAGTTATATCAGCCACTTGGCATTGTATTCGGCCAGCCGGATGGACGGCTTATTCGCGTCAGGCGAGTGGATTTCGTACCTGGCATTACTGATTAGAGCGGTATCGTCGGCTTACCCTAGAATGCGCCCATGTTACGTACTCAAAGCTCACCTGACGTCATTGTCATTGGCGGTGGAGTCATCGGCCTTGCCACCGCTCTGGATCTGCTGAAAAGCGGAATGCGGGTTAACCTGCTTGAACGAAACCGGATAGGAAGGGGCGGTGCGTCCTGGGCCGGCGGTGGCATTCTGTCTCCCTTGCAGCCTGACACGCTCGACGAAGAAGTCTGGTCCTTGCTGATCGACAGCCTCTCTCGCTATGCCGACTGGTGCGGCGAGTTGCAGGATCGCAGCGGGGTAGACCCGGAATATCTGATCAGTGGGCTGGAAGTTCTACAAGCAGCAGACCCAAATCCCTGGGAGTCATTTGCCAGTCGATGCGCCTTGGCGCTGCAATTCGCCGATGCAGACACTGACGGCAGGCCCGGCTCGTTTCACTTGCCCCAGATCGCCCAGGTTCGCAGCCCCCGACTTCTTGCGGCTCTGGCGCAGGCTTTTACCCGCAGCGGCGGCAAGCTGCTTGAGGGCCACAATGTTGATCACTTCATTGGCGATGAGCGTGTACGCGGCGTGGTCTGCGCCAATCAGTCATTTCCCAGCGGGGCCGTGGTGCTGGCCGCTGGGGCCTGGAGCAGCCAACTCGATGCTTCATGTGAAATTGACGGGGCGAAGGGGCAGATGCTGGCATTTGAGGCCGCTCCGGGTGAACTGCAGTCTATCTGCCTGCAGGGCGACCAGTACCTGATCCCGCGCAAGGACGGTTTGATCATCGCGGGCAGCACATTGGAGGCCAAGGGGCTGGACGATGACTGCACGGACCAGGCCCGAGAAGAAATCAGTGAAGCGGCATTCAGAATGGCGCCCTGGCTGGAGGGACGGGAGGTCCTACACCAGTGGTCTGGGCTAAGGCCCGTGGCGTCCGACGAGAAGCCCGTATTTGGCTGGTCATCACGGCGTGACGGTCTGTTTCATGCGACCGGCCACTACCGGCTGGGCATCACCCTGGCGCCGGGCGTTGCCGCGCGCGCTGCAAGCCTGATCGCATAGTCACGCCTCAGCAGCTTGCGCGTGCCGGACGCCGATTTAGCGTCTGCGGCGGTTGCGGTCGTCCCGGTCCGGGTCCCAGTTGCGCGGCAGCGCATCGCGAACTTCGGCCCGACGCGCGATCAACCTGGCGCGCTCCTGTTTGTTGAGGCTCTTCAGGCGCAAACCTGCATCAAGCTGTGACAAGGCGCCGCCGGCATCACCGCGCATGAACAGATACGTGGCCATCTGGTAACTCGCTTCAGCGTCGTTGTCCATTTGGCGCGCTGCGAGCGAAAGCAGGCGGTAGACATCTACACGGGCTCCGAAGGAGGGCTCGGCAGCGAGCAGGATCTTGCGTGCGGCCTCCGGCTGACCATGGTGAATCAGGGCCTCGCTGTATTCCAGAATGGCTGCGCCAGCGCGCGGATGCCGCTCGAGCGCACGACGATAGGTTTCCAGCGCCTGTTCTGAATCACCTGCACCGGCCTGGATCTCGGCCTGCAACAGCAACAGGTTGATCTGGGTTGGATACATGTCCAGCGTGCTTTGGATGGTTTCCAGTGCGCGCTTGTTCTGGCCGAGCCGACTCAGGGCCAGGGCTTTTCCATAGCGATGGGCGGGCGTGTCCTGGCCGGACGCAATCAAAGCGGTGAACGTCCCGAGCGCGGCACTTGGCTGATCTGCGGCAAACACCTTGGTGCGCGCCTTCATTAGCTGATACTCGATGGTGTCAGGCGCCTTGGCATTGGGCAGCGCCGCCGCACGCGCGCGCGCTTCGGTAATGCGAGAGGTGTTGATAGGGTGTGTGCGCAAGAACTCCGGCACGCCATTGCCATACAGACGCGATTGCTGCTCGAGCGTCTGGAAGAACCCGGCCATGCCGCGGGTATCAAAGCCAGCTTCCGACAAGGTCTGAATGCCGATTCGATCTGCCTCGATCTCATGGGCCCGCGTGAAGGCAACCTGACGCTGATAGCTGATGGTCTGACCGATTCCGAGGGCGGCAAGAATCACGTTGGGATCTGCCGACCCGGCAATGATGGCGGCCAGTACGGCAGCCCAGGTGGCGATGGTGGCCAGCCCGCCGCCGCTCGCCGCGCCGCGTGCGATGTGGCGCTGCGTCACATGCGCAAGTTCGTGTGCCATGACGCCCGCCAGCTCGCCTTCGTGCTCGCTCGCGGTGATCAAGCCCGCATTGAAGCCCATGTAACCGCCTGGCAGGGCGAAGGCATTGATACGGTCATCCTTGATGACAAAGAACTGAAGTCGTTCCGGGCGGGCATCGCTGGCCGCCGCCAGTCGCCAGCCAGTGGCCGTGAGGTAATCCGTCAGCTGCGGATCTTCAACCAGATATTCGTAGGCATACAGTTGCGAGACGACTTCTGCACCCAGGCGTGCTTCCTGCATGGGTGACAGGGCGGTATCCGCCGGATCGCCAAGCTGCGGGAGTTCAATGTCGCTCGGGAAGCTGCCTGGGAGTCTTTCGAGTGTGCCGCCGTCCGCATAGCTGACTTCCTGCGTTGTATCTGCGGCCCAGGAAAGCGGGACGAGACCGGCAACAAAGAACAGGATCAGTAGGGGCGATCGAAACATGAGAATTCACAAGGTGGCTGTCAGCAGTTTACGCCGCAGCTCGGCGCAATGTTCCGAACTTTGGTCCCGGTTGGAGTGCATTCCAGGCAGATGGTTCCGAATAGCGGGTTCTGGAAATACATTGTTTCGCCGCAATTCGGCTTGTCAGCACATGTAACCGCCATCCACCGTGAGGCTTGAGCCGGTCACATAGCTCGCTGCCTCACTGCTCAGAAACAAGATGGCGGATGCAATCTCACTAGGCTGCGCAATACGGCCAAGGGGAACCTGACGAAGAAAGTCCTCGCGAAACGCTTCGTTGTCGATCAACGCACCAGCAAACTGCGTCTGCGTCAGCCCAGGCAAGACGGCATTGACGCGTACCTTCCAAGGTCCGCACTCGCGCGCGAAACTCTGCGTCATGTTGATGACCGCAGCCTTGGTTATGGAATAAATGCCCTGCATCGGAGCGGGCTTTCGGCCATTGATACTTGCAACGTTGATGATGGATCCGCCGCCGCTTTTTTCCATCATCTTGGCGGCCAGCGAGCAAAGCTCAAAATAGCCTTTGATATTGACCTGCAGCGTCTTTTCGACCATCGACATGTCGGTATTCGCAACATGTCCGAAATAGGGGTTGGTCGCTGCATTATTGACCAGGATGTCGAGCCGTCCGAGGCCAGATTCAATCTCGCCAAGCAGGGCCTGGAGTGCGGCGGAATCTCCCTGATGAGCCGCGATGGCGGTCGCCTTGCCACCTTCGTTGATGATGCTCTCTGCCACGGTGTCCAGCGCAGCCTGCTTGCGGCTGGAAATCACCACGTGTGCCCCATGTTGGGCCAGGACGCGAGCGGTCGCTTCTCCAATGCCGCGCGAAGCGCCAGTGATCAGTGCGACTTTTCCGCTGAGGTCAAACAATCCCTGGCTCATGGCAATCCTTCCCTGAAAATGAATAGTGAATGTGCGCGTTGCCGCCGTCCCGGGAGCAAGCGCGCCTCAGATTAGGCGGCGTGACTGGCAGATGCGGACGCGAAAATCAATCAGCGCCTGGATTTCCCTGAGCACGCTTGCGTCAGCATTGAGCAGCGAAAAGGCATGTGCACCGCGCCGTCGCTGTGACATTTGCTCTGACAGGGCATGGGGCCCGTGGGGGTCAATGCCCACTGCCAGGGTTTCAATGCGAACGTCGGATTCCTGGATCCAAAGCCGTGCAAACCGAACAATCTCGTTATCTGCATTGGGTCGAGGGGTATAGACCTCACACGCGGTGGGCGTGTCCAGCGTCATATCGAGCGGTGGCACATGTGCCAGCAACATGGCTCGAACCGCTTCGAACCATGTTGCTGACGAGGGTTCCGCCAACATCGGCCGCATGAGCCGAAGTGTGCGGGCTACTTGACCAGAACGTTGCCGCTCGCCTGACGGCTGAAGGAACGACCGTCCTTGTCTGCGAGCTTGTCGCTGATCTTGACGCTGTAGGGGCCCTTATCCGTTTCAAAAACCAGCATGCGGTCATTGCCGTCTGCTACTTTCCAGGAGCCGCTGGCTTTTCCGCCGGTCAGGTTCCGAACCGTGATCTGCTCATTGGCCGATGCCGCATCTGCAAAAGGGCCGTCCGTCAGGATTGCAATGGCGGTGCCGAACTGGGCGGGCCCAACAAACAGTACGTTCAGCTTTTCACTTTCAGCGGCTGGCCACCACTTCGTGTAGAGATTGGGGGGCGGTGGCCTGTTGCGCACCGGTGCGGGTGATACCGCACGTCGCGCAGGTGGCGCAGCGCGCGGTGCTGGTGTGCTGGGCGTTGCAACCGGTTCCGGTGCCGGGGCGGTGGATGCCACTGCAGGCGGTGCGTCTGGCGATTCGGCCTCAGTGCTGGCCGGTTCTGGCTTGGGTTCTGGTTTCGGTTCCGGCTGGGGCTCAGGTTCGGGCTCTGGCGCCGGGGCGGCGGGAGG
>TARA_R110000850_G_scaffold226966_1_pt1 | contig 75814 bp, 76 predicted proteins | sample TARA_R110000850 | Tara Oceans TARA_R110000850 (sample SAMEA4397586) | marine metagenome | biome: Polar Biome; feature: [SRF] surface water layer (ENVO:00010504); material: water (ENVO:00002006), including particulate matter (ENVO:01000060) such as... | depth 5 m
TTCCGGCTTGATCTCGCGCTGGTCGACTTCCTCGACATCGCCGCGCGCCTTGATCCACGGGCTGCGCAATTCGTTGAGGCCGGTCTTGATATCGATCAAAGCCTGCGGATCGGTATAAGGCCCGCTGGTGTCATAGACGCGGATCGGCGCTTCGCCGCCCTCAAGATGAATCTCGCGCATCGCCACGCGGATGCCGCTGCCGCTATGCGCTGCGACATGGACTTTTTTCGAGCCACTGATCGGGCCGGTGGTTACGCCGATTTCGGTTTTTGCTGGTAGGTCAGCCATAATATTCTGCTTTCTGTAAAGGTTAAACTTGGAGCCGGACGAGACCGGCGAAAATTGCGGCGAAGCCGAAGACGATCGCGAAGATCGCCCAGGCGCGTGATCCATTGGCCATCATCCTGCTGGCGAGGCCCATGAACCAGTCGCCGACCGCGAGGATCAACAATCCCTCGACCACAATCCAGCCGCCGATGACGGTGATCAGGATCGACAGCCAGTCGGACGGATTGAACGGATTCAGGAGATAGATGATCGCGCCAAGGCTCAGGACAACTATGCCGGTGACGAACTGGAGCCCGCTGCTGGTCTGGATTTCGCGGACCATTTTGGACCAGAAACCGGGATTGCGAAATTCGCCGACGCCGGCGGCCAGACCATAAAGGCCAAAAAATAGGGTGATCCACCCGGTGATATCGCCTGCACTGCCCATCGCCTCTCTCCTTCTGTCCTGATGGAGAAAGAGCGTGTCGGGATAACCGGATGACCGCTCCCTCCCTACGCCGGTGAGCCCGCGTCTGCGAAGCCGGATCAGGTTCTGCGGGTCGGGCGACGTTACGCGCCCCTCTCAGTCAAACGACTCCCCGGGGAATGGGTGGATGTTAGGGCGAAGCGGAGAGCAGGTCCAGTGAAGTTTACAGACCGGGGTCGCTCAACCAAAGGGCGTGGCGAGATTTCCTAGAATGTATAGCCTATGCCGATCGCGCCAAACCACTGGTCAGCGCTGCCGCGGATCGATGTGACCGGCGACCGTTTTGGATCGCCGAGCAACCGCGAATAGCTGCCCAGAAAAATCAGACCGAAACCGCCGTTGGTCGCGTCGCCATCGAGATCGACCGCGGTGAGCATCGTCGCGCCGACATTCTTCCAGCCGCTGTCAGCGGTGAAAGTCGGCAGGCCGCTAGCGGCTGATCCGGCTGGCGAAATGCTGAAATAATAATCGGCATAATTGTCATCGACATATTCGCCGCTGATCGCGAGGCTGGTGATAACACCGCGACTGAGCGGGGTAAAATAGGTCAGGCTGGGGAAGATGACCATGCCGTCATGCGCGCCAGCAACATCCCATCGCAGATCGACCTGCGCGGTCAGCGAGTCATAGGGATTGAGCACGCGATTGATCTGGATACCTGCAAAAGGTCCCACTTCAACTGCGAAGTCGAGCTTTCCCAGAGATCTTACCACTGGGTCCTTGATCGAATTTTGCCGATCAAAACGGGCCCGCACCACGGGGCCCAATATGAAGTCGACTTTCGCGCCTTTCTGATCCGGAATGAAGTCGAGCGCGATGCCAGGGCCGCGCGGCTGGAAATCGACGCCTTGGAAGCTGCCCAATATCACCGGCAGCGGAGAAATAGCATAATCGTCCGAACCTTCGTAGCTGGGGCCGGCCGCGATACCGATGCCTGCTGTCAGATAATCGCCGTCAAAGACAGAGCTTTCGACCGGCAACGGCGCCGGGTCTTCCTGCGCCAGAAGCGGGGACGATATCCCGAGGCCGAGAGAGAATAATGCAGTACGGCTCAGGACATTCAGATTTTTCAAGACGGTTCCCCATGTTATTTCGTAACGGTCCAACGCGCGGACGGCGGAACGGTTGCATCCCGATATAGTCGTCGCTCCCGCATATGGCAAAAAGCTTCTAGGACAACTGTCCCTGAGCAATCAGGTCCTGCAGCGCTTCAACGCATTGCTGATCCACCGCCGTACCCGTTTCGCTTTGCAAGATCGCCATCGCTTTTTCGGATGACATGGCCGACCGGTAGGGCCGGTCGGTAGTCAGGGCATCATAAATATCCGCGACCGTGATGATCCGCGATTCCAGCGCGATACTGCGTTCATCGAGACCAAGCGGATAGCCTTTGCCGTCGAGCCGTTCATGATGCGAACCGGCGATCATCGCCATATCGCTCATCACGCCAATCTGCCCGAGAATATTGGTCGTCAGCGCCGCATGGGATCGCATCGTTTCCCATTCTTCGGCATCGAGCTTGCCCGGTTTTTCGAGAATCGAACTGCTTACGCCCAATTTTCCGACATCATGCAAAATGGCAGCACGGCGCAGCACCCGGCGGGATGCAGCTCCCATTCCCAATATTTCAGCAATTTTATCTGCGATCATCCCGACCCGGGCACTATGGCCAGCGGTGTCGGGGCTTTTGGCATCAATTACATAGCCAAATGCAAAACAGATATCGTCGAGATAATCCTCGTCCACATTGATATATTGCGCAGCCGGTTCAAGCGCCCATAGTTGTTCAGGCAGATCCTCGAGCGCCAGTTCTTCCCAAAAGCCAACGGCTTCCGATAATTTCTCAAACAGGGCGCAGAGCTTTGGATCGAGCCAGCTTCCTGCTCGATTACGGACTTCTGCAAGCGCAGCATCCTTGCCCCTGGCCGTATAAAAGACGTCGACTACCTGAGCCAGCAGAGCGATCCGGCCGCCCAGATGAATATTGGAGCCGGCAATACCAAGAGGCAGCCCGCCTCCGTCCCAATGTTCGTCAAGATGGGCAATGGCCTGAGCGACATCTTCGGACAAGCGCAATCGCCGGGCGATATCCGCACCACGCGAGCAGCGGGTTGCCATGATATCGGTCATGATCTCACCGACATTTTCAGTGAGATTACATAAAGCCTGTTCGCGCACCTCCGGTGTCGCGTCAACGCCGACTGCGCCGCCCACAAATGCGCCGAAATCTTCCGGTTGCGGGCCGATCAGCTTGAAATCATGCTTCAGCTTGCGGTCGTCGCCGGCGAACATCTCGCTAACCCGCGCCGCATTGGCGCTGCAACCAAGGTCTTTGAGCAGAACCGCATAATAGATATCTCGCAGTTCGTCTCCGTTCAATCCCATCGCCATCGCCACTTGCGTACCGATCCAGCAGGCGCGGATACTGTGCCCTGCGGGCTGTCCTTCGGTAAGGTCCAGCGCATAGGAAAAGGCACCGAGAATTTCCGCCAATCGCGATTGGCCGGAACTGTCGTTCGCTTTAAAATATGCGTGGCTGGATTGAAACATTTCCGATGGCTCCTGTCTGCCCCGGTATATGGCCCTGCCAATCCTATTAAGCGGTTAATTTTTGGGGGATCAAAGGATATATTTCATGTGTACCGAATAACGCACATCGTCGGCGCCAAGGGTGAATTGAGCGGATTTGAACTTTGGCGGTCCCATCCCGATTTTGGGGTTGCGCGAAAAGCCGAAACCCTCCCGCGGCAGGAACAGTCGCAAGTCCATTTTCCCATTGGCATTTTCGTCGTGAATCAGCGCTACGGCGTAGGTTCCGGGTTTCACGCCGGCGATTTTAATGGAGTCCGCATTGGCCGCCGCAATTTTCAGTTTGCGGGCCTTTTTATCCTTGGTACAATCCGGAAAATAGTCGGGATCGGTGCTCAAGCAGACCAGAACATTGCCCTTTTCGGAGCGAAGGCCGGTTATCGCCAGGTCAACCGAAGCCGCAATGGCCGGCGTCGTCGCGGCCGGTGCTTCACTTGCCGAAGCGCTTGCCCCGAGGACCGCCGCCGAAACTGCTGCCAGGATCGGCAAGGCCGACATCCGTGCCGCAAATTTTGTCCCAAAAGCGGAAATATAACCCATAATTACCTCTGTAATATTCGTGATGTTTCTCGTGATGGGTCGCGGTTATCAGCCACTGTCCCAATCTACCCTGAACAAGCCAGCGCGGAAACATCTCCCACCCCATATGATTGGACACGCCCATAAGCGTCATGGTCAGCAATACCAAACCCAAAACGCCGACGTGAATCGGTATCGCGATGACCAGAGCGGGGATGACGACCGCTCCGCTAATTGCCTCGACCGGGTGGAAGCTCATCGCCGCCCATGCCGTGGGAGGGCGACTGTCATGATGGACCGCATGGGCAATCTTGAACCATCGCGGCCGGTGAAACAGCCGGTGGGTCCAGTAGAACCATGTGTCGTGCAGGACCAGATAGAGAAAATATGACAGCGGCAAATACCATAGCGGGTAGAGGTTCGGATCGGTGTAGATCTTCGTCCAGCCTGCATTCTGCCAGCCCCATGCGACAATGCCAGCAGGCACGCCGTAAATCGCGGCGGACAGCAGAGACCAGCGGATTTCCCGGCCAATCTGGGGTTTCAACTGGTCATAGTGGCCGGGCCGCACCCGACCCGTCAGCCAGGCAAAGAAACCGCTGCTCAGCAGATAGCGTCCGCCGACGATAAAAGTCATCGCGAGAGCGGAAATTAGAACCGGTAGAGCATATTCCATCGGCAGGGAATATGCCGCCGGTCGCCGCTGAGCAAGGCCTAAAGCATGAACCGACTACCTGCTTTCAGACAGGCTTTCCACGGCATTCGCGTTCGGCTAGGGATATGGGATGCCGAGCAAAATGCCCAATTCACCACCCTATGATTTGGCGATCGCCGGGGGTGGTCTGGCGGGTGGTCTGCTAACACTGGCGCTGGCAAAATTGCGGCCCGAACTGAATATCGCGCTGATTGAGGCCGAGGATCATTTTGGCGGCAATCATATCTGGTCCTTTTTCGAAAGCGACGTTGAACCTGAGCATCGCTGGCTGGTCGAGCCGCTGATCTCCCGCCAGTGGAGCAGCTATGATGTGCATTTCCCGAAATATAGCCGCACGCTCGGCAATGGCTATTATTCGATCGAGTCACGAAATCTCGACCGGGAATTGCGCAAGCGCCTGCCCGCCGGAGCGCTGAAGAGCGGGCAAAAAGTGGCGAAGGTCGAACCCGGACTTGTCCAGCTTTCAGATGGCGGAAAAATTACGGCGAAAGCGGTGCTCGATGTGCGCGGTGGCGGCGACATTTCTGCGCTGGATATCGGCTGGCAGAAATTTTGCGGCCAGATGCTCAGGCTGAAACAGCCGCACGGACTGGAGCGACCAGTCATTATGGATGCGACGGTCGAGCAGATTGACGGCTATCGCTTCGTCTATTGCCTGCCGTTCAGCGACACCGAGATTTTCGTCGAAGACACTTATTATGCCGACACAGCAGCGCTCGACAGCGCCACCTCCCACTGCCGAATTGTCGAATATGCAGCCGCGCGGGGATGGGAAATCGAAACGGTAACCAGCGAAGAAAAAGGCCAGCTTCCAGTGATTTATGGAGGGAACTTCGAAGCCTTCTGGAACGCCAACAAGAGCGTCGATGCCCGTGCCGGCGCCCGGGCGGCGCTGATCCAGCCGATTACCAGCTATTCCCTGCCAATGGCGGTCCGGACCGCGATCCTGATCGCCGAGATGCCCGAAATCAGCCAGAGCAAACTCGACAAAATGCTGCGCGATCTTGCGACACAACATTGGAAAGACGGCAAATTCTATCGGCTGCTCTGCGCCTTCCTGTTTCTTGGTGCCGATCCCGAGAAACGTTACAAGACACTGGAACATAGCTATGCCAAGAGCGAACCGTTACTCGCCCGCTTTTATGCCGGAAAATCGACCTGGATGGACAAGATCAGCCTGCTGACCGGCAAACCGCCCATTCCGGTGTCCCGTGCCATTCGCCTTTTGTTAAAATTTAGATGAGTATTCCTGTTACATGAGTGATGTTGCAAAATCGCAGAGCGAATTGTTCAAGAAAGCGGCCGTGATCGGGTCCGGCTTTGGCGGCCTCGCGCTCGCCATCCGCCTGCAATCGGCCGGTATCCAGACCACCATATTGGAAGGCCGCGACAAGCCGGGCGGGCGGGCTTATTATTGGGAAAAAGAGGGCTTTATCTTTGACGGCGGCCCGACCGTCATCACCGATCCCGATTGTCTGTCGCAGCTGTGGGAACTGACCGGCAATGATATGGCGAAAGATATCGAGCTGATGCCGGTATCACCTTTCTACCGACTCAACTGGCCGGACGGCACCAATTTCGACTATGTGAATGATCCCGAAGAGCTTTACGCCAATATCGCGGCGATCGAACCGGATGATGTCGAAGGCTACAAGAAATTCCTAGAATATAGCGGCGGGCTATACGAGGAAGGCTATGTCAAGCTGGGTACCAAGGCGTTCCTCGATTTCAAGTCGATGATCAAGGCGGCCCCTGCCCTGATGAAATATGAAGCCTATCGCTCGGTCTACGCCAAAGTGGCCAGTTTTGTAAAAAACGAGAAATTGCGCGAATTCTTGTCCTTCCAGTCGCTGCTGGTCGGTGGCAATCCGATGAAGACCAGCGCGATTTACGGCCTGATCCACAAGCTGGAACGGCTCGGCGGGGTCTGGTTTGCCAAGGGGGGGACCAACATGCTGGTCACCGCGATGGTCAAGCATTTCGAACGGATCGGCGGCGTAATCCGGCTCGATGATCCGGTGACGAGCATCGATACAATCGGCGACCGCGCCTCCGGGGTCACCTGCAAATCGGGCTGGAGCGAGCGCTTTGATGCCGTCGCCTCCAACGCCGATATCATGCACAGCTACCGCGACCTGCTCGGGCATAAACATCGCAGCGCGACCGTCACGGAAAAGCTGAAGAAGAAGAAATATTCGCCTTCGCTGTTCGTCGTGCATTTTGGCCTGAAGGGCAGCTGGCCGGGTATCCCGCACCATATGATCCTGTTCGGGCCGCGCTATAAAGGGTTGCTAGAGGATATTTACGACAATGGCGTGCTGCCGAGCGATTTCTCGCTCTACCTGCACCATCCCACGGTCACCGATCCGGAAATGGCGCCCGAAGGGCATAGCACTTTCTACGTGCTAGCCCCGGTACCGCATCAGGGCAAGTTGCCGATCGACTGGGAGGTCATGGGACCGATCTACAAGAAACGCATTCTCGATGAAATCGGGCACCGGCTGATCCCCGATATCCATGACCGGATCATCACCAGCTTTCACTATACGCCGCAGGATTTCGGCACGGACCTCAATGCCCATCTCGGCAGCGCGTTCAGCCTAGAGCCGCTGCTCACGCAAAGCGCGTGGTTCCGCGTACACAATCGCGACGATATCATCGACAATCTCTATTTCGTCGGCGCCGGCACCCATCCGGGCGCGGGTATCCCCGGCGTGGTCGGCAGCGCCAAGGCAACCGCCGAATTGATGCTGGAGGATATGGGAGAGGCGCGATGAACCGCAAAAATCTTGTCCTTCACGCCAGAAAGAGCATCGAACGCGGGTCGAAATCTTTCTCCCGGGCCTCGAAACTATTCTCCAGACCGACGCGCGAACGTACCTGGCTGCTCTACAGCTGGTGTCGCGCCTGTGATGATCTGGCCGACGGACAGGATCATGGTCACGGCATGTCCACAGTCGCCAACCCGGAAAAAGCGATCGCGGCCATGCGGATGATGACGCGGCGTGCGCACGGCGGTGAACAGACCGGAAATCCGCCGTTCGATGCCTTTGGCGTCGTTGCGCAGGAATGTAATATCCCCCTTTCTCTGGCGAATGACATGATCGACGGCTTTGCGCTGGATGCCCGGGGCTGGCGGCCGGAAACCGGAAATGATCTGCTGCAATATTGCTATCATGTCGCCGGAACCGTCGGTTGCATGATGGCGGTAGTGATGGGCGTTCCGGCCAACGATCAGGAAGTGCTCGATCGCGCCTGTGATCTCGGACTGGCGTTCCAGCTAGCCAATATTGCGCGGGACGTCGCCGAGGATGCGCAGGCCGGACGCTGCTATTTGCCAAAAGCATGGCTCGCCGAAGCGGGCATTAATCCCGATGACATCATGAACCCGGACCACCGGGACGCGCTCATCACCCAGATCAACGGGCTTTGCGATCTGGCGGGCGAATATGAGCGTTCCGCGCGGGTCGGCGCTGCAAACCTGCCCTTCCGGTCGCGCTGGGCTGTGCTGGCCGCTGCCGGTATTTACGGAGATATTGCGCGCGCGATCAAAAAGAGCGACGGCGCTTCGCTGGACAGACGGATATATACCAGCAAGGTTAAAAAACTGGGCTGGATAGTGAAAGCTTTTGGCCAGGCGATGTTCAAATCGACCAAGCGCGACCGTCAGGGGCTCTGGACAAGAGAGCGCGCGATCCGTCCAGCCTAGTGGCTGGCGCCGTTTTCGGTAACATATTTGCCGATACGCTTCACCGCCTCGCCAAAGAGATTTTCCGAACAGCACAATACCCCGAGCGCTTTGCCGTGAGTGCCGTTGTAAACCAGAGTTTCGCCGAGCGCATTGGTGACGCTGGCCCCCGCTTCGGTGGCAATCACATGGGCAGCGGCGATATCCCATTCGTGGCCCCAACGGGTCGAGGCCACAACATCTGCCCGGTCATCCGCAACCATCGCCATTCTCAGCGCAATGCTGTTTGGCTTCGGCACAACAGTGAAATTGAGTCCGGGCGGCAGCTCTTCCGCCGGAATGCGGCAGCCGTCATATTGCTGAACATGGCTGGCGATCAAGGCCCTGCCATTCACTTCGGCATGACTGCCCGCCTTGGCAATCCAGACCTCCTGCATAGCCGGAGCGACGAGTATTCCGAAAACCGGAGAGTCATTCTGGACCAGAGCGACCGAGACGCACCAGCCGGTCTTGCCGGCGACAAAATCCTTGGTGCCGTCGATCGGATCGACCACCCAGGTCAGTTCGTCGCCAGCACCGCTATGATCGATATGGGTTTCTTCCGAGAGCCATCCGGCTTCGGGAAGCATTTTTTCGAGCTCCAGTCGCAAGAACCGGTCGACCGCCAGGTCGGCGTCGCTGACAATCTGTCCGGGTGACTTTTCCCAGGTCTTGTCGGCCTTTTTACCGAGCTGCCAGTCGCGCATGGCGAGCGCCCCGCCCTCTTGGGCGATCGCGATGACCCGGTCAAAATCGATATCAGCCACAAGTTTCTCCGTTCGCCCCGATCTTGTCGAGGGGCGCTTCTGTTCCGATAGGCGTGGTTCGACGGGCGTACCACTAACGGATTTGTTCAGCCGCCCGCCACCGTCATGCTGTCGGTGCGCAAGGTCGGCGCGTTGATGCTATAACGATATTCCAGATCATCGGCCGCAATCAGGCTCTTGAACATGTCTTTCAGATTGCCGGCAATAGTGATTTCCGAGATCGGCGGCCCGATCTGCCCATCGACGATCAGGAAACCGCCTGCGCCCCGGCTATAATCACCAGTCACCGGGTTGACGCCCATGCCGATCAGTTCGGTAATATAGACGCCGTGCTTGATATCCTTGATCAGCTCCGCCTTGCTGACCGAGCCATTGCCCATATGCAGGTTGGTCACGCTCACGCCCGGTGCACCACCGACACCGCGCGAGGCATGTCCGGTTGGTTGCAGTCCCAACTGGCGAGCGGAAGCGCTTTCCATCAGCCATTGAGTCAGGCGACCATTGTCGATCAATTTGGTCTTAGCGGTGGGCAAGCCTTCGCCGTCAAACGCCTTTGACCGGAGACCGCGCTTGCGGTGGGGGCAATCGATGATGTTCAGGGCGCTGTCAAACACCTGCGTGTCCAGCGCATCGAGCAGAAAACTGGTTTTGCGCGCAATCGCACTACCGGCAATGGCGCCGACAAAATGGCCGAGCAGGCTGTTGCCGACGCGAGAATCAAAAACGACGGGCATCGCACCAGAGGCAAAATCCACCGGGTTGAGCCGCGAAACGGCCCGTTCTCCCGCTTCCTTACCTATATTTTCAGGATTCTCGAGATCTTCGAGAAAGCGCACGCTGTCATAGGCATAGTCGCGTTCCATACCATCGCCTTCCCCGGCAATAACGCTGGCTGACAGGCTGTAGCCGCTGGTGGAATAAGCGCCGGAGAAACCGTGGCTAGTCGCCAGTGCAACGATGCTGCGACCGGCGCTGGCGCCACCACCTTCGCTATTGCTAACGCCCTCGACGGATCGGGCTGCATCCTCTGCCTTTAACGCCAGTTCGCGCAACAGCTCGGGTTCCGGGTTCTGGCCGTCATCTCCGTCGATCGGATGCGGCTCTGATTTCAGCAGCAATTCTTCGGGAGCCAGACCGGCATATTGGTCTTCCGGTGCCTCTCTGGCCATATCCATAGCGCGTCCGACCAGAGCGGACAGGATTTTCGGATCCATATCGGAGGAAGACACGGTCGCCGAACGCTTGCCGACAAAAACCCTCAGGCCGATTTCTTCGCCTTCGGACCGTTCAACATCTTCCAGATTTCCGAGACGGATTTGCACCTGCGTCGCGGCATCGCAGACATAGATGGCGTCGGCAGCGTCAGCACCGGCTTTTTTGGCTTGGGATATAAGGGCGTCGGCGCGATCCTGCGCTTCTGTAGGTTTTAGCATATGCCGGACATAGGTGCGGCACCCTACAAGGTCAACGATGTGGTGTTAATTGGTGAAGAAACGATCGCCGGTTTTAAGCGCCCGTTTTTAGAGCATGGGTCCAACGGTCTTGATCACACCGACGAAGACAAAGGGCAAACCGATAGCCAGCACCCACAGGAGTATCTGATCGGACCGGAATTTTGCGGCAATGCTCTGCTCGGTCAGGCCGCTGCTGCCGATATCTGCCCATCGCTTTTCAAATTTTCGGCAGAAAGGGATGATCACCGCAACCAGCACAACCAGACCGAAATAGGGAGCGATCGACATGCCGCTGGTTTCTATAAAGCTGAGCACGAAGAAAATCTGCATCATTGTGTAGACCAACAAGGCGGCAGCACAATTGTTGCTCATCTTCTTGTCCCAGCGAACGGCTGTGTTTCGCACATCCTGACGCGCGTGGTTTTTACCAACTGATTTCCGAGATGCTGCTGCGACCATTTCTATCCCCTTCAGAATTTCATCCTGTGAACATCGCCGGAAGTTTGCCCCCGTGCAATAAAGATCAATACTATACCTTTTTACCGTAAATGCAAAATCACCGGTTTTGCAACATATTATTGCACTGCCAGCCCGTTTCGCTTGCCAAAAATTGCAGGATGCGACAGAATCAGTTTTAGAACGCAATTCAACTCCGGGGCTAAATATCATGACCACAAACCTTTCCGATCCGCTGATGCTGCCTTGCGGTATCGCCCTGCCCAATCGCCTCGCAAAAGCAGCAATGACCGAAGGTTTGGCCAGTCCGAACGGTATCCCGACAGCGGAACTGGAACGGCTATACGGGCTCTGGTCCGATGGCGGCGCCGGGATGCTGCTCAGCGGCAATATCCAGATTGATCGTGACCATCTCGAACGACCGGGAAATGTTGTCATTGATCGCCAAGCGGATAATGCCATGATGTCCGCACTGAAAAGCTGGGCACAGGCAGCGACCCGTAACGGTAATCATTTCTGGGCGCAGATCAGCCATGCCGGACGGCAGACCCAAAGCAATGTAAACAAGCATCCCAAGGCTCCGTCTGCCGTTAAACTCGGCCTTCCCGGCGGGCAATTCGGCGAGCCGGTTGCGCTGACGATAGAAGAGATTGAAGAGCTGGTCGACCGCTTCGCACTGGCGGCGAAGACCTGTCAGGCGGCTGGTTTTACCGGCGCGCAAATCCATGCTGCTCACGGCTATCTGCTGAGCAGCTTTCTCAGCCCGCGGGCCAACCAGCGTACAGACGAATATGGCGGCAGTCTGGAGAACCGGGCGCGTTTCCTGCTTGCGGTCGTGGCCAAGATGCGCGCGGCAGTCGGTCCCGATTTTCCTATCGCGGTCAAGCTCAACAGCGCCGATTTCCAGAAGGGCGGATTCAATTTCGACGACAGTCTGCAAGTATTGAAATGGCTGGAACAGGCCAGTGTTGATCTGGTCGAGATTTCCGGCGGCACCTATGAACAACCGGCGCTGATGGGCGCAGACGGCATCGAAGAGAAGGAACAGCAGAATCTTGCGCCTTCGACAAAGAAACGCGAGGCCTATTTCGTCGATTTCGCCAAAGCGATGCAGGATGCAGTCACGGTTCCGCTCATGGTAACCGGCGGTTTCCGGACCCGTGCGGCGATGGAATCGGCGGTGGAAAGCGGTGCAGCCGATCTGATCGGTCTGGGCCGTCCGATGTGCGTGATGACCGACGCCCCGAAGCGTTTATTGGAAGATCTGGAAGCATTACCGCGCTATGAGGACGAGCTTCGTCTGATTCCCAAATCATTGGGTTTTCTCATGCGTTTCCAGATGATCAAGGCGGTTGCCGGCTTCGCTACAATCTACTGGTTCTACGAACAGCTCGAAAATCTTGGCAAGAGCGGAAAGACCGATCCGAACCTGAGCGTGTTCAAGGCGTTCCGCGCGGTCGAAGCCCGCAATAAACGGATATTGGCAGCGCGCAGCCCCCGCTGATCTTCTCGGGCACCGTGCCGGTGCTAGATATTGGTGCTGGTAGGGATCTGGCTCGGTTGCAGATAGACATAGGGATGCATCCGCTTCGCGTTGCGGGCGATGATACGCTCCTCGACCGCCCTCAATCCCGCCTGAAACCGGGCTAGCGGCCCTTCTGTGCCGGTTATCACGGGATCCTGGAACCAGTTTTCATAAGGTAAGCGATTGGTGCGATAGTCGCCGAGCGGGCGATAATAGACCGAGCCCAACAAAAACAGCGAGGACAGTTGTTCCAGCGCCAGCGACATCGGCGGCATATAGCCCAGCCATTCGCCTTTATCATGATCCTTTTGGCCGGTGGGTGCAGCGGTCCAGCCCGCCCCGCTGACAGCCGGAGCGAAGGTCATGATCGTCCGTTGCGGGAAATTGACCGCAGCATGCTGGGCGCTGGCGGTAAATATGATCATTGTGCAGACGTCGGTCAGCTGGGCCCGGGAGGTGATCGGCTTGAAACCGATAATATGGCCCTCCGAGGCGATCGATGTGGCCCATTGCGCCAACTCGGTATCGCCAGTGACCGCATCATCATCGGTGTAATAAATATCGATATATTGCCTGGCCCAGTCATGGATCGCATCCCAGACCAGCATGGCGTCATCGCGATAGGGATAATCCGGCAATTTTGACGGATCGGCGACGTTGCGCTCCGCGAAATCGACCGGGGTCATTTTCTGGAAAAAATCAAAGGACAGGCGCGCCTTTACGGCGGCAAGCTGGCTGGAGGTGATGGTGCCGCCAAAGAATGCATCAATCGGGCCACCCTCGTTGATCAGCGTTTCGACCGCCAGATTGTTGATGAACAAAGTTCCCTCAAAATGCGGAACCAGCAAGGCCCACAGCGGGTGTATATTGGCGAGATTGCGGCGGGTCGCGACGGCGATGGCTTCGCTGACCAAATGGGTGCTGCCGAGATGGACGAAGAGTTCGTGATAGTTGCAGTCTGCGACCTGGACGACGAATTTCGCCATTTCCCAGCCCCATTTTTCCGAAGCCGAGACCGACGGAATCATCACCGGATTGCGGCTGCTGTCCTGCCCGCACTGGATCGCGACCGGCTTGAGCGATGCGCCTCCGGGAGGTACGGCGAACAGCGCCATCGGGCGATAGATATATTTGGCCTGCCCTTGCCATACTCCATCAACAAGGACGTCCAATTCCTTATAATCACACAAATATACCCGACCGTCTGCCAAAGCATCGGACAGCTTGTCGCCATCGATGGCGGCCGCATATTGCGCAGCTGTTACCGGAAAATTGTCGGGAATCTGCTCGATACCCTGCAGCAACATCGGATTGGGACCGGCCACGCGCAGCCGGGCGAACTGGTCATCATCCAGGAATGTATAGGCGATGCCCGGAGCCGGAATCGTCTGGTAGAGATCGCGATAGGCCTCGATCGAGCGCGTATCTGCCGCTTCTTCGGCTTTCAGGACATCGACAATCACCGTGATGATATCGTGAAGAATGCTTTCATGCTCTTTCAGAGCTTCGATGTCCGCAGCTTGTGTAGCCTGCTCGATGCTGGTTTCGAGGCCGGGACCGGCGCTGTCCAGCCGATGCTTTCCGCGCAATGTGTCGACTTTGGATCTGACCTCTTGTCCGTCTTCCAGTGCATCGCTGATAATCTTCTGCGCTGCTTCGCCAAGACCGGAAAATAGCGGATGGAGCTGGACAGCTGCGATATTGTCCAGAATTTTCAGCCCCACTTCGAGCACCTTGAACCACCATTCGATCGAAGGCTGGTCATCGGAGGGCACTTTGGTGGCCAGCGGTACGCCAGGCAGGCTCGCAACCTCCCGTGTCCATTGATATTCCACCGAAGTAGCAGCAATCTGCTGACGGCGCTGTTCACGCTGCTCGCGGCTGTCATTCTGCGGCAGGCTGGGATGACGCGTGCCACGCTTTATATCCCCTCCCGCCAGATTGTGCTGAGGGACAACGGGCGGGGCGTTTTCATAGGACATGTTGGCTCCTGAATTCGATTTCAGATGAGGCCATTTAGCCATTTTATGGTTAATGCCGAGTAAAGGGACCGTCAGCACGTCCGCTACAAGCCGCACGAGAGCTGATAGATACAGGATGATACAGGCTTAACGCCGTGTTTACCAATAGTTGCTAGTGACGTGCAATGCAGTCCGCCATCCGACAGTTCCTGCAAAGGCTTATCCCGCCGATCCCGGAACCGGTCCGGGACGAGTTTGCCATATTGAGCGCGACCCGCCTGCAAAGCCAGTCCCGTGCATTGTTTCTGGCGATGTTCCTGACGATCCCCTTTGTTCTATATGCGTCCTCAGCTGGTGCAGACCCTCGAATTCGCTATGGCATACCGCTGGCGATGGCCAGTTGCTGCCTGATCGGCTTTATTTCCCTGATCCAGGACCGCAACGCCTCGGGCAGTCCGGAACTGGCCCGCAAATTTATCGCTGAATCTACCTTCTTTTCGGCAGCTATCTGCGTCCTTGTCAGCATCTGGTGCGTCCTGAGCTGGGTCACTGCTCCGCCCGAACTGCGGCTTTTCTATCCCTTCACGCTCGCCATGGGTTCGCTGACCACCATCTACACGTTAGCCACAATCCGGCTGGCGGCGATCCTCAATATCATCATCGGGATCATCCCGATCACCATCATCTTGCTGCTGTCGGGCGATCCGGTCGGCTGGTCCGCAGCAGGCAGCCTGATCATGGTAACGACATTTCTGTTCCGGCTGATCACCTCGCAGAACGACCAGTTTATCAACCTGCTGATGCTGCGCCACGAGATGCGCGAACTGGCGCATACCGATCCCCTTACCGATCTCTTCAACCGTCGGGCATTGGCCGAACATCTCGAACGCCAGATTGCGACCGGCGTCGAACAGCGTGGATTTACCGTGGCGTTGATCGATCTGGACGGGTTCAAGCCGGTCAATGACCAATTTGGCCATTCCGTCGGTGACCAGTTGCTGATCGAAGTTGCCCAGCGCCTCCAGCATGCCTGCGGTGAAAACGGCATTGTAGCGCGGATCGGCGGTGATGAATTTGCCATCCTGCTATCACCGGAATCGACCATTTCCAGCTCCGCTTGCGCCGACCATATGCTCTCCGCGCTGGTGCCTGCCTGCACCGTCGACGGACATGTCATCCGTGTCCGTGCAAGTATCGGTATTGCGACATGGCCGATCGACGGAGAGACAGCCGAAACCCTGTTCGAGGCTGCGGACCGGCAACTTTATGCGGTTAAGAACTACGCCGCCAAAGTACAACGCCCCGACCCGGCACAGCAAAAAAACCGGCACTCCAAGTCGGGCTAACAGCGGTCGCCGCTAGTCCAGCTCCCCGGCACGAAGCGCCTTGCGATCAAGCTTTCCGATCATTGTTTTGGGCAGGCTGTCCCGCACCACGACATCGATCACACGTTCATGCTTGCCGAGCTGGGGATTGACCCATTTTTTCAGCTCTTCTCCGGTAGCCGCCATTCCCGGATTGAGTGCGACATAAGCCTTGGGACTCTCGCCGCGATAGGCGTCGGGAACACCGATAACCAAAGCCTCCTTGACCGCTTCATGCTGGTAGAGCACTTCCTCGACATGGCTCGGAAAGACCTTGAAACCGCCGACCGAGATCATGTCCTTCAGACGGTCGACAATCTTGATATAACCGTCTTCGTCGATCGTCGCGACATCACCGGTGCGCAGGAAGCCATTCACGAAAACCTGCTCGTCTTCTGCCGGCAACTTCCAGTAGCCCTGCATGACTTGTGGTCCGGAGAATATCAATTCGCCCGGTTCGCCTTCTGGCGCGGGCCTGGTCGGATCGCTTTTGTCGACCAGTTTCACAATCGTTCCGGGAACCGGTTGCCCGATCGTACCGGGCTTGTTGAGCCCCATATAGGGATTGGCGCTGACCACCCCGCAGCTTTCGGTCAGGCCATAGCCTTCGACCAGCTTCGCGCCGGTGGTCGCTTCAAATTTCTTCTTCAGCTCCATCGGCAGCGGCGCACCGCCCGAGACACAGACTTTCAGAGAAGAAAAATTGGTTTTGTCGATATCGGCATGGTCGAGCAAAGCCTGATACATGGTCGGCACGCCGGGCATCGCGGTAATCTTTGTGCGGGTAATCGCCTTCAACGTCTGCTTTGCATCAAAACGCGGCAGCATGACGATCTCGCCGCCGCGTTCGACGGTGCGATTGAGTACCGCGCTGTTAGCGAAGACATGGAAAAACGGAAGCACGCCCATCACCCGATCCGCCTCGTCGAGGAAAGGGTCGATGCTGTTGATCTGCCGCGCATTGGCGGTCAGATTCTGGTGACTGCACATCGCGCCCTTCGGCGTCCCGGTTGTGCCGCCGGTATATTGCAGCAGCGCGATATCCTTGTCCGGACGGATATTGGGCGCTTTATAGTTACCGTCATTGTCGGTCAGGTCCGAGAAAACGGTGATCCGGTCATCTTCGGGTTGCGGGCTGTTCTCCTTGCGGCGGAACAGCGAATAGAGCAGCGCCTTGCCCTTTGGTAGCGCACCCGAAATACTGCCGACCACCAGACGCTCGAGGCTCGACTGTTCGAGCACCTGATAAGCGGTCGGAAAAACCGCGGTGGCGGAAAGGGTGAACAGGATTTTGGTGCCGCTATCCTCCACCTGATGGTTCAGCTCGTCTACCGTATAGAGCGGCGAGAAATTGACGATCGTCGCGCCGATCGCCATCGCGCCGTAATATGCGGTGACATAATGCGGGACATTGGGCAGAAACAGACCGATCCGGTCGCCTTTCTGGACACCCATATCCTGCAGCCCCTTGGCCACACGGACAACCCCGGCGGCAACCTCGGCATAGCTATATTTGCGGCCCATGAAATCGAGCAGATTGGCGTCGCCGCGGCGGCCGGCCGAGCGGAAGAACATTCCCGGCATCGACAGTGGCGCGTAAAACTGGTCCCAGGGCGTGGGATGATTATAGCGCGATTTCCAGATTGGCGGCTCATCAGGATAAGTTTCGGTCATCAATATTTATCTATGTGAAGCAGCGTGACCTGACAATGAAAATTCCTGACGTTTATGGCTCCCTTTCGATAAGACCAAGGTGTAGGGGGATCATCCAATGTCCGAGTCCAGCTCTCCCCCCGTCGCCAAATCATCCATGGTCTTCGTTTTTCTGGTCGTGCTGATCGACATGCTCGGCTTCGGCATCATCATGCCGGTCTTGCCGAAACTGATTACCGATATCACCGGTGGGTCGATCTCCAATGCCGCGGTCTATGCCGGCTGGCTGGCATTTGCCTACGCGGCCATGCAATTTGTCTTTGGTCCGATCGTCGGCAATCTGTCTGACCGCTATGGCCGTCGCCCTGTGCTGCTGGCAGCATTGGGAGGCTATGCCATCGCCTATGTCCTGATGGGCTTTGCACCGACCTTATTATGGCTATTCATCGCGCGGATCGTCGCCGGAGTCATGGGTGCCAGTTTCAGCACCGCTTATGCCTATATTGCCGATATCTCGTCGGCCGAGCAAAGGTCACAGAATTTCGGCCTGATTGGAGCCGCCTTTGGACTGGGGTTCATATTCGGCCCGGCGATTGGCGGCATATTGGGAGAATATGGCACTCGCCTGCCCTTTTTTGCCGCCGGTCTTTTGGCGATGATCAATTTGCTGTTCGGCTATTTCATGCTCAAGGAAAGCTTGCCAGCGGAAAAACGGCGGCCCTTCAACATTGCTCGCGCCAATGCCTTCGTCGCGCTCAAGGGCCTGCATGGCCAGAACAAGATCGTCTTCTGGTACGCCGCATCGCTGACCGTCTGGATGACGGCCCATGTCGTTTATCCGATCATCTTCGCCTTTTACGCAATGGAAGCCTTTGGCTGGAGCGAATGGACCGTTGGCATGGCGCTCGCCTGTGTCGGGATCGGCGCCGCCATCGTGCAGGGCCTGTTGATCCGGGTGCTGATCCCGCGCATCGGTGAGCGCAACGCGGTCATTATCGCCGCACTTTCCATGGCGATCAGTTCGGTCTTCTATGTCATTGCTGGCCCTGATCAGGGATGGTTGATCTTCCTCGCGATTCCGGTCGGCTCGCTTCAGGGATTGTTCCAGCCCTCGATAAACGGCCTGATGAGCAACGCGGTGTCGGATGAAACGCAAGGCGAACTGCAAGGCGCTGTCGCCAGCCTGCAAAGCCTGGCCTCGGTCATCGGCCCGCCGCTATTCGCCGCCGTTTTCGCGGTTTTCACTGTCGCGGGAAGCATTTACTATCTGCCCGGCGCACCTTTCGGGCTGGCGGGAATAGTTTCGCTGGTCGCGCTGGCGATATTCCTGCGCGGCTATGCCCTGCACTGCACCAGCGACGAGGTCGAACCGCCAGTGGATGCCAAGTCGATCACCCATTGACCCGGAATAGCGCTTAGCAGAACTGTCGAAGACGGATATTAAGCCGCGCTATACCAGGCGGTGCCGTCCTTTACCTCAAGCCTGGCGCGTCCGGTATATTCCAGATGCCTCAGCGTCGCCATCGCCTCTCCGCTGGCCATGCCGATAACGTCGGGCGTGATCGGCCGTCTGAACAGATAGGGGAAGCTGTCGACTACCCGCTTGGGACTTTCCCGCAGACCCTGTTCAAGATCATCGAGCGCCTCGTTGTGGCGCAATGCCAGCGTATCGAGCCGCTGATGCGCGCCCAGAAACGGACGGCCATGGGCTGGTAATATCAACAGGTCATTGTCCAGTTCGGCGCGGAAATGCGCGATGCTTGCCAGCCATTCGCCCAACGGATCGCTGGTTGGCTCGCTCAACATGGTCGAGATATTCGATGTGATGCGGGGTAATATCTGGTCGCCGGAGATCATCACCTTGGCGCTGTCATCGATCAGGCAGGCATGTTCAGGCGTATGACCATTGCCTATCATCACCCGCCATTCGTGATCGCCGGTCTTCAGCCGCGTTCCCTCTTCCATCCGGACATGACCGATGGGCAGGTCCGAAACGGCCCGGCCAAAGCGACCCCAGCCCTTGGCGGCAAAATCGTCGATCAAATGCTGTTCCCAGCCGCAGAAAAGCCATTCATCCAGCGCCTCTTGCGGAACGCCGTCGCGCTTGTCGGCGATCATCAGACGGGTCAGCAACCATTCGGTGCGATTCATGTGCAAGGGCACTTTGAACCGTTTAGCCAGCCAGCCGGCACAACCGACATGGTCGGGGTGATAATGGGTGACGATGATCTTGGTCGCGCTCTGCCCGTGCAGCGCGCCTTCTTCGAACAGATGTTTCCAGGCCTCGACGACCTCGGGCATGAACAATCCGGTATCGGCAATAGCAAATCCGGCGCTGCCGTCTGCATGGCGGTCAGCCAGTACCCAATTGTTGATGTGGCCCAGCGGACCGGGCACCGGCGTGCGGGTCCAGCCGATACCGGGCATCAGTTCGAAATATTCGCCAAATTTCGGTTCATAATCGCCGAGCGGATAGGTCAGACCGTCCGATTCAATCGGATCGAAGCCATGATCGGCGAGCATCGCATCATAAGCGGGGAGTTTTGAGGGAGCATCCATGGACCAGCCATAGCCCCTGAATCACGGCAAGCGCAAGCCGGTTTAATCGACTAGTTAAATCACCCGTTGACTGGCTTTCGGCAGTTGCCGAGCACGTCAGACAGCGCCTGCTGAAGCCCCCTCCAGCAGTATCGCTATCCCGAGTACCGAAACCGGCGCACGCCGGAGCGACTCAGCTGCCTTTGAAAAGCGTTTCGGCGGTATGTTCGACCGGCGCTTTTTCTTCTTCGCCTGTCTCACCCGACAATGCAGCTTCTGCATCGCGTGTCGCTTGTGCGCGTTCCTCGCGCAATTCAGCAATCAAGGCTTCCTTGTCGCCGCCCAGCTTCGTTTCATCTTCGGCTTCTGGTTCGATACCGGCCTTTTTAGCGGCCTTGGCAACAACAGCATCCAGTTCGCGCTGTGAGCACAGACCCAAAGTCACGGGATCCTTAGGCGCGATATTGGCGATATTCCAATGTTCACGATCACGGATGGCGCTAATGGTTGTACGGGTGGTGCCGATCAGCTTGCCAACCTGTGCATCGGAAATTTCCGGGTGATTGCGCAGCAGCCAGGCGATGCCGTCGGGCTTGTCCTGACGCTTGGAAACCGGCGTATAGCGAGGTCCCTTGGTCCGGCGTATCTGGTCAGGGCCCTTTTGGATAACCATCCGGTAATCCGGGTCCTTTTCCGCTTTTTCGATTTCCTCGTGGGTCAGTTCATGCGCCTGCACCGGATCGCGTCCGGTATATTTGGAGCTGGCGAGGTCATCGGCCATCGCGTTGACTTCGAGAATATGAATACCGCAAAATTCGGCAATCTGTACAAAGCTGAGCGCCGTGTTGTCGACGAGCCAGCTCGCAGTTGCGTGCTGCATAAGAGGAGTTGCTTGTTCGGCCATGATGGCATCCTTCCAATAGCTGGCATTTCTACGCCAGCGGAATATAAAAATAAAGGGCCGCCCCCTTGCGGAGACGGCCTGTTGGAAGCTTATGTAGGCCGTTTGGAAGGAGACGGCAAGATATTTGGCTATACCCGCGCAAAAATCGCCTTTGCGAGGATCCGCCGCGACAAATGACAATCTTGCCGCAGTTCCTGCGACACCAATCCGTTCAGGAACTGGCTGGCGCTGGCGTCCCAGCTAAATTCCTTACCCCGCGCGATACAATCGGCGGAATTGAGCCCGAGCGCGCGCTGTATCGCCACCTCCAGATCCTCGTCCATCGCGCCGCTGGTCGGCGTCAGGATATCGATCGGCCCGGTCACCGGATAGGCGGCAACCGGCGTACCGCAAGCGAGCGCTTCGATAATCACCAGACCGAAAGTGTCAGTCTTGCTCGGGAATATAAAAACGTCCGCTCCGGCATAATAGCCGGCCAGTTGCCCACCCGATTTTCGCCCGACAAAATGCACCTCCGGATAGCGCGATCTGAGGCCCGCCAGCGCCGGTCCGTCTCCGACCACGACTTTCGATCCCGGCTGATCGCTGGACAGAAAAGCCTCGATATTCTTTTCAATCGCCACCCGCCCGACATAAAGCTGGATCGGCCGCTCGATTTGTCCGTAAATTTCTGGCGACGGGGCATCGGCTCGAAAATTGTCCAGATCGACGCCGCGGCTCCAGTGATGGACATGACGCAGATTTTCGCCGCGCAACTGGTTGCGGATGCTTTCCGTCGAAACCATGATTGCTTCAGATCCGCGATGAAACCATCGGATATAGGGCCAGAACATCCGCGGTGACATTCTGGTGCGCCTGGCGAGATATTCCGGGAACTGTGTATGATAGGCGGTTGTGAATGGGCGCTTATTTCTCCGACACCAGCGACGCGCCTGAACACAGAGCGGCCCTTCGGTGGCCAGGTGGACCGCGTCCGCGCCAAATTGCTCGATTTGCCTGCCGACGGTCCGGCCCCGGGTGAACGCAAGACGGATCTCCGGATAGCTGGGCGCCGGAACGGAGCGATACTGGTCCGGCGAAATCACCAGAATCTCGTGCCCCCTGCCCCGCAACAGCCCGACCACCGTGTCGAGAGTCCGCACCACGCCGTTGACTTGCGGATGCCATGCATCCGTCACCAGAGCGATTTTCATGCCGCCTGTCCCAGGTCATCAGTCTCGACCGCTATCAACCGCACCGGTTGCTCCTGCTTGGCGTTCCGGGCGGCGATCTCGTCGGCCCAGTGCAGAATTTCCATATTGCCGTCATCGCACTCGACCAGCGCTGTGCAGCCTTCGACCCAGTCGCCATCATTATAATATTCGACACCCTTGATCACGCGATGTTCGGCGGTGTGGATATGACCGCAAACCACACCGTCAACGCCGCGACTTTCGGCCGCCTTGGCGACAAGTTCTTCATAACGCCCGATAAACTCGACCGCGTTTTTGACCTTGTTCTTGGCCATTTTGGACAAGGACCAGTACGGAAGTCCCAGCCGGTTGCGCACTTTATTGACCAGCCAGTTGACCCGCATCAGCGTCACATAAGCGGCATCACCGACAAAGGCGAGCCAGCGATGGGCGAGCATGACGGTATCAAATTCATCGCCGTGCAGCACCAGCAGGCGGCGTCCGTCGGCGGTTTCATGGATCGCCGAGCGCCGGATTTCCACGCCGCCGAAATTTAGTCCGGTAAACTGGCGGAACATCTCGTCATGATTGCCGGGGATATAGACGATGCGGGTGCCCCGCCGCGCCCGTTTCAATATGCGCCAAATGATATCATTATGGCTGTCCGGCCAGAAAAACCGCTTTTTCATCCGCCAGCCGTCGATAATGTCACCGACGAGATAAAGCGTATCGCTGTCGACATGATCGAGAAAGTCGATCAGCAGATCGGCGTTGCAACCGCGTGTACCGAGATGGATATCGGATATCCAGATGGTTCGATATCGGGTCCGGTCGCGCGAGTGGACAGCCGGTTTGCGCTTCAGTCGCGCTTCATAACGGTCGGCATCAAGCAGCGGAATATCCGCTCTGCTAACGGGTGGAAATTGTTTGGCCATTGAAAACTCCCATGGGAAACGATCCATGGGCGTGGCTGTACGCGCTGATTGTGACAGCCCGATTCCCATTTTATGAAGCTTTAGTGACGCAAATCCCTGGTTTTCAGATATTCCTGAAGCCGCAATTGCAAGTGCGGAACAGCATTGTTGCTGGCCAGAAATTCGACGACCGGCATGGTTTGCCAGTCCTGCCCCTCATCGCCAAAGACGATCTCGTCCAGAATAGGAGCTGATAATCGACAGACGAAGAACAGAGCGACCGCGCCCGAGCCGCGCCAGTTCGGGTAGGTTTGCACATGGTCGAATTCGTCAATCGCGATGCGGATGCCGAATTCTTCAAATGTTTCGCGCGCCACGCATTCTGCGCCGCTCTCGCCATTTTCACGGCCGCCGCCGGGCAGATCCAGCATATCGGGGAACGGAATGTCCGGCTTGTTGTCGCGGCGATAGACCAGAATATGATCATTAATGAAGAAGGCTACTTTTGCGCCGTGAAAATCTATTTCACCGCTCATAAAGCTATTCGACGATCAGCACGATCTTGCCGATATGATTGCCGGCTTCCATATGGGCATGGGCCTTGGCTGCGTCGGCGAGCGGAAAGCTCTCGTCCATCACCGGCTTCAATTTGCCGGCTTCGACGTCGGGCCAGACATAGCTGTGCAGTTCGTCCGCCAGCAAAGACTTGCGATCTGCCGACTGCGGCCGGAGTGTCGAACCGGTGAGAATCAGTCGTTTCATCATCACATGAGCCATGTTGATCGTGGCCTGTAGCCCGCCCTGAACCGCAATGGTCACGTGGCGACCGTCTTCTTTCAGACATTTAATATTGCGCGCGACATAATCGCCAGCGACCATGTCGAGGACGATTTCCACTCCTTTGCCGTCGGTGATCTTATTGATCTCCTCGACAAAGTCCTGGCTCTTGTAGTTGATCGCATGATCGGCGCCGATCTGCTTTGCGGCGGTGCATTTCTGGTCGCTGCCGCAGGTCACGATGACATTCAGGCCAAACAGCTTGCCAAGCTTGATCGCCATCGTCCCGATCCCGCTGGTGCCGCCATGGACCAGAACCGTTTCCCCTTCACGGGCAAAGCCGCGATTGAACAGATTGCCCCAGACGGTGAACAAAGTTTCCGGCAAAGCCGCCGCTTCGGCCATGGTCAGACAGTCGGGGACCGGCAAACATTGCTGCACCGGTGCGACGCAAAATTCGGCATAGCCGCCGCCGTTGGTCAGCGCGCAAATCTTGCGGCCGATCCACTCCGGTTCGACCCCGGCGCCCAGCGCCACGACGGTACCGGACACTTCCAGGCCAGGCAGCGGTGATGCGCCAGGAGGCACAGGATAGAGGCCCATCCGTTGCACCACGTCAGGCCGGTTCACCCCGGCTGCGGCGACCCGGATCAGCACTTCTCCGTGATCTGGTTGCGGAACCGCCACGGTTTCAGCTTTCAGGACTTCCGGTCCGCCCGGTTCGCTAATCGCGATGGCGGTCATTTCTTTTTGCAACACTTCCGATACGGCCATTATATACCCCCCACGGGGAATTTGCGCCCCCCCATTATTCCTGGCCCTTATTGACAGCAAAGCGCGGGCGGTCAACATTAGGCTGCAGGAGGAATGTCGATTCATGGACGATGACGATAATTTACCGCGTAACGCCAATGATCCAGTGGCCGTGTTGGTCAAACAGGATCTCGATCCCTTATCGGTGGACGAACTCGATCAACGGATTTCCTTGCTGAAACTGGAAATAAGCCGCTGTGAACAGAAGAAAGATTTCGCCGTCACGCATCGTGCCAGCGCAGAAAATCTGTTCAAAAAGTGATAAAGACTGGCATTCGCCAAACCATTTGTTAATCTTGTTTTACAATAGTTCGCTTCAACCGTTCGACATTGGACCGTAAAAGAGAAGTGAGACGGAAAATTGGCAGCTTTGGCCAATTGGCTGCAGATCCGAGGCTTGTCGCTCTTGACGTTTAGGGCGAGGCTTACGATCTAGAGTATAAGCTATTGATCAAAGTCCGGAACATGATGGGTCAGCATCGGTTTCGGCAACAGGGGCGGAATCACCGTTCCAATATTGGAGTAAATTATATGCCATCATTCGCAGAATCGCTCGAGAAAACCCTGCATCAGGCGTTGAAAAATGCTTCTGATCGCAGTCACGAATATGCGACGCTCGAGCATCTGCTTCTCGCATTGATCGAAGATGGCGATGCCTCTCAAGTGATGAACGCCTGTGGCGTCGATCTGAGCGAACTGGAAGATGCCGTTGTTCTCTATCTCGACAGCGAGCTCGACTCCCTGAAAGTCGAAAAGGCAATTGACCCCTCCCCCACCTCCGGATTCCAGCGGGTTGTGCAGCGGGCCATTCTGCATGTTCAATCTTCCGGCAAGGATGAAGTCACTGGCGCCAATGTGCTGGTCGCGCTGTTTTCCGAGCGGGAAAGCTATGCCGTCTACTTTCTCCAGCAACAGGATATGAGCCGGCTCGATGCCGTAAGCTTTATCAGCCATGGTGTCGGCAAGGGCGGCCACACGGTCGAACCGGCAGAACTGTCCGGCCTCGAAGGCGAAGAGGACAAGAAAGAAAAAACCAAGAAAGAGACCGCGCTCGACCAGTTTACCGTCAATTTGAACGTGAAAGCGGCAGAAGGCCGTATCGATCCGTTGATCGGACGGCAGGCGGAGGTCGACCGGACGGTCCAGATCCTGTGCCGCCGCTCGAAGAATAACCCGCTTTATGTTGGTGAACCTGGCGTCGGTAAAACCGCGATCGCGGAAGGTCTTGCGCTGCGTATCGTAGAGGGCAATGTGCCGGAAGTATTGCTTCCTGCGGTAATATATTCGCTCGACATGGGCGCCCTGCTCGCCGGAACCCGCTATCGCGGTGATTTCGAGGAACGGCTGAAGCAGGTTGTATCCGAGCTCGAAAAAATGCCGGATGCGGTCCTGTTCATCGACGAAATTCATACGGTGATCGGTGCCGGCGCCACCAGCGGCGGCGCGATGGATGCATCAAATCTTTTGAAACCGGCCCTGTCCGGTGGCGTCATTCGCTGCATCGGATCAACCACTTACAAGGAATTCCGCAACCATTTCGAGAAGGACCGTGCGTTGCTGCGGCGCTTCCAGAAAATCGACATCAACGAGCCGTCGATCGAGGATACAATCAAGATCCTTACCGGCCTGCGCGGTGCTTTCGAGGAACATCACAAGGTCCGCTATTCGCCGGATGCGTTGAAATCCGCGGTGGAATTGTCCACCCGCTATATCAACGACCGCAAGTTGCCGGACAAAGCGATCGACGTGATCGACGAAGTCGGCGCGATGCAGATGCTGTTGCCACCTTCGCGCCGCAAGAAAATGATCACCACCAAGGATATCGAAGCGGTCATAGCGACAATGGCGCGCATCCCGGCCAAATCCGTATCCAAGGATGACAAGAAAACGCTGGAGAATCTTGAAAGAAATCTCATGCGGGTTGTCTTCGGCCAGGACGAAGCGATCAAGAAACTGTCCAGCGCGATCAAATTGTCGCGCGCAGGACTGCGCGAACCGGAGAAGCCGATCGGCAATTATCTGTTCAGCGGCCCGACCGGCGTCGGCAAGACCGAAGTCGCCAAGCAACTGGCATCGATCATGGGCATTCCGCTCAAGCGCTTTGACATGTCCGAATATATGGAACGGCACAGCGTTTCCCGCCTGATCGGCGCGCCTCCGGGCTATGTCGGCTATGATCAGGGCGGTCTGCTGACCGATGCCATCGATCAGAACCCGCATTGCGTGTTGCTGCTCGACGAGATCGAAAAAGCCCATCCCGACCTGTTCAACATATTGCTGCAGGTGATGGATAACGGCAAGCTGACCGATCATCACGGCAAAACCGTCGATTTCCGCAACGTGGTATTGATCATGACGACCAATGCCGGCGCGTCCGACATGGCGAGAGAAGGCATCGGCTTTGGTAATATGTCGAAGGAAGATGCGGGCGAGGAAGCAGTGAAGAAAATGTTCACCCCGGAATTCCGCAACCGTCTCGACGCGATCGTTCCCTTCGCCTATCTGCCGACCGAAGTGGTGGCGCGGGTAGTCGAGAAGTTCATTCTCGAGCTCGAACTGCAACTGGCCGACCAGAATGTCCATATCACGCTCGACGAGGATGCGCAGGCATGGCTCACCGAGCGCGGCTATGACAAGCTTTACGGTGCCCGCCCGATGGGCCGCCTGATCCAGGAAAAGATCAAGCAGCCGCTCGCCGAAGAACTATTGTTCGGAAAACTCAAGAACGGCGGCGAGGTCAAGGTACATCTGAAGGACAATGCCCTGACCTTCGAAGTCACGGCAGCCGCACCGAAGGCGAAGAAAAAGAAAGCTTCGACAAAGAAAAAGGCCGACAGCGAGACAAAATAGCCTACCCAAACCGGGCCTTAAAACCTGAAAAATTAAAAAACGGCGTGACTGGTCCCACGCCGTTTTTTTATGTGCCTTGATCGCTGATCGGCAATTTTTCGGGCAGTGGAAATAGCGTCACAAATTTTTCCGCCAGTTGCTGATCGCCGGTCACAGACAATATCCCCGCTTGCTCGAGATCGACGAATTTTCCACCGCCATAAACCGCAGCCGCCAGGCCAGATGGTGTCCCCTTGAACAGCAGGTCCACGTCGTCCGGCTCCATGCGGGTCGTATCAAGCGTCCCGTCGTGGATGTGGACGACAAATCCGTCGCTGCCCAGCCGGAACCCGATCCGCGCATCCATACCCCCTGCCCGTTCCGGCACAAACATCGTGCGGAATGACATCATGATAGAGGCCGCGCTGAGCGGCAGAGACGGATCATGATCCGGATGGCGGGTCGCCCAGCGGCCCAGCATCTGCACCAGTTCCTCGGCCTCTGTCCCCCACTCGGTCAGTTCATAGACCTGTACCGAGGCCGGTGGCGGCAATTTGCGTTTGCGCAGGATCCGGCTCTGTTCCAGCTGGCCCAGCCGTTGCGTCAGGATATTGGCGCTGACCCCCGGCAGGTCGCGGCGCAATTCTCCAAAACGGCGTGGCCCGAACATCAGCTCTCGCATGATCAGGATGGCCCAGCGCTCGCCGATTAGTTCGAGCGCGAAAGCAGTCCCGCACGCATCGTCATACCATCTTTTTCTATCTGTTTTTAGCGACTTAGTTATTTTTTTAAACCCCATAGTTGTTTTTTATAACCAACATGGCATGATTGTCAAATCTCGATTCGATGGAGACAGTGATGACAAGCGCAAATACCCGTATGATTTTTGTGAATCTGCCCGTTACCAACCTAAACGCTTCGATGGCATTTTACGAGGCCCTTGGGTTTTCCAACAATCCGCAGTTTACCGACGAAACGGCCGCCTGCATGGTGTGGAGCGAAGCGATCAACGTGATGCTGCTCACCCATGACAAGTGGCGCAGCTTCACAAACCGTCCGATCCCGCCATCGACGTCGAGCGAGGTGATGCTGGCAATATCCTGCGACAGCCGTGATGCGGTCGACAAGATGAACGAGGCCGCAACCGCAGCAGGCGGCACTCCCGATATCAATCCCAGGCAGGATTATGGCTGGATGTACAACCGCAATCTGGCCGATCCCGACGGCCATGTGTGGGAGGCGATGTGGATTGATATGGATGCCGCGACGGCCGCGATGGACGAAGGGGCAGAGCAATCCGCTGCCTGACGGTCGGAAGGAGGGGAGGAGAACGAACATGTCCAGGGCAACGATCTGCCTGTGGTTTGACAAAGACGCCAAGGCGGCAGCGGAATTTTACGCGACCACCTTTCCCGACAGCGCAATCGGCGCGGTCCAGCATGCACCTGGCGATTTTCCCGGCGGCAAACAGGGCGATGAACTGACGGTAGACTTTACCGTGCTCGGCATATCCTGCCTCGGCCTAAACGGCGGACCGGCGTTTCCGCAAAGCGAGGCTTTCTCCTTTCAGGTCCATACCGACACGCAAGAGGAGACCGACCGCTACTGGAACGCGATTGTCGATAATGGTGGCGCCGAAAGCCAGTGCGGCTGGTGCAAGGACAAATGGGGGATCAACTGGCAGATCACCCCGCGCGTCCTGACCGAGGCAATGGCACAAGGCGGCGATGTCGCAAAACGCGCGTTCGCGGCGATGATGCCGATGCAGAAAATCGACATAGCGACGATTGAGGCGGCTGTATGGGGTGAAATCTCGTGATCGAACTTTTTGGTCATCCCTTCTCCTCTTACACATGGAAAGCGCTGATCCCCTTGTGGGAGAAGGACATCCCGTTTGAATTCCGGCAACTAGACGATGACCATCAAGGCAATGGTGCGGAATTTGCCCGGCGTTCGCCAACCGGCAAGTTTCCGCTGCTGGCGGACGGCGAGCGGTCCATCTTCGAAGCGACGGCGGTTATCGAATATCTGGAACTCGTCCATCCTGAACCCAGGTTGATCCCGGACGGGATGGCGGGTGTCGAAACCCGGATGTTCGACCGGTTTTTCGACAATTATGTGATGAGCGCGATGCAGCGCTTCGTCGATGTGCGGCTCGGTCGCGCCGATCCGTCAGAAACCGAAAAGGGCCGTGCAACGCTCGACAAAAGCTATGCCTGGCTCGACGCGCATCTGGGCGACCAATGGGCGATCGGGGATGCGTTCACCATGGCCGATTGCGCCGCCGCACCATCGCTTTTCTATGCCGACTGGGTGCATCCAATCCCGGCTGGACTGGAACGGCTCAAGGCCTATCGGACCCGTCTGCTGGCACGGCCGACGGTCAAGCGGGCGGTAGACGATGCACGCCCCTATCGACATTTTTTCCCCGGCGGTGCGCCGGAGCGCGACTGACCAGAGAGGCAGAAGATGACCGCGACACAAGAGAGCCGCCCTGACCTATCGGTAACCCGCCATATCGCGGCACCGCCGGACAGGGTCTGGGATATTATGACCAACCATATCGAGCAATGGTGGTGCCCGAAACCGTGGCGGGCGGAGTTCGAGACGCTTGAACGCCGGGCTGGCGGAGTTTCCAACTGCACCATGTATGGCCCCGACGGCGAGGTTCATCCCCATTCCGGTCTGATATTGGCCTGGGACGAGGGTCGGCGGTTTGCCTTTACGGACGCGATTGTCGGCGACCTCGAACCGGCAGGTCCGTTCATGATCGGGATTTGGGAGATCGAAGCGGAGAATGGCGGCACCCGCTACACCGCCACGGCACGCCACTGGACAAAAGACGCACAGGCCCAGCACAGCGAAATGGGTTTCGAGGAAGGCTGGGGAGCATGTGCAGACCAGCTCGCCAGCCTGTGCGAGAAATAGGATATAGATGATGTTCCACCATCCTGACACAGCCCACGATCCGGTCGTGCAACCGCCCGGGATATTCCGATGATCCCCACCATCACTGCCTTTGAAAGCTCGCCAGACCAGGGCCGTGGACTGGCGCGTGACATGCCGGTTCGCTGGGCCCTCGAAGAAGTCGGCCAGCCATATAATGTGCGGTTTGTTTCGTTCGCCCGGATAAAAGAAGCAGCGCATCGCGAACTCCAGCCCTTTGGCCAGATTCCGACCTATGAAGAAGATGGTCTCGCCCTGTTCGAATCCGGTTCTATCGTCTTCCATATCGCTGAATCTCATACAGGTTTGCTGCCGGACGATGCGAACGCCCGCTCGCGCGCGATCACATGGATGTTTGCCGCGCTGAGCACGATCGAACCGCCGATCGTCGATCGTGACATTGCTACATATCTGGAAGGCGCCGAGATCTGGTTCGAGGATCGTTTGTCTCGCGTCGAAGAACGAATCCGGAACCGCCTGGCAGAGTTGTCCAACCGCCTTGGCGATGCCGACTGGCTCGACGGTGGGTTCAGCGCGGGCGACCTGTTGATGGTGCAGGTACTCCGTAGACTGACCGGATCGGGCATTCTGGAGGGATATCCCCGCCTCTCTGCCTATGTCGCCCGTGCCAGAGCGCGGCCCGCGTTCAGGCGTGCCTTTGATGCCCAGTTGGCGGTTTTCAACGCCAGATCAAACGGGGCGGAATGAAACCGCAAAATTGAAAGGAAAAACGAAATGCCCATTAATCCCGATGTACATATCGAAATTACCGCTTTCAAATGGGTTCCCGATTTTGCGCAGGGCTTTGTCCGCGACCTCCGGCCGCGCTGGGCTTGCGAGGAGATCGGCCTGGCCTATGCCGAGCGGCTCATCGGGCCGGAAGACCAAGCTTCTGACAGCTACCGGCGCGAACAGCCTTTCGGGCAGGTGCCGGTACTGAATGATGCCGGCGTATCGATGTTTGAAAGCGGAGCGATCCTGCTTCATCTGGCCGATAAGGACGACCGCCTGCTGAGCGCCAACCCGCAGCAGCGGGCCAGCACGATCAGTTGGCTGTTCGCCGCCTTTAACAGCATTGAGCCGATGGTTTTCGAACTAGGGAATATCGATCTGTTTTGCAAAGATGAGGAATGGGCCAAACTGCGACGACCCGGACTGATCGAATTTCTCGGAGGTCGGCTTGGCCATATGGCCGAGGCGCTGGGCGACAAGGACTATCTTGTCGGTGATTTCAGTGTCGCGGATATTGCGATGGCGACGACGCTACGCGAAACAGAGCGTGCAGGCATAATTGAGCAACGCCCCACCCTCTCTGCCTATCTCGCCCGTTGTATCGATCGGCCCGCCTTCAAACGCGCTTTGGCGGCGCAGATGCTACCTTTCACCAGGAACGAGCCGCAACCCGCCTAACCGACCACCAAAGGAGAAGGATAATGAGTTACATTGACGGATTTGTAATTGCGGTTCCCACCGCCAACAAACAGAAATTTATCGATCATGCCAATAACGCAGACAGCATGTTCATGGAAATGGGCGCCTTGAGGGTGATCGAATGCTGGGGCGACGACGTGCCGGATGGCAGCAGCACCGATTTCCGCAAGGCGGTAAAAGCGACCGCGGATGAAAGCGTTGTTTTCTCATGGATTGAATGGCCCGACAAGGCGACCCGGGATGCCGGCATGGCGAAACTGGAAGCAATGATGGAAGATCCGGACAACGCCGATCCACGGATGGATCCGGTAAAGAATCCGATGCCCTTTGATGGCAAAAGGATGATCTTTGGCGGTTTTGCACCCGTTGTCACATTTGAAAAATAAGGAGCAGGAAATATGGCCAACAAACATGGTGATTTTATCTGGTATGAATTGCTGACCAGCGATGCCGACGCCGCGCAGAATTTTTACGGATCGCTGCTCGGATGGGATTTTTCAGATAGCGGTCAGGCCGACATCGACTATCGACAAATCTCGATGAAGGGAGAAGGGGTCGGGGGCGTGATGCCGCTGACGCCGGAAATGACTGCCAATGGCGCACAGCCCGGCTGGCTCGGCTATATCACGGTCGAGGACGTTGACCGGATGGCGGAGGCGATATCGTCTGCAGGCGGCAGCATCCATATGCCTCCGCAAGACATTGACGGTGTCGGACGCTTTGCGCTGGTCGCCGATCCGCAGGGCGCAACATTCTACGTGATGAAGCCAATTCCGCCCGCCGGCAAGCTGGACGCAGCCAGCCTCGCCTTTGCAGCGACCGAGCCGATGGTCGGTCATTGCGCGTGGAACGAGCTTGCCACCAGCGACACGGCTGCGGCGCTCAACTTCTATCATGATCTGTTCGGCTGGGAGAAGGACGGAGAAATGGATATGGGTCCGATGGGCGCATATCATTTTCTTCGCCACGACTTCATGATCGGCGCGATGATGGACAAGCCCGATGTGATGCCGGTTTCCGCGTGGACCTATTATTTCCGCGTTGCCGACATTGACGAGGCGGCAAAAACTATCACGACCAAGGGCGGCCAGATCACGCTTGAACCGACGGAGATTCCGGGCGACGAATTTCAACTCAACGCGATCGACCCGCAAGGCGCGGCATTCGCCCTGGTCGGTGCACGAAAGTAGACAATCCGCCTAACTATCTGCAAATGTCGAAACCCTCCTGACATGACGCTGTCAGGAGGGTTATGATATCCGGCGCTTGTTCAATCAACAAGGAGGAGCAAGCAGATGACCGAGACGAACCGTGACAGACTGGTCTGGGTGGAAATTCCCGCCACAAACCTCAACCGCGCCAAGGGCTTTTATGAAGCCGTGCTTCAGACGGCGCTAGTCGAGAACAATGATGGCCCGCAGACCATGCAGATGATCCCCTGTGCCGATGGAGAGATGTGCGGCCATCTCTATGAAGGCAAGCCTGCAACGGCCGGAGACGGTGTCACCGTGCATCTTTCCGCCGCCGGAGAATTGGCCGACGCGATGGAGCGGGTCAAAGCCAGTGGCGGCGAAGTGATATCGGAGGTCATTTCGATACCGTCGGGAGCATTTTTCTATGCCAAGGATATTGAGGGCAACAGCCTCGGTATCTTCAAGTATAGCGACTGATGCGCAGAGCCGACCGCCTTTTCCAGATTGTCCAATATCTGCGCGGTGGCCGGCTCGTGACAGCGGCCAATCTGGCCGAGCGTCTCGAGGTCTCGGAACGCACCATCTATCGTGACATTGCCGATCTCCAGTCTACCGGCGTGCCGATCGATGGAGAAGCTGGCATCGGCTATATCATGCGCAGCGGTTTCGACCTGCCGCCGCTGATGTTCACCCGCGACGAAATTGTCGCCCTGGTCACCGGCGCTCGGATGGTCAAGGCCTGGGGCGGCACGGCGATGATAGCGGCAGCGGAAGAGGCTCTGCTCAAAATCGAAGCGGTTTTACCCGAAGCCGAGCGGAGCCGGGTTGGCGACACGAAAATATTCTCGCCCTCGATAGGATTGGCGGGACAGGCCAGAGAATTGATCGACCGTTGCGAGCAGGCTATCGATGCCCGGGAGATTGTGGCGCTGGATTATTGTGATGAAGACGGCGCTACAACCAAAAGAAATGTCCAGCCGCTGGGGCTGTGGTTCTGGGGCAAAGTCTGGACCCTGGTGGGTTGGTGCGAATTGCGCGATGATTTCCGGATGTTCCGGCTCGACCGCATCGCCGAGCTTCTGCCAACTGGCCTTGTCTACAAACCGGACCCCAGGAAATCGCTCGAAGAATTGTCGCGTCAGCAGAAAGAAAAACACGAGAAATATTTAGCGGAAACAAACCAAGGAGAAAATTGAGATGACCCTGAAATTCTACACCAACCCGATGTCGCGCGGCCAGATTGCCCGCTGGGCGCTGCACGAAGCGGGCGCAGATTATGAGCAGGTGCTGCTGGACTATGACACCACGATGAAGGCCGCCGCCTATCTTGCGGTCAATCCCATGGGCAAGGTGCCGGCGATTGATCATGATGGCAAGGTCGTGACCGAAGGGGCTGCCATCTGCGCTTATCTGGCAGACGCCTTTCCGGACGCCGGGCTCGCCCCGACGGCATACGAACGGGCCGATTATTACCGCTGGCTATTCTTTGCCGCCGGGCCACTGGAATCGGCGATCACCAACCGGTCGATGGGTTTCGAAGTCGAGCCGGACAAAGAGAAGATGGCGGGTTACGGAAATTATGACCATGTTGTCGATGCACTGGATCGCAAGTTCCAGACCGATGACCATGTCTGCGGTACCCGCTTTACCATGGCCGATGTCTATGTCGGCGCGCAGCTGGTCTGGGGCACGCAGTTCGGCACCCTGCCCAAGCGGGATTCCTTTCTCGCATATGGACAGCGGTTGACGGAGCGAACGGCTTATAAATCAGCCAAAGCTATCGATGACGCATTGATTGCCGAGAATAGCTAATCGTCTGAACCGCACAGAGAAAAAGGGCCAGATGGTCATCCCATCTGGCCCTTTTTAATTGCTCTAAAGCCGCTTCATTCCCCGGCAGAAGGCTCATCGTAACCTAGTGTCGGCTGGCCAACTTCCGTGGCTGGCTGACCATATTGTACGCGCCATTTTTCGAGATCCCGTTCATATTCCTCATAAGCGAGATAGAAATCGGTGAACGGCTTTTCCAGTTCCAGCAAAGCCTGTTCCGCAAACGCGTTGAGGTCGGCAGATTTGGTCACGATGGCACGCTGGCTGATCTGTACGGCCTGATCACAAAAGGGCCGACGAAGCGGCGAGAAGGACCAGTAATTATAGAGCTGCGTCTGGTGACGATCATGCTCTGTCTTGTAACCTGCGCCGATATCCCGCTGGAATTTGCGAATGATCGCATTGTTCGCGTTGCGCAACGAAGCGCTGTTATTATTGATGAACGCATTATAATCGTCGACAAGCCGTTCATACAAGGGACCGGTGCAGCTTAGCGCCGCTACATTCATCGCTGCCCGAACATGCCACAAGGTTTCCAGCGGGCCGAGATCACGGTTTATGGTTTCGCGCAGTCCGTCAGCACGAAGCATGGGAACGACGGACAGGTTACTCGCACCAAATGGGGGTGTCGGCGCACGCGGCGTATATTGCGGCTGGACAACCGGAGCAGCCGGCGGAGGTGGTGGTGCCGTTTGACAGGCGGCCAGAAAGGCCAATCCGCCAGCTACCAAAACAAGACGTAAATCCTTCAAACGCGGCATACTATCACTCTCCCTGAACAACAGCGGTTTCTTTATGATTCGCGCCAACGCTTGTCCAGCATTTGCGATCAAATCTCGACGAACTGCCAAACAAAAAAGCCCGACAGTTTCCTGCCGGGCTCTTTCGATATTCTGACCAGGCCTGCTGTCTAATCCTGGTTGCCCATGAAGAAGAGCAGGAACTGGAACATGTTGATAAAGTCCAGATACAGGCTGAGCGCGCTAAGCACTACGGTCTTGCCGACCATATCGGTTCCGGCGACATAGGCATACATGCTCTTGATCCGCTGTGTATCATAAGCAGTGAGGCCCGCGAAGATCAGCACACCAATCGCGCTGATGACAAAGTTCATCATCGTCGACTGCAGGAAGATGTTGATCACCATCGCGACCAGCAGACCGATCACGCCCATGATCAGGAAGCTGCCCATGCCGGACAGGTCTTTCTTGGTCGTGTAACCATAGAGGCTAAGACCAAGGAAAGCGGCTGCGGTGGCAAAGAATGTCTGTGCAATCGATGCGCCCGTATAGATCAGGAAGATGGTCGACATCGACATGCCCATGAGAGCCGCAAAGCCCCAGAACATCGCCTGCAACGTGAAGGTGGAGAATTTATTCTGCCCGTAGCTCATCGCGAAAACGATGGCCAATGGCGACAACATGATCACCCATTTCAACGGGCCGCCGCCGAACATGATGTCCTGAGCGAGGCCGGAGCTGGCGAACAACATTGCCACTACGCCGGTCAGCAATACGCCGCTGGCCATGTAATTATAGACTTTGAGCATATAGGTACGCAGGCCGGCGTCAAACGCGACCTCCGTCTGCGGTGCCGTGCCCACAGCGGACTGCCCGAAGGTTGTTCTTGGGTCTTGCCAAGCCATAATATGCATACTCCTCAAATTAACGAGCCGGTAAACGGGCTCTGTTGTTTACAATATCGCGTAATAGCGCATGTTTTTCAAGGGAAACCGGCGAGTTGCTCTAAAAAAACCACCGGCGTTCCGATAGACAAAATCTATCGCCCTGACTTAACTACTCCGGTTTTCTCGATCAGGACCATATGCCCGAGCGCAACCTCGCCCGAGCGCGCCTTCCTGTGGGCTCGGAGGTTCTGAACATTGCCGAAAACCGGTTCGTCTTTCAGGGCGGCAGATACGATTGTTCGATTATCCGATATCGATGAAAATCACTATTTCCTATGCGGCTTCAAGCAGTTTTCGAAGATTCCTGGCGGCCTCGGTCACCTCGGCCCAGGTCTGCTCAAAATCAGCATCTTCCCCATAATAGGGGTCGGCGACATCCTCGCCCGCCCTGCCCTCGATATGGTCAAACAACAGGGAGATCCTCACGGCACCACTAGCCGGCTTCATCGCCTTCAAATCGTTCAGATTCTGGTTGTCCAGCGCGATCATATGATCGAAATCGTGAAAGTCCGATGCGCTGACCTGTCGCCCCCGCAAATGGCTGATATCCACGCCGTTTTTTGCCGCAACCGCCTGCGCGCGTACGTCAGGCGGTTGCCCGACATGCCAGTCACCGGTGCCGGCAGAATCGATGATGATGTTCAGACCGGTGCTGGCGCATTCCTGACGCAGGGCAGCTTCGGCCAACGGAGAACGACAGATATTACCGAGACAAACAAACAGAACCGACAGACTCATAAAAATACTCTAATAATTGCGGGATAAGCTGATCGGTTCAACGACCGCCGGTGAACACGCCGCAAGCTATCCGTCCGCCGCTTTCTCCGGAAGGATCGGTTTTCAGATCATCCGGACCTTCGTGTACGACAAAAGCCGCGCCATCAGCATCAAGCAGGGCATTTTCCCCACCGCTGAGAGACGCTCCGCGAACCAGTGCCTCCAGCGCGCCGGTACCGTCCGCGCCGATATCCAAGTTGAAGAAATCCCCGGCATGCGCGCCTTGCGGATTGTCGAATCCATGTTGTTTTGTAGCGGGGTTCCAGTGGCCGCCGGCCGATTTGAAATCGGGACCTTCGCATTTCCCGGTTTCGTGAATATGCACACCATGCTGGCCAGGCGACATGCCCTGTGCCTTGATATTGACGAGCAGACCGTTGTCGCCCTGCGCTACGATCACTTCGCCATATTGCGCCTGATCCGCACCGACCAGCGCCGCGCGCGCCACATTGCCGCTGACTTCACCAGGGGATATACCTTCCTTGCTGCATCCGGCAGCCACGAGAGACAAAAGGACTATACCCGATAGAGCGATATGATGCTGACGCACGAAGCTTCTCCTTGATTTCCTTGACATTGATTTCATGATAGCAGCCGATTCACCCGCTTGGAACCCTTTGTTCCGTTCTCGTCCTTTCTGCATCTTACAGGAGCCTGATTGCCGCATATGCTCTATCTGATCGCCCTCGGTTCGAACCAGCGCCACCAGCGCTTCGGATTGCCGCGCGCTATATTGGCAGCCGCACTGCAGCGGCTGGCTCGGGCAGACATGGCCATCGCCGGAACATCCACGACGATCACTTCGCGCCCGGTCGGCCCCTCCCAGCGTTCTTATGCCAATGCTGTCGCGATCATGGAAACGACGCTGGAACCGGCGGAACTGCTGACGAAGCTAAAAGGAATCGAGGCGGAGTTCGGCCAACGGCGGGGCCAGGCCTGGTCGCGCAGGGTTCTCGATCTGGACATCCTGATGTGGAGCGGCGGGGCATTTGCCAGCGCTATCCCCGCCCTCACCATCCCCCATCCGCTGATGCGCGAGCGCAGCTTTGTACTCCGCCCGGCGGCGCAAATAGCGGGCGATTGGCGCGATCCTCTGACCGGCCAAACCATCGCCCAACTGGACGCCCGCAACCGCCGTCCCAAGAAACGACAGGAAAAAGCGCCAAAGCCGCTTGACCATGAAACAAAGCGTCCCTAGGGAGGCGCTTCCCGAAGGCTTTGTGCACTGCACCAGCCAATCGAGGGGCCCTTAGCTCAGTCGGTAGAGCAACTGACTTTTAATCAGTAGGTCGCTGGTTCGAACCCAGCAGGGCTCACCATTATTTCAATGTGTTACGGTGTTCATCCGTTCTAAAAAACCGAATTAGAACGGTTTATAGAACGGTGAATTTCAATCGGTTAATCAGCTTGGTAGAGAAATATTGATCACTATGACTCATGAGGCCGCAATCTGCTTGGGTTTCGTGCAAGCATTTCGACTATGCCACCGCCTCCAACTCATCAGCTTTGACTTCTGACGCGACAAATAAGCCACCTGAAGGACAGCTATTGGGCCGTTAGCGGACTGTCTGCTCAAGCGAAATCACTGGGCATATGCTGACATCGATCAGTTATGCATCGCAATGGACCCTCCCGATCCAAATTCAGAAACTTGGCCGATTAACCGGGGGACAGTGAAGAAACGGCAGTCTGCAGGGGCTGCCGATAGGCCGAAACGTTATTTCCGATCAGAAGATGTGGTGCTAAGTCAAATTGCGTTTTTGCGCCTCAATCGCCACTTCTGCGCGCGAAGACACATCCAGTTTGCGGTAGATCGATTTCAGATGATCACGCACCGTGTGAGAGCTGATCATTAATTGTTCGGCCACTTCCTTCGCGCGTAGCCCGCGTCCCACGAGGGAAAGCACCTCGCGTTCCCGGTCTGTCAACGGGTCGCTTTGATGATCTTGCTCGGGCCGGAACCGCGCCAACATCATCCGCGCAATGGCTGGCGATAGAGAAGGTTCGCCAGCCATCAGCCTAGCGATACGGTAATGCAGTAACTCAGGCTCGACATCTTTGATTAAATATCCGTCCGCACCCGCTGCCAATGTCGCCTCCACGCTCTCGCGGTCGTCCATCACGGTTACGGCGGCAATGATGATTTCAGGATTGGCTTTCAGGCTGCGAATAATATCCCAGCCTCGGCCATCCGGCAGATGCAGGTCGACAAATGCAAAATCAAATTTTTGATCCAGCATGACCATTGCCTCTTTGAAGGACGCAGCGTCGCAAAGCACATAGTTCACAATATTTTGCTCGGCGAGCACGTCCTTAATTGCTGCGCCAAGCAATTGCCGCGCGGATGACAAATCATCGACGATCATTATTCGTGTTTGCTGCCCCGTCATTGCGTTTCGACCGGCAGCGCAATGCTGGTACGAAAACCCTTCGGATCCAGATCGCCGAAATCAAAATTGCCCTCAAGCGCTGCAAGCCGGGTCCTGATATTGGCCAGGCCATTGCCCTGGCCCTTACCTGCGCTGAATCCTCTGCCATTGTCGCTCGCAACAATATAGACGACGCCATTTTCCAACCGTGTCTGCACCTGCATTTCCGTCGCCCCCGAATGTTTAATGACGTTCGTTACCATTTCGCGGATGATTGAGGTGAGCGCCTTTTGCGGTTGCGGCGTCAGCATGCCTGATATTTCGGAAATCGGCCAGTTGAGGGCGATACCCGAAGCCTCCAGGCGATCTGCCGTCTCGGCCCTGCAATCGGCGAGAATGTCTGCAAGCAGGCGCGTGTCACCGACCTCAGCCGAGACAATCATCCGGACTTCCGCCAAAGAAGAGCGGAGCACCGATTTCAGATCATCCGGATTATCCGAGTTAAGCCCCGACATAAGCAGCGCCGAAAGGTCATCGTGCAGATCGCGCGATATCCTGCCGCGTTCGCTTGTGACGCCATCGGCAAATGCCTGTTGTTGGCGTTTCAGGCTGGAAAGAAAATCGATCATACGCGCAGCGACCTGCCGGTCGCGTTTTTGGAACAGCCTCGTGCCCTTGTTTTTGTAGCGGAGTGCAAGCGGCGCACAACCAGCAGCCGCAGGAATATGAAGCATGATGCCTTGTTCTTCAATCGCTACAGACTCAGCATCACCACTACCAACCGGGACCGGCTCGATCGCCAAAGGGGTGAATGCCTGTTGCAAAATTTCCTGCCATTTTGCGCAGCGATCATTTACGTTGCGGATCAATGCAACATGGGCGACTTCTTCCAGCAGATCTTCGATTGGCGTGGCCTGAAAGAGCCAGCGCTGCACCATGCTCCGCCAGGGAAGATAGAAAAACGGCAAGATGAGCAGCATGGTCAGCACTGCCGCTCCGCTCAATGACCCAAGCAGAGCCACCAGTGCGACATCAACCGCAATTAGCAACAGGCCGACGGACACGGCCTTGAACATGGTGATCGCCCAAAGCTCGCTTTCGAACAGGTTCTGCCGTTTCAGACCGAATGCAACCCCCAGATGTACGATCAGGAAAAACGCAAAGGCATAGCTTTGGTTGATCAGCGGTTCGGCGCCCAAAAGAACGGGGATGATCGCCATGCAGATAAACAAGCCGGACCCGATCAAACTAGACACGCCGACCCACCGGATCGCGGCCATATCGAGCGGACGGCCGCGCGATTTTATGAACTGGATGACAACCAGAACCAATATGGCGAGCATTTCCATCGCGGTCAGCAAGGGGGTTTCATTGGCCGGCTTGCCCAGCAGATCGAGTTGCCCCAGCAAATATAAACCCACGATCGGAATCGCGACCCATATCAGAAATCGGTTTTGCACCAGACGGACCGGATAGATGAGAAACAAACAGATCAGCGCAATGCCAAAGCCAATCGATCCCAATGCGTTCAGCGCACTCAGGGGCTGGAATAAATCCGTCGGCAGCGCCAGCCACCGGGTGCTATATATTGCAGCACAGGTAGCGGAGAGCCATAGGCAAAGTCCGACAAGTCCAAACAGCTGGTTGGAAAGCCGCTTTGGTTGCAAAGCCCATATCCAGGCGGATACGATGAACCCTGCGATGCCAACCAGTATCTGTAACCAAAACTCGAATGGCATGACATCATTGGGCCTGAGCTTGATCTCGCGCTCCGCGTCATTCGTGACAACCGTCACGCTATCGGAATTGCGGAGAATATCGGCAAATCTGTCTTGGCGCGCGGCAAACCGGTATTGCTGCTCATAGCGTTCCATCACATCAGGTTCGGGAGTAAGATCAGCAGGTTCAATTTCTACTTCACCCGGACCTATGCGCGGGGCAATGCCAATTTTTTCGCCGGCCGCATTTTGCAAAATTACGCCTTGTTCGGAAACAACCAATTGTTGGCTAAAGCGGGGCTGGGAAAAGGCGACTATAAACGCGCTCAACGTCGCCAAAAAGCCTAAGAAAATGACAATGGAGAGCAATATACCCGGCATTGCAAAATAGCTTTTCTGGCTTTTCCGCATTATTTCCGTCTCGATATTTGTGAAAGCTGACGGTGCAGCGCAAACGCTTTTCCGTCAAGACTTAGCTGCCTGAATACGGGTCGCAAATATTCAGGCAGCTATCTGGAAAATAAATCTGCATTTATGCCCCAAGAGAACCCAGTCTGCGGCGAAATCATCAAACTGGCTATCCCCCAAATGGGGGATGGCGAAATCCCCCGATTTACCGGCAAAAGCCGCATGCAAATACAGAATCTAAAATGCAGTGGGGGCGGTGTGCATAGTTGTCAAAATCAGAATGAATCTATCCATAAACGATTGCTAAAATTGTCCGCATATATTTTGCCCGTGCTCTCGGCCCTTGCCATTGCGCCGCCTGTTCATGCGCAGCAACCCACGGCAAACCAAGTACAAGCGGTTGCCAGTCTCTTCGCCCTCTCTACCTACGCGCTTGGCGCAAACGAAAGTTGCGATATTTTGATGCTAGGCGAATATCGCGCCCTAATGCTTCTCAGCGAAAAATTTGGCCCGGATTTAAAGAAAATTCTCAAGGCTGAGCAATATCGTTCCCTTGATAATTTTGAAAAAGGTAAAAAGGAATGGATCGGTTGCGCTGGCAAGACGGCACGGCCGGATGTGGCCCAATTGATTGAATCTGCCAATTTGATCGCTGATGCGCTGATATCGGCGCCGCATGCAATGACCGGCGAGCCGAAATCATGCTCTGTCGACGGAGAATATATGGCGTTGAGCAAGACGGAATGGCGCATCGTCGCAAACAACAGACAAACCAAATATGAGCAGTCACCGAAAAAACCAGAGTTCGAGAATATGGTGAGAATCTTTGCCGGGATGATCGACGCCGAATGCAAGTCCAAATATTCTTTGTTGATGCAGGCTGGTTTTGAGCAACTGGTTTTGACGGAAGATCTGAACCAATATTTGCAAGGGAAGATCGAAAAGAAAACCATATTCACATCCGTTGGCAAGCTAGTCAGCTTTGGCTCGGCATCAGACGACTTCGGGATCTGGCGCTCCCGCATGGGTCGCTTTGCAGGCACGCGCAAGAAAGCGGGCCTGTCGGTATATCGTGTCCTGAAACGCGATGACGAAAATACAATCCGGTTTGAACTTTCACGCCCGGGAACATTCGATCCGCACGGACGGATGTTGATCACGCAAAAAGGCCGCTGGAACGCAAATATGCGCAGCAATATCGATGCTATGGAAATCCGTCTGTCTGATGGCACCAAACTCGCCATGGAAAAAGAAAGCGGGAATGGCAGCGCCACTATGGGCAGCTCAAAGTTCATTTTACCCACGCAATCGCAGCGTATCATCGAGCGCAAGCCAGATCTTACCCGCGTGACAGTAGCTTTCCAAAACGCGGGCCAAAACGCGGGCGCCTGGACCGAATTTCTCGACATCGGAAAAGACGCTTCTATCCAGAGCCAAACCCTCGGCGATCTTCGCACGGCCCTGCAATGGGCTAATGTTCCTGTTCTGAATGTCAAAAAATGAGGCTTGCAAACGACCATTCCAATCCTGTGATGAAGGTCCTGATCCGGACTTTAGCCCTGATCCTGTTCACGGCCACTCCGTCCGTGTCTTTGGCCCAAAGCGATTCTGGTCAACCGGACACAGCCTTGCGTGAAGCCGCCGGACTCTATGCCGATGGGCAAACAGCTTTGGCGTCGGAGAATTTTGAGCGGGCATCTATGAATTTCTCGCAAAGCTGTGATCTTGGCTATTCTGCGGCGTGCGTGGATGCCGGGCGCATTTTTTTGGATCATCTGCCTTCGACAGCAAATGACGCAAAAGCACGCGGGAAATTTGTCCGAGGCTGCATTTTACGCAACGCCGATGCTTGTCGCGGATTGGCACCGTTGATGCAACGGGGTGTCGGCGGTCCCGTCGACAAAGACGGTGCGCTGGATATTTACAATATGCTGTGCGAAGCCAATGCCGTGGATGGTTGTGCTTTACAGGCCATCTTGATTGCCAACAAGCTCAGCGCTGCGACAGATGATAGCAGCAGGAACGCAATATATAGCTTGGCTCGCACCAGCTATTTCAAAGCCTGCGACCTTGGCGCCGCCGATGCTTGTGTCGATGCCGGCGCTTATGCCGCTGAAGGACGGGGCGGACCCAAGGATGGCGCACTTGCCGTCAAATATAGCCAGCGGGCCTGCGAAGGCGGAGAAATAAAAGGCTGCGCCAATATGGGCGTTTTTGCACGGGACGGTTTTGGCATGGCTGGTGACAACGGCGTCGCTAAAAGCCATTTTTCCAAAGCTTGTGACGGGGGCGTGGCGATAGCCTGTAGCAATCTCGGAACATTATGGATGGACGAGGCAGCAACGGCCAAGACGAAAACTGCGGCACTTGTTCTTGCGTTTATCGCTTTTGAAAAAGCTTGCAAGGGCAACGATCCGATGGGCTGCAGTAATTTGGCGACCGCCTATTACAAAGGTGACGGCATTGCGAAAAGCTATCCGAGTGCGATGCAATTCGCGCAAAAAGCATGCGAGCTGGACTATGCGAACGGATGCTACACACAGGCGGTGATGTATTATACCGGCGAAGGTGTCACACAGGACATATTCCAATTTCGCATATGGGCGACAAGAGCGTGTGACAAAGGCCATGCGCAGGCCTGCACAAATATCGGGATGTTATATTTGCAGGGGAAAGGCGGATTTGCCCGTGACATGCGAAAGGCCCGGCAATTGCTGAAGCAAGGATGCGATGGCGGCTATCAACGTGCCTGCAGCGAATTAGCCGATTTAGAGCCAGCGCGGGAACAGACCTGATGCGGATATCACATATCAGCCTTTGCCTGTCTTCTGCCTTGTGGATTTTCACGTCCGCAGCACAAGCACAAGAGATAGGGGCAGAGAGCGCCACAAGCGTTGCTGAAACAACGACAGCGGCAGAGCGTACCAAAGACGAAAAGCGACGCCATTTTGAGGATGCAATGCGGCTTGATCAACTTGGCGGAAAGAGAGAGGCACGCGTGATGCTGCGGTCTTTCTGTTTTGATGATGGCGTGGATGAAGCCTGTCATAATTTTGGCGCTATGGCGGAGGCAGGCGAAGGCGGCGACGCTGACCTCGAGGCCGCACGCGCTGCCTATAAAAAGGGCTGCGAACTGCAATTTCGTCCGAGCTGTTTCAACTATGCCAACATGCTCCGCGAAGGGCGCGGCGGCGAGCAGCTCTATCCCGGAGCGCTGGACCTTTACGCCCAAATTTGCCGCGCATCAGACGGTCGGGGATGTCTCAATGCGGGGATCATGGTCGAACAGGGAATGGGTGTTACCCATAAAGATGTAAACGTTGCGATGGATGCTTATCGGGCAGGATGTGACCTGCATAACGAGGCCTCGTGCGATCGGCTCGCAAAGCTGGTGGCAGCAAGCAGTCCTGTCGGCGAAGTGGAGTAACCGGTTTTGAACAAAGGTAAATATTCGGCACTGGCGATCAATCGATCTGTGTCATTCTCAACAATGCGTATGATGACAGGGTTGGTCCTGGCCTTGATTTTCGCCAATCCGGTATCCGCCAAAGACAAACAAGATGCAGCCGCTGCCCCCACCGAAACCGTCACCGTCTGCCCCGACGGAGGCTATGAAAGCCCCTGCACATTTGCGCAGATGGAAAAAGCTATCAGCCTGACATCCAATGCGGTGCTCCTGCTATCAAAACAGTGTCTTTATCAAACCGAAGCGCGATGTTGGGTCAAGGCGAGCGGCACCATTAGCAATATGGAACGTGGCGGCCGCGTAATCTGGCAGCATATGATGCTGGCGCCCAATGATGGTCCCGCGACCGAAATGATCATATTGTTCGAACTCGAAGGAAAGCCAGTGCCCAGGTTGGTTCTGGCAGCGCAAACCGAAGGCTGGTTTCTGGCACCGGATGTCGTGGCCAATAGCGATGACGGCGTTTTGATCCACGTCCTCGGGCGTACTGGTGGTAACGGGGCAGGCAATGCCGACCTTCTGGTTCGACGCACGAAAACCGGGTGGAGCCACATCTCGCTGAGATCTTGGTTCGATGAAGTAAATGCCATGCTCCCTGCAGGATTTGAAGTGCAGAACGGGGTCAATTTTAACTTTCGCGACATGCATGCCAGTTCACCGGTATGGCGGTCCGGCGACGGCCATTGCTGCCCGACAGGCGGAACCATACAAATTGATTTTGCCATAAATACAGCTGACCAGCTTCTTGTTGCAGGCCTTGCTTTCGACGAAACAAAACCGGTCGCCCCCACAATTTACTTACCTGAAAAACAGCAAGTTTCGGAGCAGATCGCACCGAAACCCGAAACTATTCCACAAGGAGACGTAGAATGAAGAATATATTTGCCATCGTGGCGATCAGCGCCCTGTCACTGTTATCGCACCCCGTATTGGCAGCATCCAAGCAAGAAACGAAGATGCTCAAAAGCGCAGCGGAATGCACCTATGTGGTCCAGATTGCCGAAGAAAACGGCGTCAAGTTGAACAATAGCAGCGACACCTGGGCAAATCTCCTGATGCAGGCCAGCGATAAATTGGGCCTGGATGCGGGGGCCTATTATAATGAAGCCAAAGCAAAATATGAGTCCCGCGCCCGAACGATGGGTGATGACAATACTCTCACAAAGATGATCGACAATGCGCAAAAATGCGACCGTGGTCTTTGATAGTTACGGCGAGGAAGAACGGATGCAACGGAAAATATGCTTGACCAATATCGTCCCGCTATCGTGTTTGGCCGGCCTTGCCGCCTTGTCAATTCCGGCGGCCGCATCGGCCCAGACGGCCCATGCGCAAGACAGGGTCGACAGCATTTACGAATGTGCGCAGGCCATCCAGGTTGGTGAGGAACAAGGCAATAGCTACGATGTCTCCAGCACATTTGCGCGCGGATATCTTGACCGTGTATTGGGTCAAGGTGGAGCAAGCAAAAGCACTGCCAAAACCAATGTGACAAGACAATGGCTCGACTATAAAGCGAAAAACGGCGAGCGCGCCTTGCTGGACCATGTGTTGGAAGCTGCTGACGAGTGTGAGGCGGTTCTGTACGAAATTGCCGCCGATGATAGTTACAATAGTCGCGGTTCTGTTGTCGCTGTTGCCGCTGCCGCAGCGGCTCCAGCCGCTGAAGCGCCGGATTCCTATAGCGTGGCGGACTTGCGTTACCATGTTCAGGAAACGGGCGACTATGCCGCCGTCGCCGATTATATCGTCGAGCGCTATCCCTATGGTAAAAAGTTGATGGAAGAAATTCCGGAAGGCAATCTTCTGGGCGAACTGGTGGTAGAGACCGGCGCGAAAGGCGTCACTCGTTTCAGTGATGCTGCTGTGGTCGCGCTCGCCAACCAATATTATTGGCAATATAATCCGCCAGCAACGCGCATCATTTTTGCGGAATATCAGCGGCGACTGCGGGTTCGGAAATATACGGAAAATGAGGGCAAACAATGGGCGGCTCGTGCGGCCAAGGATCGGGCGGCACAAGCCGCCTCGGCAGCTTCAGGCTCATCTTCGGGACAAAGAACTCCGCGCCAGAAATTCAAGACCTGTACGACAACAACCTATAGCGGCGTTGGCGGCGGCACGGCGATCTCATGTAAGGATTACTAGATTCAACGGTCTTTAGAAAGCCTAGTGCGCATTGGTATGAGACAAAGGATTTCAGGGAAATTGAAATGCATGTAAAATGGATCGTGAAGAGCCCACTGCCCTTGGCTCTGTCTACTCTTCTATTCTCAGCCCCTGTCGCGGCCAGTTCATCTCAGAATGAAAATGCGGCCCGTGCAAATGCGGCTTTTGCCGAGGGAGCAGCCATCGGTGTTAGTCCGGTCACCCCTTCCGAGATGGCGCAATGTTCTGCTTACTGGAATCGTTGGCAGTATGTGGTGGACAGTTCAAATATGCCGCAATTTAGCGCGGCATTGCGAACCGAATTATCTTCCCATAATGCCAAAAAATCCGCGGCTCAATGGCTGCAACTAAGCAAAAAACTGCTTCGCCGTGAGGAAGGAAATCTGGACGGATTGGTCGAAATTCTTCATGAATCCAATGAACGCGCCGATACAGTCTATGCCACTTGGGCAAATGATGAAATCGGCAGAGTTGACGAACTGCCCCGAGCTTTGGGCAGTTGTTAAGTGAACTTGGGGAGCCGCGAGCCCAAAATTTTCTCGGATGCAAGGTCCCCAACGTGGCCCGGACAACGAGGTAAGAATAACCACAGCCAACCGGCATCAAGTTCGGCCCGGCTATATTTGAAAAGGAACAGCAATGATTAGTGCGATAGCCCTTAACTTGCTCTTGTTGCAGGCTATCACATTGGACGAAGGCCCAGAACCAAATGCGGCGGGCATAGCTTGCGGCATAACGCGCACTGTCACCGAGGTTTATCAGGACGAGGTCGCTGATAAGACAACGGCTATTGCCTTCGTCAAATCCGAAAACGGCGGCGCGCCGATTCCAGTGCCCGGCGCTGCATTTCGTCTGATGCCCGGGGGCGCAATACCCGGATTTGTGACAGGTATAGGGACTCATACGCGCGAAATTCTGGGCGGACTGGGTCTCGACGACAAATCGTTAGAAACGGTTCTGGAAGAATCCGGTACTCGCTCCGCCTGAAACAGATCTGCTGCAATCTTGTCATAACTTGCCTTCCGTCATGGTCCTGACGGAAGCCAAAACTGCGACAAGACAACAAAAGACCGGACCAACAATGAAACCGGCAATCCAATATGACTATGCAGCGCAGTCGGTGCGGGGCTCGTTCCGGGCCAGCTTCAACACATCCCGTTTGTAGACATCGGGAAAATAACGGACGCCACCGTCATCCGCTCCTTCTGCCGTAAAATAGGCGATGTAGATCGGGATCGGCTTGGTCAGCGACAATTTGGTCGTGGTCCGGTTGGCCAGTATTTCGTCAATCTGCTCTTCGGTTGCCGCACCTTCAAGTAATGTCTTGTCAAAGTCGATGGCGCCGCCAACCCGGATACAGCCGTGGCTGAAGGTTCGCACTGGTTCGGCAAACCGGTTCTTGTTGGGGGTGTCGTGCAGATAGATGCTATAGGGATTGGGCATGACCAGTTTCATCTGCCCGAGCGCATTGTTTGGTCCGGGACGCTGGCGATAACGCCCGTTTTCGAAAACATAACCTTTTTTGCGCGCCGCAGACGGATTGTTGCGCACCATCGATCCGATGCCCTCCGCAACAATTGATGTCGGAATTTCCCACCACGGATTCAGTATCACGCCGCTGACAGTGGCTTCAAAAACCGGCGTCGGAGACTTGGTCTTGCCGACGATGACCGGCCAGGTTTTCAGCTTCGTGTCATTTTCCCACAGCGTCACCTCGAAACTGGCGGCATTTACCAGCAGATATTTGTCACCCATCACGAGCCGCATCCAGCGCCAGCGCTCCATGTTCACCGCCAATGTCGAACGTTTCTCCGCATCCGTTTCTGTTGCATAGGCTGCGCGCAGCACCTGATAATGGGGATTGCGTGGCCGGAGCGCATTGAAATAGGCGGTAAGGTCATTGCGAACCAGTGCCTTCATCAGCAATTGCTGCGTGTCGATATTGCGGTCATCGCTACCGATATTCCATTTCGCCCGGGCCGATGCGGGAGAGCATCCGTCGAGATAGGCCAACATCAGCTCGTTCGCCGCAACGGACGCAAGACGCGACCGGCGAAAAGGATCTGAGGCGGAATTTGGCTGGCTGAAATTGGTAATTGCGCAGTCTTCCAGACCCTCGGATGCGCGTGCATCCACCAGTTGTTGTAATTGTGCAATTTGCGGTTCGGTCCAGATCAGGTGATCCTGTGTATCTTCTTCTGCTTGATCCACTGTTTGCGCAGAGATCGATGTGGACAGCAGAAACCCGCCCAATATTGCTATAAATTTTCTCATGCGATCCTTCTTCAGCCTATTGCCTGCCGCAACAATAGGTATTGATACTTAATCCTGGGTACAGGAAAAATATGCTATGAACGAATGATGAAAAGAAGAAACTTTATCACCGCCGGCCTGCTCGGCATCACCGGCGCCGCTTATGGAATCAGCACCCGATCACAAGCCGCCAGCAAGATTGCCACCCCCTTGCCCGCCCGTCCGAAGATCACACCGCCTCCAGGTCCATCCACTTTGATCGACCGCGCGAAGGCGGCGATGGCTACCCATGTATCATCCTTGCTGCACACAGACAGGATCGGGATTGCCGACTATTCGCTGCATAGCGCCAAGGAGCGTTTCCATATTGTCGACCTGACAAACGGGACCACCCAGTCCTTTCTGGTTGCCCATGGCAAAGGCTCCGATCTGAGGCATACGGGCTGGCTGCAGGAATTTTCCAATATACCCGGATCAGAAGCCTCCTCGGGCGGAAGCTATATCACCAGCGAGACCTATATCGGCAAGCACGGCACATCGCGCCGTCTGAAAGGGCTCGACCCCAGCAACAATATGGCAGAGCCGCGCGCGATCGTGATCCACGGTGCCTGGTATGCTGAACCCGAAATGGTAACATCACATGGAAAACTGGGCCGCAGCCAAGGCTGCTTTGCCTTTTCCGAAAGCGATCTGCCGGTCATATTGGAACGGTTGGGACCGGGTCGCCTTCTCTATGCCGACAAGGTATAGAAGGTAATTTAAGCGCTTTCTTTCCAAGCGCCCTACCAAGCTCGACCTTCCTCAGAAAACTCTCTTGTCCCGCTTTCAGGCGATCTGCGCCCCCCCCTGCCCGCGCCTGCTCCTTGGAGAGCGTTCCCGGCACGGACAGTTGTATTTTCAGGGCGCTTACTGGTCTTCGGGTCGTCTGATCGACGGCCCGAGATCCTCCAGAACCTGGCGGGCATCGAATGCACGGGATTGATCCTTGTCCATGGCCCCGTGGCGCATGACAATTTCCGCTTCCGCCTCGAACCGCTCCACGGTCCGCACGTCGGTATCAAAGGACCAGAACGGATCGCGGCCATAGGGGTGCCAGGTTGACCAGACACCGCTGCGATAATAGCGCCAGTGCGGACGCCAGTTGAGATAGATCGACCCGTAATAGGGTTCGTAGCGAGGGGTACGCTCGACATAGGTTTGGCGATCGGTTTCGGTCGTATGGTCGGTAATGCGGAACCAGTCATATCCGTTCTGAACCGTAAGTTCCGCTGCGCGATATAAGAGATAGCCTTCTACAGTATCGCGGGAAGTCAGCGTATTTCCTGCGAAATGGACACGATACTTAGCATCGCCAAGGCGCGTTTCGGAATATCCACCGGAGATACGCTGGCCCGAGATTTGTGGCTGGTAGGGTGTTGCGGTTGCGCATGCGAACAGCAGCAAGGTCATGAGCAGCGCGCCTGCCTTGGAGACGGGTTTGGTAATCTTAAAATGATCCGGCATTTTCGGTCCTTTTTCTGTCGCCGCTGCAGCGGCCGATAAAGAATGATAGTCGGAACAAGCCGCTCGTTTGTCTTTACGTAATTATTCGTAAGGCCGGTTACTCCGGTCCGTAACAATACCTATCGCCGCCAAACTCCACCCATCCTAGAAAGTCTTCAGATGAATAAACTTATGGGAGACTGACATGCTGGTGCGCAAGGATAGCAAAGTGATTGCGGTTGATGGCTCCCGTATGGCGATGTTCAAGAATATCGGGGAAGCCTTTGCGCCGGTGCTGGAACTGATTGAAGAACATAAAAATCCTTCACTGCGCACTTCGGAACTCGGCACGGACAGGCCTGGACGGAGCTTTCAGAGCAAGTCTCCCAGCCGCGGCGCCCATGAGCAGGTCGATCTGCAACAACAGGAAGAAGACCGCTTTGTTTCGGAAATGGCCCAGCGGATCGAGCAAATCATGTCGGGACCAAATGCAGGCATCATACTGGTAGCCGCCCCGCGCGCGTTGGGGGTTATCCGGAAACATCTCGGCCCTGAAACCAGCGCGCGATTGCTGGCAGAAATTCCAAAGAATTTCGGACCGGAAGACAGCGAACCTCTGGCAAAAATGCTCGCCAAGCACGACGCCTGACAAATTATCGGCGTTGCGGGGATTGCGCCCATAATGACTGATTGAATGTTCCGTTCGCCAAAAATGACGAAATCACAAGCGGGTGGAGACTCCGATCTCCGCCCGCTCGCAAATATACCAGAATACCCGGATCAGCTTGTCGTAGGCATTGCCGTCAGATCAAATTCGAGCAGCATGAGTGTAGGGTCGCCGGGAAAGGATCGCGCCGAAAAGCCCATCTCCTTTTCCAGTTCGATCGCCGCGTGATTTTCACGGGCTTCGATCGACTGAAGTTTCTTGATTCCGCTTTTGCGTGACTGGTCAATCGCATATTTCAGAAAAGTCCAGCTCATCCCGCGATGTTTATAGTCGCTGCGCACGGCAAGGGCGACCTCCGCTTCGGACTTGTCCTCGCTGGCACCCACCATCGCGCTGGCGATGATGGTCTTGTCATCAATATCGAAGGCGAGATAGTCTTCCTTGTGTTCATGATCGACGTCTACCAGATCGTCGAGCAAGGCACCCTGAACTTCCGGGATCGCGGAGAGAAAGCGGAACCGCAGGTCGTCTTTTGAAACATGCGTGAAAAATTCTGCCAAGGCTTCCTTGTCAGATGGTTCGACGGGCCGGACATGAAACTCGAAGCCGGTGCGGGTGGTCAGCGGTATGCTGTTACTCACGACTACCGCATGGTCAGGGCGGATCGGTTCTGCGGGAGTCGGTTGCGTGGAAGATGATTTTGCATCGGACATGGGATTTCCTTTCAAGGAACCAGGGGGAATTTCAAATTTGATGAAACTAATCTAGCCGGTGTCGCGATACGCTCGCCATCCGTAAACCAACGTATCTCTGCAAATATCCGTAATGGTCCCTATTGACTCGGGTGGCGTTTATCCGGTCTGTCAGCAGCCGGCCGTTCCGGCAGTTTTCTCTCCATCCGAGGCATTGATAATGACGCATATAGAAGCATATAAATCCCGGATCAGGACCGCCGCCGAGGCTGTGCAAGGATTAAAGTCCGGAGCGCATATGGCGATGGGCATGGCGACTGCGGAGCCGCCGGCGCTGCTCGGCGCAATCGCCGACATGGCGGAAAATGGCGCTGTAGAGGATCTGAAGCTATGGTATTTCCATTCCATGGATCATGCCGGTGATACGGTGCTGCGGCCTGACCTATTGGGCCGTATCCGTCCACGCTGCATGTTTCTGAGTTCTGTTGACCGGAAATTGCTCAGCACAAAGCAGCCGGGCGAGAAAAGTCCGCTCGAATTTGTTCCGGTAGCGTTCAGCGACTCCCCCCGGCTATTTGAACAAGAAGTGTCGCTCGATCTTTTTGTGACGACCGTTTCGCCGATGGACAAGCATGGCTGGTTCACCTTTGGCACCAGCAACGACTATTCCACCACCGCCGCTCGCAGCGCAAAAAAGCTGGTGGTCGAGGTCAATCCTAATATGCCGCGCGTGTTCGGCGCTTCCCTGCTGCATGTGTCGGAAGTCGATGCGATTGTTGAACACAGCACGCCAATAACCGAGGTTCACCCGCCCGAAATATCGGCGGTAGACGCAAAGGTAGCTGCCATTATCGCGGACATGATCGACGACAGAGCCTGTCTGCAAATGGGCATAGGGGCGCTTCCCGGTGCCGTTTGTGCCTTGCTGCACGATCGCAAGGATCTTGGCATCCATACGGAGCTGATGACCCCTGCCCTGGCCGGGCTTATCCATTGCGGCGCGGTCACCAATCAGGCGAAGACCACCTACCGTGGTCTCAGCGTCTTCACCTTCGCCATGGGTGACCGGGCATTTTACGACTTCCTCGATGACAATCCGGCGTTCCACAGCGCGCCGGTGAATATCGTCAATGATCCCCGCCATATTGCCAAGAACAGGAACGTCGTGTCCGTCAATGCAACGTTGCAGATCGATCTCGGTGGCGCATGCAATTCGGAACATATGATGGGACGGCAATATAGCGGTTCGGGCGGTCAGCTCGACTTCGTGCGCGGCGCTAACGCATCGAAAGGTGGCAAGTCGATCATCGCCTGCCAGTCGACGGCCCGCAACGGCACAGTCTCGCGCATTGTCCCACGGCTGGACGGTCCAGTCACCACCCCGCGCAACGACACACATATCGTGGTCACCGAATATGGCTCGGTCGACCTGAAGGGAAAATCGCTGATCCAGCGCGCGGAAGCGCTGATCGGCCTCGCCCATCCAAAGTTCAGGGACGAATTGGCCAACGGTCTGTAAGGATCGCTCCACATAATTTGCGGCGAAGACCTTCGAAGGAAATACCCTGCCAGCTTATCGTCCGGCCTTGCTATCCGCATAGGATTGCAACAACGGAAACAGAGCAAAAGCGATCTGGCCGGCAAGCCCTATCCGGTTTTCCGGCAAATCAAAGGTCATGAGAAAGTCTGTCATACGGCCCTGTTGCAGGAACACCGCGACCAGAGCCTCGCCGATCATCAAGCAGGAAAATGCAACCAACCCCATAATCAGACGCTCATATGGCTCAGCCGGGACTGTAAATCGTCTGGTCAGGAACCGGCAGAAAAACCAAGAAACGAGAAGTATGAAAGGGAGCTCGACCAGGACCGCAACCACCGGTCCGCTATAGGGGACCAGAAAAAAAATTCGGATCGCGCCTAAAATAAATCCGAGCGCGAACACGCCAAGAAAATAGAGAACGCCAGCTTTCAGAACATTGGCCATGATCCCCTTCTAAATCGACCGAAGCCAGCGAAAACATACGTAAACTCCCTGATATTGTCGCGCGCGCTTTCCCCTTATCATGTCCGTTTTCCAACCGGGGCAATGCGAGCCATTGAAGCATATCATTCTACCCACTTTGCCACATTTTGCTGAAGCAACAGCGCTGGAAAGCACCGGACTATCGGTGGTTTCGCTCACCAAGAAATTCGGCAAAAAGACGGTCTTGCATGATGTTTCGATCGAAGTCCGTCCTTCGGAGGTTGTCGGCCTGCTGGGCCGTGACGGCGCGGGCAAGACGTTGACCTTCTATTCGATCCTCGGGTTATTGCGGATAAACTCGGGGCAGATTATTCTAAATGGCGAAGATATAACCAGATTGCCTCTCGACCAGCGCGCGCTTCGCGGCCTGGGATATCTACCTCAGGAAGCTTCGGTGTTCCGCGGACTGACGGTCGAACAGAATATCATGACTGTGCTCGAACTATTTGAAAAGCATCCGGTTTCGAGGGCGCACAAGCTCGATGAGTTGCTGACTGAGTTTCATATAGACTATGTCCGCAAAACCCCGGCGCGCGCCTTGTCAGGCGGCGAACGACGGCGCTGCGAAATCGCCCGAGCGATGGCAGCCAATCCGGGTATCATGCTGTTCGACGAACCATTTGCCGGGATTGATCCGCTTTCGGTCAGGGATATCAAGGCGATGATTGCCAGTCTGGAGAGGCATAAAGTCGGCATCCTGATCACCGACCAGAATGTACGCGAGATGGTTGATATTCTGGACCGTGTTTATGTCCTGCACGAAGGCCGGATCGTATTCAGCGGGACGCCCGAAGCCATGCTGGACGACAAGATCGTGCGCCATTTATATCTCGGCGAGGAATTTCACGCCACCGCTAGGTAACACTACGGATGGCTTGCCCATCGCCTTTCCGGCATCTCCACGAATAATGATGTGGCGAATGGATTCAGGCGTACCAGTCGGTTCTCCGGACAAACTTCGCGGACAGGTTATCAAATAGGAGAGACAAGATGAAATCCGTGCTGCTTTATGTGAATGACGATTCCGGACTTGATGCACGCTATCAGGCAGCGCTGGATCTGACCCGCGCGCTTGAGGGCCATCTTCATTGCCTGCGCGCCAATCCCTATCAACCGCAAATGGCGTTCGACGGTGTCACCGGCATGTCGGTGATGTACGACATCAGCAGATATGCGCTGGAAGCCGATACGCTGCTGAAGGCGGAAATCGAGAAGCGGCTGGCAGGCGAGGATGTTCCGTGGGATTATCACACAGCCAATGCCGAGCCGGCACGGGGGCTATCGAGAAGCTCTGCTCTGACCGACCTGATCGTGCTCAGTTCTTGCAGCGGCATAAAGGACAATACCGAACCGCTAGGCATTTTGGGGGACGTGGTTTTCAACACCAATATTCCCGTGATTGTCCAGCCTGACAGCCTCAAGAAATTTGATGCAGCCGGTCCGGTTGTGGTTGCCTGGAATGGCAGCTTCGAGGCAGGCAACGCGCTGCGCGCCGCTGTTCCGTTGCTGAAGCTTGCCAGTGATGTGCATATCGTGGTGGTCGAGGAAGACAAGGATCACGACCTGCCGCCTCTGGAAGCGTCGGAATATCTGTCACGGCATGGCATCAAATCCAAAATCCACGAACTTGCGGCCGACAAGTCGTCCGTGCAGGCGGTCCTGCTATCGACCGTCGATGCGCTGAATGCCAGCTATATGGTGATGGGCGCATATGGCCACAGCCGGGCCCGCGAGTTTCTGTTCGGCGGCGTAACGCGCAATCTGTTCCGGGATTGCCCGGTACCGCTGCTCGTCGCCCATTAATCTTGGAAATATAATTTCCGAGAGGAAGATCAGAATGAGTGGAGTAACAATCAAATTTCATGGTGCAGCGGGAACCGTCACCGGTTCCTGCTTTGAAGTCACGGGTGCAGGCAAGACGATACTGGTCGATTGCGGCATGTTTCAGGGCACCCGTTCGCTCGAGGCGTTGAACCATGAAGAATTGCCTTTTGACCCGAAGAAAATCGATGCCGTGCTGTTGACCCATGCACATCTCGATCATAGCGGCAGGCTGGCCTATCTCTATGCCAGCGGTTGCAAGGCCAAAACATATTGCACCGCGCCCAGCGCCGATATCATCAAACCGCTTTTGCAGGATGCCGCCAAGTTACAGGCCGCGGATGCCGAGCGCCGCAACCGCCGGGCGGACCGCGCAGGCCTGCCGCCTTTCATCCCGCTTTATGATGGCAAGGACATTGCCAAATTGCACAAAAATGTCCGTGCCGTCACCTATTGCGAGGAAGTCGGCCTCGGCAACGACGTGTCATTCCGCTTCTGGGATGCGCGCCATATCGTCGGGTCGGCGTCGATTGAAATCAATATCGCCGGTCAGCGGTTGCTGTTCTCCGGCGATGTCGGCCCCGGTCGATCGATCAATTGTACGACCTCTGAAATCGGCGGCTATGATCATGTCATCTGCGAATCCACTTATGGTGACCGGGATCGCGAACTGGTGCTGGTCAGCGAGCGTCGCGAGACACTCGCCCGTCATGTCGAGGAAGTGATGGCGGCAGGCGGCAATCTGCTCATCCCTGCATTCGCTCTGGAACGCACGCAGGCGATACTCGAAGATTTCGATGCACTGTTTGAATCCAAGCGGCTCGCGCCGGTAAATGTTTTTCTGGATTCCCCGCTGGCACAGAAAGTGACCATGGCGGTCATGCGTTACCGCGACAGCGGAACCGACATGTTGAAACGGACCAACATCCGGTTCATCGAGAACACGTCTGAATCGAAGAAGCTCAACCGGATGACGGGAATTGTCATCATTGCCGGATCGGGCATGTGCGAAGGCGGCCGGATAAGACATCATCTGATCCGTAACCTGCCGAACCGGCAATCCCGGGTTTTGCTGTCCGGCTATCAGGTAGGCGGGACATTAGGATCGGTGCTCAGGGACGGAGCCAAGCGGGTTCGCATATCCGGACATGATGTTATCGTGAAAGCGCAGGTTGTGACGCTTGATGGCTATTCCAACCATGCCGACCGCAGCGGACTGGTGGAATGGATCAAGGATCGCACACCGATCAGAGGCTCGCTCTTCCTGGTCCACGGAGACCCGACCGCACTGACAAGTCTCGCTGAAAAAGTGGGAGAAATTCTGGAAATGCCATCCACAATAATTCCGGCTCTGGGCGAAACATGGGAACTGGAACCAGCGAAACCGGCTATCCGCAAATCTGCCGGCCGTTCCGATGCAGCCGACCTGACCGCCTCGCGCGACTGGATATCAAAGCTTGCGGCATTGCGTAACGAAGTGGACAAAAAGATACTGGAACAGCCGACCGTTCAGGATCGCGAGAAAATACTGGCGGCGCTCAAACGAGCGCTCGATAGCGTGCACTGAACAAAGCCCTATTTTCTTTCCCGTACCATCATTACATCTTCCTCTACCCATCCGAGGACCTGCTGCGCATTGCTGCCCAGGGCTGCACGCGACAGCGCGCCGCGGCCATGGGTTCCCAAGACCACCAGATCCGACTTGGTCGCTGCGATCTTACGGAATAGCACGGTCCCCAGATCACCTTTTTCGATTGATCCGTTGACCCGGTCGAAAACCGCATCGGAAATCGCCCGTTTGGCGAGGAAGCGGGTCATCGCTGTCTGTTCTTCGGACTTCACGTCCTGAGCGACCTGATCGGAACTCAACCAAGCACTATAAGGCTCCTGATAGGCATGAACCAAATGAAGTCTGGGATCCGGAAATAATTCGGCAGCAGCGTTCAACGCCTGCAGCGAGCAGTCCGAGAAATCGGTGGCGACCAGAATATTTTTATAAGCATGTTTGGGCCGCCGCTTGACGACCAACACCGGGACAGAAGCGTTTCGGATTATTTGATCGACTGGACTGCCAAGAATGATGTCGCCAATGCTATTGTAGCGTGCGACACCGGTCACGATCAGATCGCATTTCTTTGTCTTTGCCGTTTCGATGACCGTGGTAGCGACATCGCCAAATTTGACCAATATCTCGACATCGACTTTGGTCTTGGGCAATTGATCGGCGATTTTCAACTCGATATCACGGATATTGGTGACGGGATCGTTCGCCAGACCGGGATCCATAACGTAAAGCAGGACCAATTTGACCCGCCATTCCTTTGCCAGCATCAGAGCCCGGTCGAGCGGGCGATCACAACGCGCCGACAGGTCAGTGGCCAGAAGAATTGATCTGTGATTCATGGTCCTGCCTCTACTTTCTATCTCGTCACGATCCTGACTCAAATCGCGGACCACATCGCCGTTCCTCGCCCGGGGGGGTGGGGAAGAAAGAAGACGTGGTCCGCTATCCTGTCACACTCCCTTAGCCGGGGTGGATCGGGATGGTACGGTCAGGAGATATGTTGATGAAAATGGGCCGATTTTTCTCAATTCCCGCTCCTGACCATCAGACTTGCAACCACTGCTCGCCCATTTCGCAATATTATGATGTTCCTCATCGACGCGCGGTATCCGTGATGTTCCTTATGGAATATTACCCCCGCGATCTCTTAGCGAAAATCGTGCGAATACCGGCTTCCAGCCGAAGAGTAATCAGCAAGCTCTTGTTGCCGATCGGTGATTGTTTCGTGGAGCGGACAGAAGAATGGGCGGATTTTGGTGATCGTAACATCTACATATTCGAGCCAACCCGGATCAGACACCGAACAACAGTCGTTGTTCAACCCTTTAATAGAGCTCGGCTTTTACAAAATCCGCCTCTAGTTCGCTGATCAGCAATGGGTTTGACATCCATTTGCTAAGCACTTCGCGTGGCGGAGCGGATTCTGACAGACCGGATCGTTCGGTCAAACCGCGCCAGACTCTTCTTGCTTCATCCTTGTCACCCAGCATTGCGGTCGACAAAATATAGCTTATCTCCAGTCCTGGTGTGGAACCTGGTGCCGAATCCATATATTCTGATGCCAGCTGCTGGGCCGCTTTTGCGTCCCCGCGCCGTAGTTTTTGCATCGCTAAAGTTGCCGCGACCACCAGATCCGCATCGGGATCCATTTGCAAAGCTCTCGTCGAATAAGCTTCGCCTTCCGGCATTCTGCATGCCAGCATGTATAAACCCAAATAGCCCATTATTCTGGAATTTAACGGATTAAGCCGGACGGCACGTTCCCCCCATGCCACACCCCTGCGACAGTCACCGTCAAAAAAGGCGCTTTGCGCAACGGCAAATGTTGCCGAGGCACTGTCATTGTCAAGTTTTGCGGCTTTCAGCGCGAAATCCCTGCTAACGCCCTCAATTTCAAATTGACCACCAAATTCTTCCGATAGACTTTTCGCGACGACAAGCATGCTCATCAGATAGGAGTCATTGGGAAACTGTTCTGCGGAAATCTCCATACATTGCAAAGCAGGTCTCAACAGCGCTTTCTCACGGTATCGTAAAAATTGATGGAATTGCAGCAGGCACGGATATCCGGGTGAATAATCGCCACGATATTTCGACAACTCGTGCTGGGCGACCTTCCCATGGGGACTGGCTATGGCAATGACGGCCTGATCGAGATCATCCTCCAGTGTTTCAATCGTTCCGACATCAATCGGGCTGGACCAGATCACCTCTCTGGTTGCGCTGTCGACGAGACGAAGCTGAATACGATCCGCGGCTTCGTTGAAAATCGAAGATTCGAGCACATATTGGTGGCCATTCGGTCCATTTACATCTTCATCAAAGACCCGCAATTGGTCGAACTTCTTCAGCGCTCCGATAAGATAACTGTGAGTCATCTGGGTTTTTGCACGCGATGAAGAACGGGCAATGTTTTCTGCCCCCTCCACGATGATCGCAGGATAAGAAATTGTTTTTGCCGTTACCGGCGCGGTGTGTTGCAAATAGTAAAATGTCCCAATTGCCGCCAGCATACCGACGACAATAACCGCCCAGATATAATTGCGAACGACCGACAACAAACGGCGAGCAGGGCTCGTTTTGGCATCAGACTGCCCCGTCGAACTACCTTGGCTCACGGTCGGTGAAGCAAGCGATTTCTCAACACGAGCGTCCCCAAGCAAGTGAGACGATGCTTCTACCGGTTTATTGGTTTCCAGAACGATCTCATAATATTGATAAGGTATCGAAAGCCGTTTCTCGCTGGTTTCGCGTAGATAAAAATGGTCGAGCATCCGCCTAAGACGGCCAATCTGCACGCGGGGATAGCTATCAATCTGGGTATCAAACCCATCATCGCGATCCAAAGCGTCGACCGCAATGGTGTAAGCCGTTAGCGGTTTTCTCTCTCCCTGCAATTTATAATCGACCAAAAAACGCAGCAGCTTGCTCATTGTAGGAGAGCGCGCAAATTCGGGACTGCAAAGCAAGCGGTCGCGCTCTAGGCAAAGTTGTAGTTTATCTTCTTCATTCAAAACTGGCAGGGCCCTCTCGCGCTTAGCAACGACCTCCCCTGTTAAATCTGTTCAGAGCAAGTGTAGCGGTCCACTACTACTAACCCGCTTGTAAGTAGATGGTTCCAGAATGTGGAAATAATGTTCGAAATTCAAGAGGGCGACCGATCTTCCGGTGTGCTCAAATCGACAAAGCAACCGAAGATTCCCAGAATCTCACCATCAACACTTATTTGACAGGTGCCACGGGCCAGAACCGGAAGTTCATTGCCATGTTCGGTAACGATACGAGCGCGAAATTCGAAATCCTCACCTTCGTCTAGCGCAAGCTGAACCGCCGCTTCAACCATGGGTCGATCATCCGGATGATAATAATCGATCGCGTTTTCGAGCATCGGATTCCCGAGAGAATGGCGCCGTTCGTGCATGTCAAAAATATAGTCTGACCATCTTACAACATTTGTCGCTACATCAATATGCCAGGATCCAAAGCGACCAACATCTTCCGAAATTTCAAGTGTCAGTTGACAGCGATCAAGATCAAGTTCCGCAGACTTCAAGTCGGCTTTTAGATTTTTCAACCGAAGAACCAAAACGACAATGACTACACACAAGGCCAATGCCAGTGAATATAATAAATAGACTGATAACATAGAGCGACCACATCCCCGCATCACACCGGGATTATTTCCCGTTGTGAGGACCATTAATTTAGCGCTGCAATATTTTTACGCAACAGTCAGCACAATTTGAGTAAATTCATGAACCGGACAATATTGCAAACATGGCTAAAAAATTCTTAATATTGATGTGGTTCCACGATATTTATGCACAACTTATATCGTCACGTATAGCAAAGTCTTTGCCGGCCTAACCAAAAACGAGAATGTAACGGCTCGATTTGATTGAGAATAGCAAAACCAGCGGTATATAAATATTCAACCGACTTGAGATCGGGCGGCTGCCATTTCTTCATCAGACGCGCGCAGCACGATCGTACCTATCGACAATGGGACATTATCGGCATTGCGGATGCTTACCTTGTAGAAAAATTTCGATGTGGCTTTGAACTGAATGAGAGCTTCAGTCGCCGAACCCACTTTATCAATCAAAATCTCTTTATCCAGATCGTCATGTCCGATGACCTGATAAGGCAAAGAATTTGATGCCGGATCAATGGTGTCCGCTATGTCTTCACCGTGATTGAGAGCGACGACATCAGAAGTTTCGATTTTGTCTGCCTTGTAGAAAGTCGATAACCAAATCATCAAATCATCCAAAGGAAGCCGCTGCGAGAACACGATCCCGACGCGATCGGCCGATTGCCACCGAACCGTGCCGCTGATATCCAGCAAATTCGGCACTGAAAGACGCAAGCTTTTACCCATCTCGAAAGAATAGTCTGTTCTTATACAAACACCCGCGGGCGAAATATCACATATATCGGCGTGGATCAGCTGCGAACCCAGATAGAGGTTTATCGGATGTTTCATCGTGATACGGGGCAGACGCGGAACTCGTCCGGACTTGTCAGCGGTTGGTTTGGACAACAGCTTTGCAACATCGATGGGCTCAAAAAACTCGATACCGGCTTGTGACTGGTCGCGCCACCGCACGGCACCGGCCAGTTCCTGATCTTCGCTCAAAATGGCCGACACTTGCTTCCCCAGCTCAAAATCAGAATGCACTTCAAGCATCATCCCGGTGGCGGAGAGATTTTTGATAAAGCCCCACCCTTCTCCGGATTCCGCTCTAATCTTGGCAAGGCGTAGCATCGCAATATGCCGATCCTGTTTCCGCCGATCTGCTGTCGTCAAGACGTCATCGGCAGGCTCCATCGAGAGGGTGACAGCTTGAATCCCATTTTTCATTTACTTCACTTTCATTCTGTAACGTATGGAGAAACGTTCATATTTTTCGTTGACCGGCATCAGCTCACCACGCGGACGAAGCTTGATATGAGTGACATTCTGATCAAATCCCTCCGCATCAGCGACGGGAATATAATCGAAAGTCGTGCCACCATTGCTGGAAAATTCGATTGAATCCGTCAAACTGGCGAGGCCATCAAAGCCGAATTCCAGACCGCTGTCATTGTCGATGAAAGCAGCCGGCCCGGTCCCGGCCTGCGCCAGATCACCCACGAAAAGCGACAGCTGATCGGGGATCGTATCGGTGATGGCAAAGGATGTGGCAGGGGTCGCTTGGTCCAACGGACCCGTCACAGCAACGGAATAGTCGACCAGGGCTCCCGGGACCGCCCGCGGGGCATCACCCGTCCCCACCGGACTAGCAACAATGCTGTTCGACAATGCGATGGCGATATTCTCGCGAGGGCCTGCCTCTGCCAAGGATGGGGCTGGCGCAGCAAAATACGTCAGAGCGATGAGCAACGGGAAAATATGCAGGCGCCGTGTCTCACATAGCTCCCGAGTGCCCGGCCCGGACGTTGGTTCCTCATATTCCACGAGGGATTTCAGCATTAAATTTCCCATATTTTCCTGCTTACTGCAATTCTATCAAGCGCAATTCGCACGATTCAGCAGTGCCTTGTTCAGTCTCGACACCCAATAGATTCGAGCAGTCACGATGTGTCGTGCGCCGCAAGACAGTGAGTCCGTAATTCTGTGATTTGGTTGCGGCCTGCGCTGACGCAATCATGGTGAAAGGCTTGACCACCCGTGCACTTGCTATAGCCGCAGCGCGCCCCTTTCCCTTAACAGTCGGATCCGTCTGCTTTGGTGCCGATGCCAGTGCCGGCAGGCTGCACAAGGTCATGGCAAATAATATAGTGAGCGAAACGAATTTCACGCCACATAATGAGCGCAAAAAATCGACATTCCGTTCTAACAATATTGAGCCGGCTGACTGCATGAAACTCCCCACAACTTATGTGCAAGCGGGAAGCGCTCGGGCGTCTCTCCGATGGTGGAGCGGATAATATTCTTATCCACTCCACCAGGAAATAATCGGTACGATATTGACCAGAATATCGCACCAACGCCGGGGCAACTGTGGTGCTTCATTGGGTTACCACAGACAAGAGCCGAGTTGCCCCACTTGCCCATTCCTTCTGCCTAAACATCGGAATGTTCTGCAGTTAGATACGGCTATTGTTACAGTTTGTTACGGCTTCGTATTCGTAACCCATTATATTTAAACAAATATTTTTATAAACGTGTAACGTTAAGTCGCGAGCATTTACGCTTTCTTCATATAGGTTACCATTTCATTTACCCTCTACCATCTCGGGTGATGGCATTTGAACAAAGCCCGAAGGCAATTTGCCCCGTATCACTAGGTGTATAAAAACAACCGATTACGGAATTTGTTTGAGAGGTGTAAGAACAACTGGATTGTGCGACCATCTTGAATTCGCCGGGACGCCTCGGGCATGTCTTACCGGATTCAACTCACCTCTGCCCGACTATTCGCGACCGCAGCCAGAATGGATTGGGCAAAGCTGTGAAGAGTATCGTCCCGCGCGCCCATGATGACGATACGGTCGCCGGCTCTTGCAATCTCGATTATTCTGTCTCCGCAGTCCTCGCGTGTCGCAAAATATTCGGCCGCACCACCCGCGGCGATTATCGCATCAACGATGGATTCGCTGCCAAGCGTGCGATCGACCGTTCCGCCAAAATATACCGGATCACACAATATGACGCGATCATCGCCGTTGAGATGTTCGCTAAAAACTCCGGCAAGCTCTGCACCCATTTTTTGGATCGGTCCAAATCCATGCGGCTGAAAGAAAGCCACAACCCGGCCAGGAAAAGCCTTCAGGGTCGCAAGCGTCGCAGCGATCTTGTCGGGATTATGACCGAAATCGTCGATCACGCTAATTTCGTTCTCGGTTCCGACGATATCAAATCGGCGCGCCAGGCCGATAAATGTTTCAATCGCCGCTATAGCACGGTCAACCGGCACGCCAATCGCGCAACAAGCCGCAACGGCTGCCAGTGCATTGGCGATATTATGCTTGCCCGGCACTCGCAGAGAGACATGGTGATCTGCGCCATCTGTCCGCAACGTGAAACTGCTGCCAAGAGATTCTTCCTGGACTTGCAGGGCCCGAAAATCCGAATCTTCTGAAAATCCGAAGCTGGTTGATTTTGCCAGACGGCATGAGGCAACCAGCATACGCGATTCTTCGTCATCATGGTTCCAGATCGCGTGCCGAGATTTGGCAATGAAATTTCCGAACAATATTCTCAGCTCTTCGAGGCTCTTGTGATCCAGGCTGACATTGTTGAGCACCGCTATTTCAGGATCGAATAAAGCGATGGAACCATCACTTTCGTCGACTTCGCTAACCATCAAATCGCCGACGCCGACACGAGAGCTCGCAAATGGAGCATCGTCATTGACAAAATTCTTCATCACCGCGCCATTCATGATCGTCGGGTCGCGGCCCGCCTCGGTCAATATCCAGCCGATCATTCCGGTGACTGTCGACTTGCCGCTAGTGCCGCCTACCGCGATGCTACGTTGCACCGCGTTGAAATGCTCTGCCAGAAGTTCAGCCCGTGTCATTCGCTTGCAGCCGAGTGCAATCGCCTGCGCGACATCGGGCACGCTATCTTCAATCGCGGCAGAGGCTATCAATATCTGGCCACCATCGACCAGGCCGCTGCCATCCTGCTGGAACAGCTTGATTCCGCGATCCTGCAGCCATTGGAATTTATCAGCCAGTCGTCCCTGGTCCAGCGCCCGGTCGGACCCTGCGACCCGCGCGCCTGCCGCTTTGACAATCATTGCCAGCGGCAACATTCCGGAACCGCCGATTCCACAAAAATAATAGGATTTGTCTTCACTCATTTTTTCGCGCTATTGCTTCTCGATCTATTTGGCAATGGCGCAAGGAACAAAATCCATCTCTTCATCACTACGCATCGGTATTTGTGCGCCGTCGACCCCTTTTTCACAAGAAGGGGCCGAGCGTGTCATCGCGCTTGCTGCGGTAAGTCATCCGGAAGCGAAATTGATATTCGATGAGCAGTGCTTTTTCGAGCACGGACATTTTGCCGGCAGCGACAAACAGCGGCTCGACAGTTTCGTCGCCCTGGCCAACGATCCGACCATTGACGCCATATGGTTTGCCCGCGGCGGCTATGGTGCCGCACGGATAGCGGAAGCCGCAACCGCTCGTCTGGACAGCAATGCGAAACGCAAGACCTATCTCGGATATAGCGATGCGGGCAATATGCTGGCGGCGCTCTATCGCGCAGGCATCGGTGAAATCGCCCATGGTCCCATGCCGTCTGATATCGGCAGAACCGGCGGCGAGGAAGCCATAGGGAGGGCTCTGGACTGGATCGTGCATAAAAAGCCGGATGCCCTCGAGCCGGACCTGATCCGTGGTCAAAAATATGCTGCCTTCAATTTGATGACTCTCGCGATGATGACCGGAACAAAGCTGATGCCCGATCTGCGAGATCATATTCTGATCATCGAGGAAATATCCGAATATCTATACGCCTTTGATCGCGCGATGTTTCATCTGTGCAGCAATCTGGCGGATCATGGTCTGACCGGAATAAAATTGGGCCGCGTCAGTGATATTCCCGATAATGACCGGCCCTTTGGCGAAGATGCGGAAGCGATTGCCGAGCGATGGTCGCGGCAGAATGGTATCGCCTTCTTAGGCCGGTCCGACATCGGTCACGATGTCCAGAACCGCGTTGTTCCGTTTGGATTGCTCGACATCTGACAAATCAGCCGGAACAGAACGTTCATGTCATTGGCGGCTAGCCTATATTCAAGAGGCTTTTTCCATGTCAACATTGTCCCGTTCGTGGGCGAATTCAGGCACCAGAGATTTGAGCAATGCTACGGCAGCTTTCGGATCCCGACAGTCCATCAAGCGTGCAATAAGCTCATTTAGTACATCTGCCGCAATATAAGATTCATGCGCCTTCATAATTCTTTCATGCTGTGTCGCCTGGGGATCATTTCCGATGATCAATTCTTCATAGAGTTTTTCGCCGGCACGCAACCCAACTTCTACTATCTCAATATCGCCTTCTGGATTGATCTCGTCACGAACCGTCAATCCTGATAACCGGACCATCGTTTCGGCCAAGTCCAGAATCTTCACAGATTTCCCCATATCAAGCACGAACACTTCACCACCTTTGGCCATACCTGCCGCTTGAATAACCAGCTGAGCCGCTTCCGGTATCGTCATGAAATATCGGGTAACGTTGCGATCTGTCAGCGTGATCGGACCGCCCTGCTCGATTTGATTGCGAAACAAAGGCACGACAGAACCGCTAGAACCCAAGACATTGCCAAACCGGACCATGGAAAATTTGGTTGCGCCATTTTTCTCGGCGAAATTTTGAATCACCTGTTCAGCTGCGCGCTTTGACGCGCCCATCACATTGGTCGGCCGCACCGCTTTGTCGGTGCTGATAAGGATAAAATCGCTGACCCGTGCTTCTTCCGCAGCTGCCGCCAAAGTTTGCGTGCCCAATATATTATTGCGAATGCCTTCTATGGGATTAGCCTCGACAAGCGGCACATGCTTATATGCTGCCGCATGGAACACGGTATCCGGCTTCCACAGCGTGAATATTTCCCGTAGCCTGACTGCATCAACAACCGAACCCAGAACCGGTATCAACTCCAGCTTTGTTTTGCCTTCCGTAACCAGCAATTCCTGCAGTTCTTTTTCGATCTGGTAGAGCGAATATTCGGACAGATCCAATAATATCAGGCGATGGGCTCCCGACTTCGCGATCTGGCGGCAAAGCTCCCCGCCGATAGACCCGCCTGCCCCTGTCACCAAAACTGTCTTGCCGACGATCGTCCGCCCGAACAATAATTCATTCGGCCTCACAGGCTCGCGACCAAGCAGGTCTTCGATCTCGAGTTCTCGAATATCACTGAAGGAAACCTTACCGGCTATGATTGCCTTCATATCCGGCAATGTCTGGACGTGAACTTTAAAGGCGCGAATCTGGTCGACAATTTTGCGTCGTTTTTTCCGGTTTATTGTCGGCAAGGCCAACAAGATATCCGTAATCTCCCTTTTCTTGATCAGTTCCGGCAGATGCTCGCTCCAGAAAACCTTATATCCATCCAGTCTTTGACCATCGAGCCGCCGATCATCATCGACATAACCACATAATCGCATGCCGGGTTCAGACCGCATAGAGGCTGCGAGTTGTTGTCCGGCGCTACCGGCACCATAAATCAGAACATTTTTAACCTCCCCCGCAAAGCGATTGCGGCCAAGAATATCGATCATCAGATATCGTGCCGCGACTCTGACAAAGCCGACGAGGATGAAAAACACTACGGGTTGGATAACCCCGATGGTACGCGGCACGCCGTCCAGCCCGACCACCACGAATATAAATGCGACCAGCACAGAATATATCGCAAAAGCGCGGACCAAAGTTTTCATCATTCCGGTGCCCGCGTAACGAAAAATCGCGCGATAAACGCCACTCAGAACAAAGACGGGGACCATCGTCAAAAGGCAGACCAGCAGGATTTTCTGGACGGCAATATCCCACAACACCCACACACCAATGCGAAGAGAATAGGCGATCCAGATCGACTGCACGCACAGTAGAATGTCGAGCAGGAACACGATCGCCTTTTTCTTCCAGCGTGCCAGCCGGGCAATTCTCTCTAATAACAATGTGATAGCAGTTGTGATATTTTCGATCATTTACTTCTCAAAGCTGGCATTCCGTTTACAGACATATGACGCTAAATGGCGTATTTATCGATCAGAATCGAATAGGCCAAGCATTTTAAAAATACTTGTCTATCCGTTAATTGTCATGATCTGCTGATGTTGGGCTTGAAACATCATGCCTTCCGAATGCTGTTTAAAGATACATTCACATAGTCTGCTGTAAAAGGCGATCTAACATAATCTGGCTGCGACGAACTTGACCTAGATTAGCCTACGGGCCACAAGCCGCCAGATTTTTCATGATTAGACGCCAAATATTCAAGGGAATTTAATGAAAATTGCAATGATAGGTTCTGGCTATGTTGGCCTCGTTTCGGGCGCCTGTTTCGCTGATTTCGGCCATGATGTGGTTTGCGTCGACAAAGATGAAAACAAAATAGCGGACCTCGACAAGAATATCATGCCGATTTTCGAGCCTGGGCTCGCCGATCTGGTCAAACGCAATGTTGATGCGGAACGGCTGTCCTTTTCGACCGATCTGGGCGATTCGGTAAAAGACTGTGACGCAATTTTTATCGCCGTGGGGACCCCTTCCCGCAGAGGCGATGGCCATGCTGACCTGAGCTATGTCTACGCGGCCAGCGAAGAAATCGCGGATGCCATTACAAAACGGACTGTGATCATAACCAAATCGACCGTGCCCGTGGGAACTGGGGACGAAGTTGAGCTTATACTCGAGAAGAAGCAACCCCGCGAGCAGTTTGCCGTGGTTTCCAATCCCGAGTTCCTGCGTGAGGGCGCCGCCATCCGTGATTTCAAACAGCCCGACCGTATCGTCATCGGTACAGAAGATGACTGGGCGAAAGATGTGATGACCGAAATTTACCGTCCGCTGTTCCTGAATGAGTCACCAATATTGTTTACTGGACGGCGCACCGCGGAGCTGATCAAATATGCCGCGAATGCATTTCTCGCGACAAAGATCACGTTCATCAATGAAATCGCCGATTTATGCGAGAAAGTTGGCGCCGACGTCCAGGAAGTTTCCCGTGGGATCGGTCTCGACAACCGGATCGGATCGAAATTCCTTCACGCGGGCCCAGGATATGGCGGCAGCTGTTTTCCCAAAGACACGCTGGCTTTGATGAAAACGGCACAGGACAATGATAGTCCGGTTCGCATCGTCGAAGCGGTGGTACAAGTAAATGACCAGCGCAAACGCGCCATGGGCCGCAAGGTAATTCATGCTCTCGGCGGTGAAGCACGCGGTAAAAAAGTGGCTTTGCTCGGCCTCACATTCAAGCCCAATACCGACGACATGAGAGATGCGCCTTCGATCGCTATCGCGCAAACATTGATCGACGGTGGAGCTGAAGTGACTGCTTATGATCCTGAGGGCATGAAATTGGCAAAAGAGATCATGCCGGAAGTCGAGATGACAAATAGCAGCTACAATGCTGCAAAAGATGCGGATGCGGTTGTCATCGTGACTGAATGGGATGCATTTCGCGCGCTGGATCTTGAGAAACTCGCGCAAGTCATGAAAGGCAACGTGCTGGTCGACTTGCGAAATATTTACAATCCCGTGGAAGTTGCGCAAATCGGTTTGGCATATACGAGCGTCGGGCGAAACCAGTGAATCTTGATATCACGTCATGAAGCTGAAACGAAAATTCGTTGAAAAGCCATGGGGTCAGGAAATATTGCCTGATATATTTGGTGCCGTAAATGGAAAGAAAATCGGAGAAATCTGGTTTGAAGCTCCGAAAGCTATTACGCTTCAACTCATGACCAAATATCTTTTCACGAGTGAGAAGCTATCGATTCAAGTGCATCCCAACGACCGGCAGGCACGCCGGCTTGGCTTGCCGCACGGCAAAGCAGAATGCTGGTATATACTGGATGCAAAACCGGATGCCGTATTGGGCCTGGGTTTGAAAAAGCCCGTCAGCGCTACCAAGCTAAGAACCGCGGCAATATTGGGAGAGATAGAGCAGCTCATAGAATGGAAGCCAGCCAAAAAAGGTGACTTCTATTATGTTCCGCCGGGAACGATCCATGCGATTGGCCCCGGCATTTCAGCAGTAGAAATCCAGCAGAATATCGATGTTACCTATCGCATTTACGACTACGGGCGTCCGCGCGGACTTCACCTCGAGGAAGCGATGGCGGCAGTCAAGCTATCACCTTATGACCCGAAATATAATCCAGAAATTCCAACAGATGAATCGTCCCGCATCCCCGCGGGCTCCGCATTTGAATTATTCCAGATTGTCGGTACCGACGACGAGATATTGCCTCAAACTGGAAGCAAGGAATGGCAAGTCATCCCCTTGGAGGGATCTGCCAATGTTCGCGGAAAGCTGATCAAGGCTGGCGAATGTGGTATATGCCCGCAATCGTCTGATATAGATTTCTCCAAGAATAAAAAATCCCTTGTCGCCTGCATAATGCCGTGAGATCCTGATCATGCCGCAAACAACACTCATTACACCGGTCATATTGTCCGGTGGTTCCGGGACCCGGTTATGGCCACTCTCCACTCAAGAGAAGCCAAAGCAATTCCTGAACCTTCTTGGTCCGCTCAGTATGTTCCAGCTAACGTTTCAACGCTGCGCCGAAACCTCTGTCTATCGCAGTCCGATCATTGTCGGCGCTTCCAGCCACGCCAAGATCATGCAGGAACAGATGCAGGAGATAGGCGCGACACCCAGCGCGATCATATTGGAGCCCTGTGCCCGCAATACGGCACCCGCGATTGCGCTAGCCGCACTCGCCGCCGAGAACCCGACCGATTTATTGCTGGTAATGCCGAGCGATCATATCATCAAAAATGTCCCGGCTTTTCAAAAGGCGGTGCAGGATTCCATTTCGGTCGCGCAAGCCCGCTGGTTGGTGACATTCGGCATCGAACCCACCGGACCGGCAACGGGTTATGGGTATATCCAGCAGGGCGACAAGATTGTCGGAAGCACCCGCAGTCTCGCCGCAAAAAGATTTGTCGAGAAACCCAATCAGGAAAAAGCCGAGAAAATGCTCGCGGATGGCGGCTATTTCTGGAACGCGGGGATATTCCTGTTTCGGGCAGACGCCTATCTGGCCGCCATGGAAGAACATTCACCTGAGATGCTCGCGGCTTGTAGATCAGCGATGAGCGGCAAACGAACGGAGAACGGGATTCATTATCCTGATCCCGATGCATTTTCCTCAGCACCATCGGATTCCATTGACTATGCGATCATGGAAAAAGCGGAAAAGATTGCGGTCACCCCCGTCAATCCTGGATGGTCAGATGTGGGTAGCTGGGATTCTCTGTTCGAGATATCCGACAAGGATCCAAATTCGAATGTCATCTTCGGCAGAGCCGAAACAATCGATTCAAGCAACAACCTGATCCACAGTCACGACCTGGAAGTCGCCGTTCTTGGCGTAGAAAATCTGATTATCGTAACCCATGGAACCAAGGTCGTAATTTTACCCCGCGGGCAATCTCAGGATGTAAAAAAAATGGCACAGAAGCTTGAAGAGAACAACTAGCCTGAAGGTTTCCCCTCTTCCGAAGCATCAGAATTCCGATTAATATCGACCTTCCCGGTTAACCAATGCGGCCAGAATTTTGCAATTAACAAGAGCGTTGATGGCAAGAGCAAGGTATTCCAGATATCTCGAATTGCTTCGTCATAATATATCTGCTTTTCAACCAAGACCTCGGCTATAAAAATATAGTCGCTATATTCATTGCCCAGTGCAACTGCAGCCACGCATAACCACGGGATTAGGCTCGCAAGCGACCGACGACAGAATAATGCAGCGGTCAATTGGACCCCGACACCCGCGTAGATATGCAGGGAGTCGCGATCCAGCCCGGTTGACAATTCCATCCAGTTTTTAAGTTCGTACCATTGCATGAAAATCCGATTGGTCTAGCCGAAAGCAGGGGTCAATGCTTTTCGGATCGTCAACACGTTATTAGCCGAACTTATCTTTCCAGGGGAAGCCGGTTGCAATCGGTATGGCGAGAAAGACTATCGAGAGAGCAATTGGATAAGCGTAGAAAAACAATCCGTCTAACAATGAATAGGCAAACATTGTCGTAAAGCCCATCACCGACAAAAGCTTCACATATGATGGACTTCTCGCCGTGAAAAACGCTGCGTAAACCGCCAGCCCGATCAATACCAGAAAAGACAGACCGCCAATCATTCCCCAGTCAAACAAAAACTGGAGAATGCTGTTGTGTGGATGTTTGAAGACCCCAGCGGCATTCCTGCTGACAAACTGAAACTGGAAGGGGCCGTATCCGACCAGTGGCCGCTGAACAATCAATTCCCACGCCTCCACCCAAAAGCTCAGTCGTCCGGAGGAAAATTCAGCCGTACCTGGGCTTGTATTCCAAAATCTCTGTAAAGCGCCAAAGGCACCGTGTTGTGGCAAAGGTGCAAGAATGGATAAAATGGCACCGGAAATTGCTGCAAAAGCGGCTCTTGACAAAAACCGGATGGATCGCATTTCGGAAAAGCAGACAAGACAAACCACAAATGCGACCAATATTCCGAATACCGCCCCCCGGGAGCCTAGCCACAGCAGCAATGCGGAGTTCACAATTATGAGCAGCATGTGCGTTTTCACGAATTCCGACGGCTTGGCAGCTATACTGGCTAGGCTGATCGCAATGGCTGGCGCAAAAATATACCCAGTATGTCTAATATTGGCGAAGCCCGGTAGATAGGAAACCCACTCTATATCGCCATCAAGCCCCTTGGCATTGGCAAATACATATACGACCAATCCAGCAACTGCGGCGGCTGTCGACAATATGATTGTCAGTTTTTCAAGGAGAAGCGCTTCGAGCCCAGTGTCCCGGACCAGATAAAGGATCGCTATGGCAAAGAGCAGATGCACAAACCAGATACCTGCCCCCAGAATCGCTACCCCGGGATTGGCATCCGCAAAAAAAGTCGAAATGCATAAAAGCAGCAACCAAGAGCTGAGGGATATCTGAGCAGAAAGTGGTAGATTGCCAATAAATTTGGTGAAACTCAGACCTCGCACAACCGCAACGACACATATGGCGATTTCTACATAAAGCGCAGGCAAAAAGAACAGTCGTGCCGTGCTTTGCCAGTCGGAGAAACTACCATCCCAGGAGGTCAGGAAGGCTACATGAAAAAGAGGCAACATAAAAATGGCCGCAATGCATATGAAGGCGGCATGCGATGACAGCACTTTTCCGACCGGCTTTCCCGGTAATTTCTGACTTTCAATCAACTTTTTGAACTCCCGGAAACCCTTCAAGTCCCAGTAATAATGAGTGACCTCTACCTATTTATAGTTAACAGGAACTTATCGAAACATATTACTCTTCGGGTGCAACCAGACATCACCGGATCGCCTCTCGGACAAAGATGGAAAATCTTGGTTTGCCAAACTGCACCGAAGGAAAATTCCGCTGTCCTTTCCAGATCAGTTTGCACAGCGTCTCGCATTGGATATAGCGCCAACATGACACAGATAAAATTTCGCCCTCGCCGATCCTGCCTGTACATGCCGGCGTCCAACGAACGTGCGCTGGAGAAGGCAAAAACCCTTGCCGCCGACACAATTATTTTTGATCTCGAGGATGCGGTAGCCCCGGATGCCAAGGAAGCCGCCCGGGAGCGAGCCTGTGCGGCGCTGCAGTCCGATGAATATGGCGACCGTGAACTGGTCGTGCGGATCAATGCGATGGATACGCCCTGGTTCGCTAAGGACCTCAAACAAGCGTGCCTGAGCCAAGCCGATGCCGTTCTGGTGCCGAAAATATTGAGCGCAGATGACATTATCCAGATCAATCGTTCGATCGACGAACTGGGCACAGGCCTCACCACCAAATTGTGGGCTATGATCGAGATGCCGCAGGCAATATTGAATCTGGGAGACATTGCCGCGCTTGGCCCGAACACCCGACTGACCAGCTTTGTCATGGGCTTCAATGATCTGGCGAAAGAAATGCGGGCAGTCCATAATCGCTCTATTTTCGGTCCGGTCATGATCCAGTCGGTCATCGCCGCACGAGCTTATGGCATCAACATTATCGACAGCGTCTACAATGACTTCAACGATCCCGTTGGTCTTGAAAGCGAATGTCTGGAAGCCAGAAAGCTTGGTTTTGACGGCAAGTCGCTGATACATCCGGTGCAGATCGAGACTGCGAACCGGATCTTTGCCCCGGATGCGGAGGCGATTGCCGAGGCCGAAGCGATCATCGCGGCCTTTAAAGACCCAGTCAACGCCGGCAAAGGCGTGATTGTCGTTGACGGGAAGATGACGGAGTTGCTGCATCTCAAACAGGCGAAACAGCTGGTCGCGACCGCTGAAGCAATCGGCGCTTTGGGAAAATAGCCGGTTCACCCTCGACAAGTCGTCAAGAAACCGTTTAAGTGGTCGATTGAAATGGATTTGACGGGGCATCAATGCCCTGCCCTTTGGAGAGCAGAGATGGAAGCATTGGAAGCAGCCGCTGGCGAAGTCAGCAAAGATGAAATCATGAAGCTTTTTCAGGCCCAGCGCGATGCGTTTCATGCCGAGCTGCCAGTGAGCTATGATTCCCGGATGGACCGGATCAACCGCACCGCCAAGATGATCATCGAAAATCAGGATGCGCTCTGCGAAGCCGTATCCAATGACTTCGGCCATCGCAGCAGCGTCCAGACCGTGATGACTGACCTGATGTCGATTGTCGGCCATGCCAAGGATCACAAAAAGAATCTGAAAAAGTGGATGCGCCCCGAGAAACGCAAGATGGATTTCCCGCTCGGCCTGCTGGGTGCCAGCGGTCAGGTCGAATATCAGCCAAAGGGCGTTGTCGGCGTTATCGCGCCGTGGAATTTTCCGATCAATCTTGCCTTTGATCCGGCAATCGGCGCCTTTGGCGCGGGCAACCGGGTGATCATCAAATTTTCCGAATTCTGTCCCGAGACCGGCGAGCTGGTCAAGAAACTGGTCGCCGAATATTTCGCACCCGAGGAAATGACCGTCATCACCGGCGGTCCCGAAACCGGCAAGTCCTTCTCGGAAATTCCATGGGATCACCTGATCTTCACCGGCGGTGGCGGGATTGCCAAACATGTGATGGCGGCCGCCGCGCAAAATCTTACACCGGTGACACTGGAACTAGGCGGAAAGTCGCCGACGATCATCGGGCCGGATGCGGATATCCAGAAGGCGACCCAGCGCATCGCCATGGGCAAGATGATGAATG
>TARA_R110000850_G_scaffold199977_1_pt1 | contig 75643 bp, 57 predicted proteins | sample TARA_R110000850 | Tara Oceans TARA_R110000850 (sample SAMEA4397586) | marine metagenome | biome: Polar Biome; feature: [SRF] surface water layer (ENVO:00010504); material: water (ENVO:00002006), including particulate matter (ENVO:01000060) such as... | depth 5 m
GGTCAAATCAAAGGTTTCAACACCATCCTGGTCATCATCACATAAGATATAATCCGTGATGGGGTCAGCTATGTCAGGAGCAGGAATTACAACCAAGCCCAGCTCAACCACCTCATAGCATTGAAATGCACTGGTTTCTTCAAGACGTGCATATACTGTCTGGTTATCAGGGACGATATTTGTGTAAGGGCTAATCAATTGATCTGCAGGGTCACCGTTTTCGGCAAGCGCAAGGGTTTCAAAATACATTACAAATACGTCTGTCTGACCATCAATGATCTGGGCATCTGCATCGGTAAGCATAAATTCGGTAAAACCGTCATTTGGAAAATCATCACATTCTTCCAGATCATCAGGTATTCCCGCTGTGGGCTGTGGGGCAAATTCGACAATTATTTCGTCTGTTGCTGAACAGCCATTTGCAAACGTAACTTCAAGCTGATAGGTACCTGATTCATCTACTTCAAGATTAGCACTTGTTTCTCCGGGGATAAGGACAAAGTCCATTAAAACTTCATCATAAACATACCATTGATAGGTAATTGTGGGATCTATTGTTGAACCCAACCCTATGGTAATGGCTTCAGTAGAGCAGACAGCATTACCGTTTTCTATAGTAATGTCTTCACCTAACTCCACACCTAAAAAGAAACTGCCTCCTTGTATAAAAACAGCAGAGTCCCAGGATGAGTCATTTCTATCTGCTATGACTAACTTCATCCTGTATTGTGTATTGGCAGTCACATAAGCCCATGCTTGCATCAATTCTGTGTGACCGTTAAGATTTATTGGCGCAGTTGCGCTGGGCAAACCTGTGGTCCCATAGTAAGTACTAAAATAGTCAGGATTTTCAGATGAACAACTCCCATTGTGGGCCTGGTCCCTTATTGTTGTAACAGAAATAGGGGTTTCTCCTGGAGTATCAGGCACTAATGCCATATTAATAATCTCCCCGGTGTCCTGATTTTCCAGAAAAAAAGCAAAAGCATCTGAGTAAGAGCATTGGAAAGTGCCATATTCATTAGAAGCAAATACAAAATTAAAACTTATGGAATCATTTAGCGGTGTAAAATCAAATTCCATAATGGTTGCATCATTATAAGATGATAAATCTGGGTCAATTCCCAAATCATCTATATAATCAAACAGTTGAGCATCTCCGGGCCATCCTCCCCCAGGGAAAGTGTTATCGGTATTTGGACCGGGAACACCACTAACGTCTCCTGTAGCCAAAACTATACCATCTGTAAGAGGAAAGTTTGGATTGGTGTTTTCAAAATAAGCTATTCCATTGCCCGCACCAAAGTCAGTTCCTGTAGTACTGGTGATATTACCAACTGTTGCACAAGGGCTGTTGATAAGCACATCTGTAATTAATTCTTCATGGGTATAGGTCGTTACATCAACAGTGATGTACGGTTGGGAAAATATGGTGAGCGGAATTATAAACACCACTAAGTGTAATAATTTTTTCATAAACGGGGGATCTTTATTTCATAACGATATTCACAGTAAAGAAGGTGTTTTTAAACCTGAATAAATAATTTATTAATTTCTTAACGTGTTAAGTTGCCAAATATATTGAATTGCTCTCTTTTTATTTTATAAATTTGCAAAAAAATAGTTACCATGTCCATTTTTAACATAAAAATTGAGCCTACATCAAATCCTAATATTTTAAAATTTGTTGCCAATCAATTCTTAACAACCTCAAGAAGTTATGAGTTTAAGAACATTGACGAGGCAAAACCAAGCCCACTGGCACAACAACTTTTTTACCTGCCATTTGTTAAAACGGTTTATATTGCACAAAATTTTGTTGCCATCGAAAAATTTGCCATCGTGGAATGGCCCGAAGTTGAAAATGAAGTTGCTGGTCAAATTGAAAATTACCTCAATTCAGGTCAAATTCTCGTTGAAGAATCTCAGGATTCCAAAAAAGTACCCGTAACGGTCTATGCCGAAAGCACCCCAAATCCTACTGTTTTGAAATTTGTTGCTAACAAACCCTTGGTTGACGGGACTTTTGAATTTAAAAATATTGACGAAGCAAAACACGCACCTTTAGCTCAGGAATTGTTTCAGTTTTCATTTGTAAAAGAAGTTTTTATAAGTGCCAATTACGTTTCGGTGTCAAAATATGATGTAGTAGAGTGGCAGGAGGTTTCTATGGAAATCCGTGAATTCATCAGAAAATTTATTGAAGACGGAAAACAAATTCTAAAAGACAAAATTTTATCAGAGCAAAAAGAAGTTGCTTCTGAAAAAAGCCACGCTTCAGTTCCTCATAATGAATTTTCGCAAAAAATTGTCGAGATTCTGGATGAATATGTTAAGCCTGCCGTTGCAAGTGACGGCGGTAATATCGCTTTTCAATCTTATGACGAAAACACCAAAACGGTACAAGTGGTTTTACAGGGAGCTTGCAGCGGATGCCCTTCCTCTACTGTTACGCTAAAAAACGGTATTGAAACCATGCTCAAAGACATGCTGAATGATACCTCCCTAACGGTAGAAGCCATCAACGGATAAACCCAAAACCTTTTCAAATCTTTAACGTATAGTTTTTTTGCAGCCCCTTTATTTTCAGTATATTTAAGGATGTTTAATCTTTAAATATATTGCCATGTCAGTACTCAAAGTCATTGAAATTCTAACAAGTTCAGAAAAAGGATGGGAAGATGCGGCCCAAAAAGCTGTTACTCATGCATCCAAAACCGTTAAAAACATCCGCTCAGTTTATGTAAATGAACAAAGTGCAGTTGTTGAAAACAACAAAATTGTAACATACAGGGTAAACGCAAAAATTACTTTTGAAGTGGCGTGAAATTTCTTACCCCTTTCAAAATCTAAAAAGCAATATTTTACTCAAAACTAAATGAGTAGCTTATTGCTTTTTATTTAAATATAACTTTTAAAGATGACTCATTCCATTTATAAGAAAACTAATGAACTGAACGAGGAAACCAGTCCGTACCTCTTGCAACACGGAAGCAACCCCGTGCATTGGAAATCGTGGAAACCCGCAGTTTTAGAAACGGCCAAAAAAGAAAATAAGTTATTGCTTATCAGTATTGGGTATTCTACCTGTCACTGGTGCCACGTTATGGAAAAAGAATGTTTTGAAAATGATGCAGTGGCCAAAGTGATGAACCACCACTTCATCAATATAAAAATAGACCGTGAAGAACGCCCTGATGTTGATCAGATATACATGAATGCACTTCAGTTAATGACCGGAAGTGGCGGATGGCCATTAAATATAGTAGCACTTCCTGATGGAAGACCGGTATGGGGCGCCACATATGTTCGTAAAGACCATTGGATGGAAACCCTTACGCAATTAAACACTCTTTTTAAAGCGCAACCGGAAACACTTATTGAATATGCCGACAAACTGGAGGAAGGGATCAAGGCAATGGACCTGGTGACTTTAAAGGACGAAGATGTAAATTTTAAAACTTTTGATTTTGATCCCATCCTTTCAGTCTGGTCCCGTCAGTTTGATTTGGAATTGGGAGGTACTAAAAGGGCCCCAAAGTTTATGATGCCAAACAATCTTCATTTTTTATTGCGCTATGCATATCAAACCGAAAATACAGATTTAATAAAATATGTTGACACCTCATTGACAAAGATGGCTTACGGAGGTATTTTTGATCATGTGAATGGTGGTTTTTCAAGATATTCGGTTGATGAAAAATGGCATATCCCACATTTTGAAAAGATGTTGTATGACAATGCGCAGCTTGTGAGTTTGTATTGTGACGCTTATTTGGTCTCAAATAATCCACTTTACAAAGAAGTGGTTTACGAAACACTATCTTTTGTTGAGAGGGAACTTACAGATACTTCGGGTGGGTTTTATACCGCTTTGGACGCAGACAGCATCAATACTTATGGTATTCTGGAAGAAGGTGCTTATTATGCATTTACAAAAGAAGAGCTGGAAGAATTGATTCAAGGAGATTTTGAGTTGTTTACTGATTATTACAATATCAACGATTATGGAAAATGGGAAAATAACACCTATGTCCTTATCAGAAATGATAGCGATGAAATTTTCTGTAAAAAACACAATCTTCCAACCAAAAAACTGATTCAAAAGAAAAAAATGTGGAAAGAAACCCTTCTTCATTACAGAAATGGAAGGATGAGGCCCCGATTGGATTATAAAATCCTCAGTTCCTGGAATGGACTTATGATTACAGGTTATGTTGATGCTTATCGTGTTTTTAACGAAAAACGTTTTCTAAACGCGGCTATAAAGTGTGCTGATTTTTTATGTGTAAAAATGATCAACAGAGAAGACTGGCTTTTTAGGAGTTTCGCCAAAGAAAAAACCGAAATCAGAGGATTTTTAGATGATTATGCCGCAGTGATTTCGGCTTTTATTTCCCTTTATGAAATAACACTCGACAAAAAATGGCTGGAAATTTCCAAGAAACTTACAGACCATTGTATTGAGAACTTTTACGATGACAAAAGCTCGATGTTTTTTTACACTTCAAAAGAAACCCGGGACCTGATTGCAAAAAGTATTGATTGCCGGGATAATGTGATTCCTTCGTCAAACTCCATGATGGCAAAGAACCTCCATTGGCTGGGTGTTTTCTTTGACGAAAAAAATTACATATCCATATCAAAACAAATGCTTAAAAACATCCTGCACGAAATTGAAACCTATCCCCCCGGATATTCCAACTGGCTGGATTTGTTGTTGAATTTCAGTAAATCATTTTATGAAGTTGTTATTACAGGTGAGGATGCTCAAAATGAGATGCAGGAGCTCAACAAACACTATTTGCCAAATATATTAAAGGCCGGAAGCAGTATGGCAGATGACTCCCCTTTATTAAAAAACAGGTTTACTAAAGGGGAAACCAATATATATGTTTGCAGAGATAGAGCTTGTGAGCTTCCTTCAAAAAGCACAGAAGAAGCTTTACGCAAAATTAAAAAACAATAGTTCACTTTTTAAAATGACCAGTGCTTTCTTTTTTTGTTGAGTTGGCTAATAAAAAAGGAAGGATAAATACCTGAATATTTGTAAAAGGCGTTTGAAAATGATTGGGGGTTGTTAAAACCCATTTCTTCTGCAATTGCTTTGATGGTATAATTCCTCAGTTTTTCATTAGTTTTTAACTTCTTGATACAATGCTCAATGCGAAGATCATTGATGTAATTTGAAAAATTTTTATCTTTTTTCAAGTTTACAACTTTAGAAAGATATGTGGAATTTGTGTGAAAACGCCTTGCGATTTCGTTAAGAGAAATATCACTTTCCACAAACTCGTTGTTTTTTTCAAAATTTTCAAGTTTTTGCATCAACTCCTGAATGACTTCAACAGAAATGGTTGCGTTTTGAGACTCTCCTTGAGGTTTTTCCTCTTCATTTGATTTTTCAGACATAAGCATCTGAAAGCGTTTTTTATAACTGCGTTGCTTGAAAATATAAAAAAGAGAGAGAATGATAATGACAATTAAAACAACAGCCATTACTACTGCCCTATTCCTGGTTTGATTCTCTTTTTTTTGCAATAACTCAATTTGGGCCTCTTTTTGGAAAATTATTTCAGGGATTTCATATAACTCCCGGGTAGTATTTGAAATATAATTTGAAATATCTGTGTGGATGTTTAACGATTTTATCAATTTATTCAAATATAAAAACTGCGTGCTCCTGTCCCCCTTTTCCAAATAATACTCATTAATTGAATTGTAAACGTCTTTCATTTCGGGAAAAACCAGTTTGTGTTTGCTGACAAGTGTATCTATTTTTAAATAATGAATAATTGCAGTGTCTTTATTGCCAGTAACAGTTTGATATTTCGCATTATAATAGTGTGCCATTGCCCGTTGATATGCCGTTGGATTTGCAGAAGCAACTTTCTTTATGCTATCCAGCCCCCTTTCATAAACTTCTTTTTGAAAGTAAGCCTTACCGGCATTCCAAACATAACTATCATAAAAAAAAGTAGCTTCTAGTTCATCGTGATTATCAAATGCATTTTTAATATATACAAGGGCTGTATCGGGCATTTTATTTTGAAGATATGCGTTTGATCTATTCAATTGAAGCATTAAATCTAAATTTACATCTTGTTGCGAAGGCGATAAATTTTTTAACGAATCGATTTTTGAGTAAATTGAAAGGCTTACACCTCCATTGTTCCATAAGGTATTGATATGCCCAATGAACAAAAGTGCATTTATTTGCATACTTGCGTCATTGTTATCCCGCGCCAGTGCGTAAGCATTTAATGAGGCGTTAAGTGCTTTTTTGAATTCATACAATTCAAGAAATATAAAAGCTTGATCCAGATATGCATTAAATGTAGCTGCGTAATCACCAAAAGGCCTGGAATGCAACACCACAGAATCTAAGTAAACTATTTTTTCCCTGGGAGCACTTCTTTCAGCAATTTGGTTATACCTTAAAATTATCTCCAGAGTGTCTTGTTCTTCTTTAGCTTTGTTTAAAAAACTGTAAACTTTTATCCCTGTGTCAAGAACTTGACTGTTGTTATGAACTACAACATTTACGTTCTCAAATTTTTTTTGCTCTTTGCTTTCTAAAGAATCATTTTGAGCATTGCTTAAAGAAAAAAACAAAATAAAAACAGGGATAAGTTTGTTCATAGAATTGACTTCAGGATAAATAAATTTTATAGAAAGCAAATTAGTAATTATTCCTGCCGGATTCAAGAGATTTTATAATCCTGAGAAAACATATATATTAAAAAAAGGTAAGTAATTGATAATGTTATAATTAAAAAGGATTGTTGCTCAACATATTTATAAAAACATTGTCCAAATTTATAAAAACGGATAATCTACAGTTGTAAATAAGGTTGTTTTAGAATAGTTTAGCCCTCAAAACAATATCATTGTTAAGTTCTTTGAAATTAAAAAATGAATTAAAGTCCTGATGCTCTAAAGACTATATTTAAAGTTTTTGAATGTAATTTGTATTTAGCTTTACTGTTGATTAAGTTTGCAGTTATAAATATAAAATTGTGGAAATGGATAAATTAAATGAATATGCAGAACGGTATGGCGAAGTTTTTTTAAGCTATTTACCAAATATCATAACTTCAATTATCATATTAATTGCAGGGTTATGGGCTATAAAAATTATCAAAAATCTTTTAAAAAGGGCTTTTGGTAAAAGTGAAATGGAAGAAACCCTCAAAACATTTCTGTTAAACGTAATAGGCTGGACGTTAAAAATCCTGCTTTTCGTTATCGTCATTTCCCAGATGGGTGTAGAAACCACCTCACTGGTCGCCATTGTAGGTGCTGCGGGTCTTGCTATTGGATTGGCCCTTCAGGGTTCACTTGCAAACTTTGCCGGCGGAGTACTGATTATGATTTTTAAACCTTTTAAACTTGGTGATTTTATAGAAGCTCAAGGTGAAAGCGGAACCGTAAAAGAAATAGCTATTTTTTATACAAAATTATTGACAATAAACAATCAACTGGTAGTTCTTCCCAACGGGAAACTGTCAAATGACAATATCAAAAACTATACATCTGAAGGGAAAAGACGTGATGTGCTTACTTTTGGTATATCTTATGATAGTGATATTAAACTTGCCAGAGAAATTTTAGTCAAACTAATGAAAGAGCAGGAAAATATTCTGGAAGACCCTGAACCGGTAGTTTTTGTAGCAGAGCTGGCCGATAGTTCCGTAAATTTATCAGCCCGGTTTTGGGCCCTTAATGAGCACTTTTGGAACTGTCATTTTTATACTATCGAAGAAGCAAAAACAAGATTGGAAGCTGCCGGAATCATAATTCCTTTTCCACAGCGCGATGTACATCATTTTAATCTTGAAAAATTACAAAACAAATAATAAGGTAACCTATGAAGTACTTATTTATCTTAATTGCATTTATATTGACATTTAACGCTTGGTCTCAGGATGTTTACAGTCGAAATTATGCAGTAAGGGAAGCTGATTTTTATTATAACAAACATATAAAGCTAGGCGCTAATGATGTGGATTATACTTTAAAATCTATTGGTTCTCCATATGCATACCCTGAGTTTTTACCAGGCGCACTATTGACAAGTGACAGTGTTATTCATAAAAACATCTACCTGAGGTACAATGTGCACAGAAATGAAATGGAAGTTAAAACTTCAAAGACTGAGGATGTGGATGTTTTTTCCCTTTTGAAATCACCGGACTTTTATGTAAAAATTAAAGAAAAGGTCTATGAATTTGTTCCGCTTAACGGAAAAGTAGAAGATGGCACATATTTTGAAATACTATACAGTGGAGACCATGTCGATTTATATAAAAATCAAACAAAAAAATACTCGCCACCGGTAAAAGCCCGGACTTCATTGCAGGGAGACATCCCTCAAAAATTTGAGGATGTAAACAAATACTATATTGTTACAGATGAAGGGCTGCTCTATGAGATTCCATCCTCAAAAAGGGCGAAACTTGATGTTTTTAATGTTAAAAAAGAATATCTTGAAAAATATGTCAAAAAGAACAGATTAAACCTTGGTGATGAAAAAGATTTGTTAAGACTAATAAGTCACTATGACTCTTTACTTTAAAAACATTCATTTTCAATTTTATTAAAATTATATAAAAACAAAAAATAAATAATCCATTAAAATCCTTTTAAACACTCTTAAACTATGAAAAAGATATTAATCTTATCGATTGGCTTGCTTTTTTTAAGCACAGATTTTCAGGCACAGGAAGGAAACCTTCTTGCCTCATACATGAACTATTTCAGACAAATGCAGACTGATAAAACAACAAAGTATGAAGAATTTGATCTGGAAAAAATTGAATACATCGGCTCTCCTTATGTAAACAGTAATTTTACAAGAGGAAACATTTATTTAAACAGTAAACTTATTGTTGAAAACGTTCCGTTGAGATACAATGCTTTTGCAGACGAAATGGAATTCAAAGAATCATTTAATGATTTGGATGAAGATTCAAAAGCACTTACAAAATCTCCTGAAGTAGACATTGAAATTGGAAATACGCTATACATCTTTGTTCCCTACCAGGGAGGCATTGAAAAAGGTGGTTATTTTGAAGCCTTGGTAAGAGGAAAAAAATATGACCTTTTTAAAAAATACAACAAAAAATTTACCGAAGGAAGAAAGGCACAAACGTCAATGACAAAGGACATGCCCGCTAAATTCACTGACAACCCTGTTTATTATTTAGTCTCTGATGAAGGAGTTTTTTATGAACTTCCCACAAAGAAGAGGGCTTTCTCAAAAGTTTTTCTAAAAAAGGAAAATGAAATAGATGACTATATCAAGGACAACAGGCTTGACATTAAAGATGAGAAAGACCTTATTAAAATCATCAACTATTTTAATACCATTCAGTAATTTTTTTGTCTTTCCAGCAAAAAACCATCAGAGAGCAACTTTAAAAAGTTGCTCTCTTACTTACAAACCTTAGAATATTAACAGTATGATGTGTGAATTTTAACATCAAGTATCTCAATAATACGTTATATTCGCAACTGAATTTTTAAAAACCCGATAACTTTAAATTAAAATGAATAAGATTCTCTCCCTTTTTTTAGTCGCTTTTACAATTACAATTAACCCCATATTTGCACAACAATATTCTGAAAATACTGCTGAAGAAATACTAAACTTCACAACCAGAGCAAAAACAATCAACCTTGATAACACCAATGGTTCTCCTTTCGAAAATGAAGAATTTGTGTTAGGAAGCATCCTCAGTGAAAACAATATTCTCATCTCAAATATTTATTTGCGATACAATGCATATCAAGATGAATTTCAAATAAAACAAAATCCAAATGCCGGTGATGATAAAATTCAGGCTATAAAAAAATCAACTGAATTTTATGTAAAAATGGGTGATGAGATATTTACTTATAAATTACCACAAGACGGTATGGGAGGTTATTACAACATTCTGGTTGAAGGAAATAAAGTTGATTTATTAAAAAAGATATCCAAAAAGTTTGTTGAAGGTCAGAAGTCTGTAACCATGATGACCGGAAATCACCCCAACAGGCTTATAGATGAATCATCATATGTTGTTGCAAAAGATGATAAAATTATTGAAGTCACAGGTTCGAAAAACAAAATTCTTGAGGCTATAGCCGGAGATCAAAAAAACGAATTAAAAAAATACACCAAGTCAGAAAATCTAAATGTAAAGAAAGAAGACGAAATGATTAAAGCGGTTAATTACTATAATGAAAATCTCTAACCGCCAATAAAATCTTTTAAATAAGAAGGTTCAAAATAAGCGACATTTTCAAAGTCGCTTTTTTTGTACTTTTCATTTGCCAACACACCCATCTCATTTGCTGAGGGCAGCCTGTCGTTTATAAAAACAGCGTTGGGATGCTTACATACAGCCTGAAACTTTTCATTCCCATTACCTAAAAAGAAAACCTTTTCATTATTTAAATAATTTGAAAAACTGGATCCATCAAGGATAAGAGCTTTCGTTTCCTCAAGCCTTGTATGGGCAGTGTCAAAAGCTGCTGTATAGACTTCCATTCTCCTAGCATCCAGTAAAGGGATAATCACTCCCTCATCTTTGTTTACCTGTAGAGCAAATGCATGCAGTGTGTCGACTGAAATTAAGGGAAGATCAAGTGCAAAACAAAGTCCTTTGGCAGCAGAAACACCAATTCTTAAACCGGTATAAGAACCCGGCCCTTTACTTACAGCCACAGCATCAAGCTCATTTTTGAAAACCCGGGCTTCGTGTAAAACATCTGAAATAAAATTATGCAAGCGCTCAGCATGAGAATAACTTTTACTGTTGTCTTCTCGCAATGAAAGTGTAATTCCGTCTTTTACTAAGGAAACAGAACAATTTGTAGTTGAAGTTTCTAAACAAAGCAATAAAGCCATATCAATACAGTACTGTTTAAATTATAGTATGACAAAGGAAATCAATATAATTTTAAAACTAACTTTTATCGCCTTTTACTTCAATTTTATCACCGTTTTTCAATGACTTGGTAACGGTATTGTATGGACCGGTGATGATTTCATCACCTGCCTCTATACCTTTTAAAATTTCTATGTTTGTATTGTCCTGAATTCCGGTTTCAACAACCCTTAATTTTGCCTCATCACCATCTTTTATAAAAACACATTCAAAACGCTCTTCAGACAATAAATTTCTGTCTGAAATACTGTTGCCAGTGGAAGAAGTATCGGTTTTTATTACAATAGCACTAATGGGCACCCCAACAACATTTTCTCGTTTATTTGAAATAATGTCAACCGTTGCGGTCATCCCTGGGCGAAAAGGGGAATAATTTTCATCCTTACCTTCAAGTAAATCTTGATATGACTGCTGTAAGATGCGAACTTTCACCTTAAAATTTGTAACCTGATCTGCCGTAAGGGCAGCTTCAGCGGAATTTGCAATCGATGTAACGATACCTTTAAATTGTCTTTTCAAATAAGCATCCACCTCTACATTTGCTGAATCGCCGATGTTTACCTTAACAATATCATTCTCGTTAACATCTACTTCAACTTCCATACTATTCAAGTTAGCAACCCTCATTATTTCTGTACCGGCCATTTGCTGTGTACCCACCACACGTTCACCAAGTTCTACATCAAGTCTTGAAATGGTTCCGTCAATGGGTGCATAAATAGTGGTTCTGGCAAGGTTGTCACGTGCTTCATTCACACTTGCAGAGGCACTTTGAATGTTAAAATATGCTGACTGGTTATTGGCTTTTGCTACTTCATATGCTGAAACTGCCCTGTCCCACTCTGCCTTGGAAATAACGCCTTTATCAAAAAGGGTTTTATTTCTCTCATAACTTGCTTCGGCTTCATTTAAAGAGGCCTTGGTTTGGTCATAGACAGATCTTATGTTTTGAAGTGCAGCTTGTGATCGTTGCAATCCTGACTGGTACAAATCAGGATTTATTTTTACCAATAAATCCCCTTTTTTAACCTGTTGTCCTTCAATGATAGGAAGTTCAATAATTTCCCCTGAGACTTCAGAAGATAGTTTTACCTCGGTTTCGGGTTGTATTTTTCCTGTAGCGGCCACCATTTCAGTAATGGTCATGTTCTCTACTTTAGAGATTTCAACTTCTTTAAAGTTTCCGCTTTTGCCAAACCATCCTTGCTTTTTACCTACTATCAATATCAGTATAATGACAATGGCAACGGCTATAATAATGAGTACTTTTTTAGACATAATATTATTCTTTTATGATGGGTATTCCGAAATAGAATTCCAATATTTTGACTCTGAAAATATAATCATATTTAGCATTTAACACATCAGATTGGGCATTTGCCAAAAGTGTGGATGCCTGATTATATTCAAAAGCGTTCATCATCCCTACATCATACCGCTCTTGTGCATATCGAAAGGCTTCTTCTCTGGATTCAAGAGTAGATAAAGCCGCTTCATAGGCATTTAAGGCACCATTTACATCTGTAAAGGCTGTGTACACATTTAATTCAAGATCTAGTTCTGTTTGCTCTTTAATCAATTTTGAACGCTCTATGTTAATTTTACTTCGCTGTACATTATTGCGGGTTGCAAAACCATTAAAAATTGGCACTGTCAATTGAAGTCCGAAGCTTTGTCCTTTGTTGAGATCAAACTGATCCCATACAGATTCAGGGTTGCCTAAAACAGGTCTGAAATTAGGACTAACAACCACTTCCCCTGTAGATTCAACAAAACCCACACTACTTGTAGGGTTATCAGGATCCGGTTCAACGCCCACTATCCTGTCAGCATATCCCGCACGTGTGTTAAAGCTATAAAACCCGGTAAGCCTGGGTTGATAAGCGCCTCTGGCAATTTTAAAGTCACGCTCGGCGATCTCTACATTTGTTTCTGCTATTTTTAATTCTGTACGGGTTTCTTTTGATTTTTCATAAATAGCTTCCGGCGACTGAAGCAATAGCGGAGTTTCCTCTACTTCATAACCTTCGGTCTCAACATCAAAGTTTTTAAAATCTTCAAGTTGTATCAATTGTGCCAAACTAAGTTTAGAGATAAGCAAGGCATTTTCTGAATTTACCACTCTTTGTTCACTCGCTGCAATTGTAGCTTTAATCTCGAGCAGGTCCCCTCTCGGAATCATGCCGGCATCCACCAATTGGCTTGACTGATCGAGTTGTTTATTATTGATTTCAAGTTGCTCTTTTTGAACTTTTAAGTTCTCGATGTTAAAGAGTATTTGCAAATAAGCATTGGCCACATTTAAGGCAATATCTTCCTGCATTTTCTGCAATTGATATTTACCGGCAATTTGAGCCAAATTAGCCCTGCGCATACGGTTTTGGTTTTGCAAACCACTATAAATATCAACACCTACATTAGCGCCTAAAGCGGTAAATTGCGTGGTCTGGTTTTCGAGGAGCCCCGTTGTTATGTTTTGATTCAAACCAATGTTCCAAGAGTGTGAGGCATTTGCATTGGCAGATGGTAAAAATGCGCCAAAGGCATCTTTTCTGTCAATATCTGTCGCCTCAACATCAAGTTCGGCCTGTTTAATAGCAATATTATTGTCCATTGCATATGCTATACATTCTTCTAATGTCCATTTTTTATCCTGAGCGAAAATGACGCCGGCGATAAATAACGTTATTATGGTTGCGAGTGTTCTTTTCATTGTTTTGATTTCAGTAGATATGTCTTGTTGAAAAGGGTTTTGTTACAAAAAAAATTATTTGTTGGCAAAAGGTGCAACGATGGGGTTCCAGACTTTTATTTTGTCATCGGCTGAAACTCCTCCTTTAATTTCAACAAATATACCATCGCTTATGCCCAGCTCCAGTTCTCTTCTTTCAAATTCCTGATCACCCACTTCTACTTCTACAAAGGGCTTCTGAGTTGTACTGTCATATTGTACCAGACCTTCTTTCACAGCCAGGACATTTTCAGCCTTTTCCAAAATAATGGAAGCGTTTGCACTTAATCCAGCCCGGATAAAAGTAGAATCAAGATTTTTTATGGTTCCTTTTATTTCAAATTGTATGGCACCATTTTCTGCATTTCCCTTGGGAGCGATATAATCCAATACTGCGTCAAATATTTTATTGTCTATAGCCCCCACGGTAATCTGAAGCGGAAGGTCTACTTTTAATTTTCCCACTTCAGATTCATCTACTTTGCCTTCAAAAATCATTTTGGTCACATCTGCAATGGAGGCGATGGTAGTACCTTCATTAAAATTGTTGCTTTCTATAACCTGGTTACCCACTTTTACAGGCACTTCAAGCACCATCCCGGAAACTGTTGCCCTGATATCTGTATTTGCATCGCTGCCTATACCGCTGGTGGTTCCGGTTTTCACGATATCAAAGGTTTGTCTAGCTGAAATAAGATTTTGCTCTGCCTGACGAAAGGCAACCTCTGCCTGGTCAAACTCGTTTGCAGAAATAACCCCGCGCTCAAAAAGTGTTTTTTGACGTTCAAAGTTTTTTCGCTGATTGTCAAGATTGATTTGCGCTGTATTAATCTGGTTTCTTGAGTTTGCAAGATTTGAAACGTTTGGAACTATGCGCAGCTTTGCAATCAAGTCACCTGTTTTAATGACATCTCCCGGCTCTATGAGAATTTCTTCAATAATCCCTGAAATATTAGGTTTGATCAAGACCTCATCTCGTGGCAGGATACTACCTGTAGCAACAGTTTTTTTAATAATTGTTGTTGTTTGGGCTGTTTCTGTAGCATAGACTGTGGGATCTTGTGCGTTTTTTTGATAGAGATAGTATAATGCCCCCACAAAAGTGATCACTATAATCAGAAGGATGAAAATGGTAACAGATTTTTTCATTGGTTTGTATTGTTAATTTCTATTTATTCAGTTCTTAATGCATCTACAGGTTTGACTTTAATGGCGTTTTGGGCAGGTATCAACCCTGCAAGCAAACCTGAAATAATCAATATAGTGAGCGCAACACCTATCACAAACAAATTCACACTGGGGTTTGCAAACATAGTATCCGGTGAGGTGTTGTTTTCTAAAACGGAATTGATTATTGCAAGTACCCCGGTTGCAAGCACGATACCTGCCATACCCGAAATAATGGTAAGGAATATGGATTCTAAAATAATTTGTGACCGAATACTCCAGGGAGTAGCCCCCAATGCACGCCGAATGCCTATTTCCTTTGTGCGTTCTTTTACGACAATGAGCATAATATTACTAATGCCAATAACACCTGATAATAAGATAAGGATGCCCACAAAATAAGCAACAGCATTTAAGGCAATAAAAAGTGCGTTGACTTTTGAATATTGCTCATACAAATCAAAATGACCGATGGCCCGGTCGTCTTCAGGATGAATGCTGTGCCTTGATTTTATAACTTCGAAAACATTTTCTTTCAATTCAGTTATGGAGGCATTATCTTGAGCTGTTATGGCCATCCAACCCACCCGGTCACCCCTGTTGAACGCCTGGGAAAATGCAGTAAAAGGAACAAATATTTCTTTCTGCGCTTCTTCCACATCGCCATTATTGTTGCCGCTCTTCCGGTATGTGCCCACAACCATAAAATTCACTTCATTGATTTTTATATATTCCCCCAGCGGGTCTTCCCCCTCTTCAAAAAGTTCATTTTTTACAGACTCTCCAATGATGGCGATTTTTCTCTTTTCTTCAATATCAGAATAATTGATAAACCGGCCCATGGTAATGTCCATGGGTTGTTGCTCGATGAATTCAGGATAGTCACCATACACATTAAAGGCTCCTGTATTGAGGCCTCTCACCACGTTATTAGCACCACCAAATCCACCTAATTGGTTACGAGGCGAAACATATTTTAAGTCCGGAACCTGGTTTTTTAGTGCTTGTACATCATCAATTTTAAAATTGTAACGTCTTCCGTTAGGCAGGCCTTTGTAGGGTTTTGAAGCCGTTTGAGACCACATAAACATAGAGTTTGTAGCCATTCCTGAAAATCCTTTTTTAACACCGTTTTCAAGGCCTTTACCTGCCGCAAGCAAGATAACAAGGATAAATATTCCCCACAAAACACCAAAGGCCGTGAGCATGGTCCGGAACCAGTTTGCGCTCAGCGCTTCCAGGATTTCACTCCAGCTGTCTTTGCTAAATAAATTACTCATCGTTTAATGCATCAATGGGTTTTATACTTGCTGCCCTGTAAGCAGGAAAAAAGCCAGCAATGGCACCTGCAATAATCAGGATAAATACAGTTGTTATGGCAATATTAAAATCAACAGAGGGATTGCTTATAAAGTCCATTTCTATTAAAGGACCAACCAGTTCCAGCAAAGCCAAACCAAAAATCAAACCTGTAAATCCGGCAATGGCTGTTATAAATATCGATTCGTGAAGAATCATCCATATAATGGACCACGGTTGGGCACCAATTGCTTTTCTGATACCTATTTCTTTGGTTCGCTCTTTGACAATAATAAGCATGATATTACTAACCCCTACCACTCCGGCAATTATTGTACAAATTCCAACAATCCAAAAAAACATCGCAATCATATTGTTGAGGTCATAAAACCTTTTGGTTCCTTCCAGGTTACTACGCACAGTGATGGCCCTCGTATCTGAAGGTGCTATCGTGTGTCTGGTTTTCAGCTGGTTCTCCAGTTGGGCGATAAAGGCTTCAGAAGCTTCCAAGTCCTGATTAAAATTTCCACTGCTTTCCAAGGTAAATGCCAGGCTTCTGATATTGTCCCCGGCATTAAAAACACGCTGGCTTGTTGAAAGTGGTATCACGATTCTGGCTTCATCACGTTCTCCACCGGGATCTGTATAAACACCTATTACTTTAAATTTTATTCCGGTAATTTCAATATACTCACCCAACGCATTTTTGCCTTTGAAAAGGTCGATAAACACCTTGTGGCCAATGACTGCAACTTTTTCATAATTTTTTTGGTCATTCTGACTGAGAAATCTTCCGGAGGTCATGGAGGCGTTTTCCAAAAACTGATAATCGGGCAAAACGCCTTCTATGCGGTAGCTTCCGTTTTCATTTCCATAGGTTGTAAGTCCGGACCATATCCTGTATGTAGAAGATTTGTGTTCCAGTTCTTCCTGATGTTTTAAAACTGTATGGTCATAATCGCTGTTTTTTAACTGAATATATCTTCCGGGATTGAGCCCTTTGTACCCCTCGGAAGTGACTCCTGTCCAGACGTTGATTCGGTTTTCGGCATCTCTTTCAAATTCTTGAGCAATGCCATTTTCCATTCCCTTTCCAATTGCCAAAAGTATGACCAATATAAAAATACCCGAAGCTACTGAAAGCCCGGTGAGGAAGGTGCGTAGTTTGTTTTTTCGAATTGCTTCAAAAATTTCCTGCCATCGCTCTATATCAAACATGTTGCATTCTATTAGCCCGTATTTGCTCTACGGGGGTATCGTCTATGATAAGACCATCTTTTAAATGGACAATCCTTTTTGTCATATGTGCAATATCCTCTTCGTGGGTAACAATCAGGATTGTTTTTCCTTCATCATTAATGGACTGGATCAAATTCATGACCTCATAAGAAGTTGTGCTGTCCAGAGCCCCTGTGGGCTCATCTGCGAGCAGAACCTTTGGATCTGAAGCTAGTGCCCTTGCAATGGCAACGCGTTGTTTTTGTCCTCCGGAAAGTTCATTTGGCAAATGGCTTGCCCAGTTTGCCAGTCCCACTTTATCGAGATAATGCATGGCTCTTTCCATACGCTCGGCACGTCTCATTCCTTGGTAATAAAGAGGCATGGAAACATTGTCCAAAGCCGTTTTGTAGTTTATAAGGTTAAAGGATTGAAATATAAAACCTAAAAATTTATTGCGGTATTGTGCTGCTATTTTTTCATTCAGGTTTTTAATTAAAACCCCATCGAGCGTGTAGCTTCCTTCATCTGCTTCATCAAGAATTCCCAAAATGTTCAGAAGGGTAGATTTACCGGAACCTGAAGAGCCCATAATTGAAACCATTTCACCTTCTTTTACTGAAAAATCAATCCCTTTGAGCACATGCAAAGAGGTACTTCCTGTTTTATAGGACTTGTGAAGTGACTTGATTTCAATCATCTAAAAAAATATTGTGTTAACTAAAATGAACTGTAGTAGTCTACAATATTATAGATAGTTACATTAATAAATGTGAAAGTGTTGTTAAAACGTTAGGCTTCATGATTTGTAATTTCACCTTCCTTTGCTTTTTTACGTGCTTTGTAAATAAAAAACCCAATCAACCCAATGAGTAAATAAGGGAATATCATCAAGTACACAATGCCATTGTTGATGCCTTCAGCTGCAGCTCCATCAACATCAGATTCAAGTACTGCCCTGCACATGGCGCATTGGGCTTTAGATTCCAATTGGAATAAAAGAAAAGCCAATGTTGCCAGGATATAATTTTTAAATTTCATTAGTAATATGGGGATATCATAATATAAACAATCACGCCTGTTATAGTCACATACAGCCAGATGGGAAATGTGATTTTAGCAATTTTTCTATGCTTGTCAAAACGTTGTGACAAAGCTCTTACAAAGCTAATCAACACCAGCGGAATAACAGCAATGGAAAGTAATATATGTGAAATCAAGATGATAAAATAAACTGTTCTGAGGGTTCCTTCACCTCCATATGGTGTTGAGGTAGATGTCATATGATAAACCACATACATCAGTAAAAATAGAGCGGAAAGTGCAATAGCCGTTTTCATTAAATTTTCATGCGCCCGACGGTTTCCTTTTTTGATTTGAATTACGCCAGCTATCAATAAAATGGCCGTAAGCGCATTTATTGAAGCATAAATAGGCGGTAAAAAACCCAAACGTTCCACTCCCGGAATTTCAATTTTAATGGTAAATAATACCGCAACCGCTACAGGAATAATAATGGATAAAGCAATAATCCACTTATTGTATGCTTTTTCTTTTGAGATGGTAGTTTGCATATATTACAGTAATTTTTTAATGTCTTCCTTAAGCATTTTAATCTCTGAATCTTCCAGACCGTTATAATAAATTTTAGGATTTCCAAATTCATCATAACGGGAGCGAATGTTGCCTTCTTTATCAATCAAAGCAAAGAGGCCTGAATGTTCAAACCCTCCCGGCGCCTCCTCCTCTTCAGCAGAGTAAAGTTTAAAGCCTTCATTAGAAAGAGCGTAGATTTCTTCCTTATCACCGGTAAGAAAATGCCAGTTGGGATGTGATACACCATAATTATCTGCATACTTTTTGAGAACTTCAGGAGTATCTGTATTTGGATCAATCGTAAAAGAAGCTATCCCAAAATGTGGATTGCCAAAAAAATCTTTTTCAATCTTCAGCATATTTTGGTTCATTATGGGACAAATACTGGGACAGGTCGTAAAGAAAAACTCGACTACATATACTTTATCTTCGAAAGTCTTATTGGTCACAGTATTCCCATGTTGATTGGTAAACGAAAATTCAGGCACAGTACCTGTAATGGCAAGATCGGGTTCTTTAAAGTGATCTATTATTTTGGGTACAGCCCAAATCCCGAAAATTAAAACAATAAACGAAATACCTATGTATGAATAATTTTTCATTTGTTATATTTCCCTTTTGGAATTATATTTTTTTAATGCCATTCTGTATTCGGCCAGCATTATTTTTAAATCATCTTTCATTTTATTGTTCAGCTCTGCTACAGACGAGGTATTGTATCCATAAAGCATCCCTGCATCTTTATCGTCATTACGTCCTCGAAGGTTTTTATTTTTATCGATAATAAATACTTCTGTGGTACCTAGATTTGAATCGAGTGTCAGATTTGTTTCCAATGAATGAAATAAAGATTTAATTTCTTCAGGTTCCGCATAGATAAACTTCCATTTTGAAGCATCTGTAAGTTTGTTCAGCTCCAAGAGAAGTGCTTCAACCAATGGTTCATTTCCTTTTTCCAAAACTGTTACAAACTGTAAATCTTCAAACTCGTAATAAGGCTTGTAAATTTTGTGTGTAAGGTTAAAAACATTACCATATTTTGATTTGATATCACTTCCAAAAAAACCCAGAATGGTTATGTTTCCTTCGAGTCTTACGGGTTCATTGTCAAGAGAAGTAAAACTGTTGAGTTCCTTTACATTTTCAGTGAGGACAGGAAGCTTTGCAAAGTTGTTGACCCCTGAAGAAAAAAACAGGTAAGCCGTAATGGGAAGTACAAATAACACGCCTAAAACCATATATTTTTTCACAGTAAAGTCTCTTTTTTTGGATTACAAAAATAAAAAAAAGCCCTGCAATTAACAGGGCTTTTAACTATTTATTTAACCAAGTTTAAAAATTGTATTTTACAAATCCGCTTTTGTATACTTCATATATATAGTCGCCTTCTACCAAGAGGATAAAAACCAGATATGAAATCAAAAACACTGAAGTCCATACCACAGATCTTCTAAGTCCTTTTGTCTCACCTTCCATGTGCATGAATGCCCAGGTGATGTAATAAGCTTTATAAATGGTAAGGATAATGAAAACCCAATTAAGGAGTTTCATAGATAAAAACTTGGTCTCTACCAAAAACTGAGGCTTAATAATACCTAAAACTACTTCAACAATTGTAGCGATAGAGAGCAGTGTAAATACATACCAAATGCGTTTAACCGAACTCTCATGTGATGCGCCATGTGCCATATCTCAAATTATTTTTTATTAAACAAGATAAAAGAAGGTGAATACAAATACCCAAACCAAATCTACAAAGTGCCAGTATAACCCAACTTTTTCAACCATCTCATAACTACCTCTGCGTTCATAGGTACCCAGAAGGATGTTAAAGAATATAATCAGGTTGATCAAAACACCTGTAAAAACGTGAAAGCCGTGAAACCCTGTTATAAAGAAAAAGAAATTGCCAAATAAGGGGTGCCCGTACTCATTGCGATGCAGGTTTGCTCCCTCCACAACACGCACAGCATCAGTATTCAATTTTGCTATAGATTCTTCCCTGTTTAAGACTATAGGGTGCCCTTTTTCATCCAGCTTTTGAATTCTTACCAATAAGTTTTCATTGGCTGCAAAACCCGCTTTGATATCCTCAAGGGTATATGTGGTTAAGGTTTCATCATCTGTGAACCATAAACCTTTATTTCTCTCAAGCGCTTCTCTTTGTGTTGACTCTAAAGCAATATCGCTCAATGCTACACGCTTTCCATCAGTATCAAGAAATTGAACAATACTTCCTGCTTTGGTTTCAACAGCTCCATAAGTTCCCTGAATGAAATTTTTCCATTCCCAGGCTTGTGAACCAAGGAAAATAATACCTCCGATTAAGGTGAGAAACATATAAAGAACTACTTTATTCTTTTTCATCTGGTGACCTGCATCAACTGCCAAAACCATTGTTACAGACGAGAAAATAAGTATGAAGGTCATCAATGCCACATAATACATGGGAGCATCCACACCATGCAAGAAAGGGAAGTGATTAAAAACTTCATCGGCCACGGGCCAGGAATCAATGAATTTAAACCTTGAAAACCCATATGCAGCCAAGAATCCTGAGAAGGTTAATGCATCTGAAAGGATGAAAAACCACATCATCAATTTACCATAACTAGCTTTTAATGGTGGATTGTCTCCTCCACCCCAGGTTTTGTCTTCGGTACCTGTTTTAACAACAGTAGCTTCCATAGAGTATTTTTGGTTTTAAATAAGGTTCAAAAATAAGCATTTTTATTATCTCACGAAATAGAAAAATAAAAACAGATAAATCCATAGTATATCAACAAAATGCCAAAAGGTTTCAGCCAGTTCAATACCAAGGGTTTGCCCCTTATGATACTTTTGTTTAAAATGATTATAAATTACAACTAAAAGCGCTATCAATGCGCCTGTTATATGCCCCATGTGCAAAATTACCACAAGATAAATAAAAGAAGTGGTAATCGTGCTTTCAGCTCCGGTAAAGAAATAGCCGTTTTCAATGATTTGTGAAAAGCCGTTAAATTGCAATATCATAAACAGCAACCCGAGCAAAAATGTTATTATTAACAAGGCCATGCCGGCCTTATGGTTTTCTTTCTGTACAGAAACCCGTGCCAGATAGATTGTCAAACTGCTCAGGATTACAACCCCTAAACTTATATAAAACGCTTCGGGTATTTGAAAATCTGTCAACCAATCCGGTCTGCTTTTGCTTACTACATAAGCACTTGTAAGTCCGGCAAAACTCATTGCCATACTAATCATGGCAAACCAAAGCATCATTTTTTTTGCCCGTTGCCTTTTTACTTCATTTGTATCGTCTGTATATGCCATTATCTAATAAATTTATCTAAAACGTATATAATTTGCAAAAGGGTGATGTATGCGACACTCACAAACAAGAGCTTTTTAGCTGCCTGCAATGACCTTTTCTTATACAATTTAAAGGAATGATATAAATACCATATTCCCAAAAGAAAAATAAAAATTGCTGAAACGGGGGTAATATAAAACTTTCCGGTAACCCCAAAAAGAGGTATCAAAGAAGCCAGGAGCGTCCAGATGGTGTACAAAACAACCTGTACTGCTGTTCCTTTATCCTGTTTGCCTGTAGGGAGCATAAAAAATCCGGCTTTTTTATAATCTTCAAACAAAAACCAACCTATTGCCCAGAAGTGTGGAAACTGCCAGAAAAACTGAATCATAAACAAGGTTCCGGCTTCAATGCCAAACTCACCGGTTGCAGCCACCCATCCCAACATAAAAGGGATAGCCCCGGGAAAAGCGCCCACAAAAACCGAAAGTGGTGTTTTTGTCTTTAAAGGAGTATACAAACTCACATACATAAATATGGAGATGGCACCAAACATTGCTGTTTTCGGATTGATAATATATAAAACCCCTATGCCGGCCAACGTAAAAATACTTGCAATTATAAAAGCCGTATTCACAGACATTCTGCCAGCGGGAATAGGTCTGTTTTTAGTGCGGCTCATCAAGGCGTCCAAATCCTTTTCTATAATTTGATTATAAGCATTTGAAGCCCCCACCATAAAATAACCACCAATAGCAAGGAGAAAAATCGTGAGAGCACTTAACGCTTCCGCACCAAGCAAATAACCTGCAATTGATGAAAAAACTACACTTACAGAGAGGCGCACTTTTGTAAGCTCTAAAAAATCTTTGAAAAGCGTATGAGAAGTGACTTGCAATTTTTTGGTTTCCAATTTTTTATCGTTTTCCTTTACGGAAAAATGAGGTCTCCGTAAATCGGTGCAAAGATACTTCAAGGAGTATGCTTACGCAATATTTATTATCAGATTATTTTATTTTAACAGAGGGATATTTGCTCTTGGAATGGTTAAAAATCATTATACCAATTAAACAAGTCTGTCCTGATTCCAAAATTAAACCAGGTAGTTGTGTTTTTAAAGTCTGTTGCAGTATTTACCGTGGGGTCAAAGTCCCTGTAAATCAAACTTCCGTAAACCTTGAGGTTGGTTGAAGGATTGATTAAATAACCGGCTTGAATTTCACTATGAAAGATTGAGGTAGTATTTCCCTGGGCGATTTCTTGTCCAAAATCACCGGGCCTGTCGCGTTCATCCCTGTAAATATCGCCACCGTAGTTAAAATCGTCTGTTCCGTCATTGAAATCAAAACCTTTTTCACCAAACACAACCTTTGCACTTCCAAAAAGGCGGCCTTTCTCATAACGTGCAATGCCAATAAACTCTTTGAAATTTGAACCCCATAAATGTGACATGGACTGGTTGTTATGACCATAATTCAAGACAATGGTGTTATGGGAATATGTATAAGGTCTCACCTGATTGTATTCTGCCTGAAGGTACAAGTTATCTATATTGAAAGCATTAAAATATTTGACTCCTACCTGAAAGCCCAATTTATTTTTCCAGCTCTTTTCACCTCCAAAAACATCAGCAGAAGAAAACTCATCAATGATAAACTGACTATAAGCAGCCACATTATCTGAAACCTTGTATTTTGCGCTCAAACCTATCAGTGCATTCCCTGAGCGTGGGCCGGTAGAAAACTCAATAGCCCTGTAAAAAATCACAGGATTTAAATAATTTACATCAATGCCCCTGTCATTGCTGTTGTCCCAAAGAACACTCTCAAAGAGACCAATGTTTAACCGTTTGCTTACATTATAACTCAAATAGTGAGTTGCCATATATTTGGTTTCAAACGCGCCATCTTCGGTTACTTCCTGACGCACATCGCGCAAAGACATCCATGTATTTGTATATTTTAATTTCCAGAAGGTTGTGTTTATTTTTAAGTAAGGACTGGGGCTTCCAACATCACTGAGAAATAAAGAGCGATACCCATCACCCAGGAAATTTTTTCCATGACCAAACTGTATATTGAACATTTCATTGGGACTGAAGGAGAGATATCCTGTCGCCAAAGGATAATCATAATCTGTTTCCTTGAATTCTTTTGCAATGCCAAAGGCGGGAATAATAGCCGGGTTTCCACCACCATCTGCAGCAATGGATTCTGCATAACGGTTAAAATAATCTGCAAAGCGTCCCTGGCTTTCATAAATCACGGCATGGAAATTCAGCATTTTTCCCAAACCTCCCTGCACCACTCCAATACGCGTATTGTTGTATGTGTATTCATCACTATTTGAATCACTCCCCAGCTGCAGATCAACACCCGGGTCAAGTATAAACCAGTAATTTTTACCTTTAAAAGAAACCATGTGCTCGTTCCAGAATTTTCGGCCAAACCAGGAGCTTTTATTTTTAAACAACATATTATCCCGGGCTTCCATATCAAAATATGTATTCACCTCTTTATAGATAAATGGCTTTTGTGCCGTGTGGGCGTTGTTTCCCACCTGATTCATATAATAATCAAAACGGGCATATTCCTGATGAGATAACGGCACATTGATACTGCTGTTGTACTTCTCATTGCTATAACCCAGATTGACTACCTCATCATATTCATCAGATTTATCAATTAGCAAAGCATCCTTAGCGGAAACAGCCTGTGTCCCTATCATGGCATTGCGCTCAAGCGGAATTTTTACAGGCATTGTAAATTGGGCATAGGTGGGCCGACCGCTGTAGGTTGCCGGTGTAATTTTGGGAAGTAAGTCAAAAACCCGCTGGGCTTCTTCTTTTAATTCTTTATAAACCGCATCTGTATACAATATTTTGAAATTGCCCTCACGTTCTACTTCAAAAAAAACAACGAGCTGGCCTTTATATTCTTCTTGGGAAACAATTTCAGGCATGGTGAAATTTTCAATAAAAAAAGCCTGAAGCGTTGTGTCAAAACACGATTTTAAGTTTGTGATTGTTTCATTTTCACATTCCGGGAAGACGGGGTATTTTTCAAATTCATCCAGAGATTCTTGAGCTAAAAGAGGCAAAGACAAGAAAAATATTACCGAAAAAAGAAACCTAAAAACCATAAGCAAAACGATAAAATTCAAGCCGAAAGATACGTTTTTTTTGAAGTTTTTGACTTATTGAAAAAGAAAACCCGATGAAAAAAACATCGGGTCTCTCAGGTTATATTATATTTCCTAATAATCTTTTACGTCAAATATGATCGGAAGGTTAAACATCACGGCCACATCTTTATTGTTTTGCATACCGGGAAGCATTTTTGGAATCATATTGATGACGCGTTTTGCTTCCTTCTCAAGTTTTGGGTGGGGAGCCCTTACTTTTACATCGGCAACTTGTCCCTCTTTATTGATGATGAAGTTTACATAAATGCGTTGATTTCCTTTTAATCCAATTTCTGATGCAATTGAAGTGTTGAACCTTCTGTGGATTATTTTTTCGATTTCGGAAGACATACATTCCCGGCGTTCCACATTATCACTTAAATACTCACAGCCTGGAAATACCGGAACTCTTTCTACTCCCATGACCGAATAGTTTGAAGGCTCCTCTTTCTTTTCAGGGGGCGTTGGCGCAACGGGCTTAGAGTCAACCGGTATTTCTACAGGGTCAGGGTCAACCACAGGCTCTTCTCCTTTAACATCAGGGTCATTGTCTATGATAACTTTATCTTTTATTATTTTCTTTTTCGGCTTTGGTTCTTCAAGAACCTCAGGTTTAACTTCCGGCTTAAGAATGGTAAAACTGTGAAAATAGATTTCTTCACCTTCACGTACATCAGGCCGTGAATCTCCATAATCCTTTATATCAGTAAAAGAGGAATTGATAATCAACGCAACAACTGATATACTTACTACTATTCCCAATTGAAAGAAAAGGGTTGAGTTGTAAGGAATGTTTGCGTCCTTTTTTGAGTTCTTTTGCTTTTTATTACTTCCTGTAAAAAAAACGACAACCTTTTTTAATGCTTTCATACCTCAAGATTTTATAGTTATAAAAGATTGAAATCAAGAAAGGTGCCAAAACAAAAAACCACCTGAAAAACAGGTGGTTTATATATGTATCAATACTATTATATTAATTTTCTACCTGAAAAAGTATCGGTAATGAGTATAGAACCCCAACAGCTTTTCCCCTTTGTTTTCCGGGAGTCATGTTTGGCAGTTCACTTATTACTTTTTTAGCCTCAGCTTCCAGTCTTGGATGTGGAGCACGAGCCAAAACATCAACTACCCTACCGTTATTATCTATTTTAAACTGTACAGATATTCTTTGTCTTCCTGAAAGCCCCAAGTCATTTGCCAATTCTGCATTGAACTTTCTCTTAACAAAGGCGTCAATTTTTTCAGACATACATTTTTTGCGCTCGTTGTTGTTTTTCATGTTTTCACAACCGGGGTAGATTGGCACGTTTTCGATAACTGCAAACGGAACATCTGCAATTTCTTCAACGGCTTCTTCAACCTCTTCAATTTCCACAATTTCTTCAAATTGATCAGTTTCTGTAGATTCTATCTCGGTTTCTTCTATTTCTTCATCATCCTCAACTACCTCAATAACTTCAGGAGCCGGTGGCGGTGGTGGTGGTGGTGGTGGTGGTGGGATAAATTCAGTGATTGGGATTTCTTCCTCGTCCTCATCGTCAAGGTTCAATTGACCAATATCGATTGCATCTTTATCATAGGTCTTCCATTCAATAGCTTGCCACGCAACAAAAAGCATAATTATCATTCCTATCTGGAAGAATAAAACGCTTCTTTTAGTGAGATCTGCTTTTGGATTTTTTTTAGGCTCCATAGTTTTCCTGTTTTATTGTTGCTAAAATATGTAAATTCTGTTTTATATTAAAGCTAATTTATACTTTTTAAAGTTATTATTTTATTTCGTAATAAAACGAGTATTAAAAAGGCAAAAGTTATACCGGCAAAATTGGCTATGACATCTTGAAAATCAGCTTGTCTTGACAAAACCATTACACCTTGTAATACCTCAATAATTATACCATAAACCAAGCTAAAGAGGGCCGCAGTTAAAAGATTTTTTATATATCGGGTGTTTCTGAAAGTTGTAAGGGCAAATAAAAACCAAAAAACCAATAAAAAACCATATGCGATAAAATGAATTACTTTATCAGATATTTCAAAACCTATTTTTGGTATCTCCTCTGAACGCATCAGCGAACCAACAGTAATTGCAATTGTGTATGTGAGCGCTAATACAAAAAGAAATTTAGGCGCCAACAAGCTCTTTATAAGCTTTATCATCCATTAAATTTTCTATTTCTGAAGTGTCAGAAATTTTAATTTTTATCATCCATCCCTCTCCATAAGGGTCTGTATTTACTTTTTCAGGTTCTGAATCAAGTTGCTCATTAAACTCCATAATTTCACCTGAGAGGGGTGAAAATAAATCTGAAACGGTTTTTACAGCTTCCACGGTTCCAAAAACCTCTTCTATTTGCAAAGATTCACCAACGGTATCCACCTCAACGTAGACAATATCGCCCAGCTCCTTTTGGGCAAAATCTGTAATTCCCACTGTTGCGATATCCCCGTCTATTTTAATCCATTCGTGGTCTTTTGTGTACTTTAAATTTTCCGGTATGTTCATTTTGTTGCTTATTTATATTTTATAGACTGTAAAGGTATCAAATTTTAATTCCCAAAATTATATCGCAGGGTCAAACCACTTCTAATTGTTGTTTGTGGAAAAGCAGTAGAAATTGCGTATTCTGAAAATGAATGATCATAATAAAACAAAGCTGTAAGGTTTTTGCTCAAGGCATAATCTGCTGTAAACTGAATTCCATATATGGTTTGACCAGATGTCACCTGGTTGTTATCAACATCAAGGTAACGGATGATGGTTTTATTATCACGCATCGATAAATCAAGTTTAAAATTTAAATCACTTCTTAAAATCTGCTGATTTCCACCGAAGTTTGTCCCTATTCTTAAATCTTTGATTCTGTATCCCAAGCCTACAATATATTCCATTCCTTGGATTTCGGTGAGTAAGCCATTGGCAAAACTCAATGAAAGTGCCCTGTCTTTTCTGATTTCTGTCAATACCCTGATAGAGTTTTGCATTTCAAAATCCAATTTAATCAGGGGACTGAATTGTTCTAAAAGATTAACATTTGAGAGTAATGTCTCATTTTTAAAGTTCCCTGATTGATCTAACTCAGTTGGATTGTTTCGGTTGTAATCAAGGTTTGTTTCAAATTGATTTACAGTATAATCTGCACGGTACCCATGTTGTATTGAAAAACGCTTGAATGTTTTCTTAAACCAGTCTATTTTCATCAAACCAGTATAGCGCAGTTCCCAATTTGGAATGGGGAAATTCCTGAAGATACCTGTTTTTACTTTTGAAGGGTCTGTACCTGAATATGCTGATAAAAATGCGGGTAACAATACAGCCTGATTATTTCTTCCAAAACCTATGGGGTATTCCTGGTCAAAACCCGGATAAGTTGTAGTGCCATAAAATTCTTCTGCTAGGCGTTTGGCTATAATTGTTCTGTTATCCCTGAATTTCTGAAATGTTTCAGAAGAATTCTCGTCACTTGTTGAAAAAGCGGTTTTTATTAATATTGTTGATATATTAAAGTTTCCAAAAGTACGGGGTGTCAAAGAACGGTATTGATCATCTTGAACAATGTAGTTTTCTGCAAATGATTCTGAATAAGCCCTTCTTCCGTTTAGGTCAATTTTTAAATCAGGCAACAGTTCAATGTTGGTTTGATAATCCAGCTGAATGTTTTCAACCTCGGTATACTGTTCATTAAACTCAGGGTAAATCGTAAGCCATCCTTTACGGGCCGCAAGTTCCCTTACTTCTCCCTGACCACCAAAAACAAACCCGACAGAAGGCTTTAATGACCCCATAAAACCAACAGATTGCAGATAACCCGGAAGGTAAATACCGTTATTTTCCTGATAGTTAAATTGCGCCCTTTTAATAGCAGTCAAAAGTCCTATTGCTGTATTGTATGCTTTATCACCGGTACTTAAGGATGCTTGTGGTGCGCCAACAGCTGAGCCATCGCCGCTCCCTATTGTTCCACCGCCCCTTTCATTGGTACCACCGCGCAAGCCGGGTTCTTCACTTTTTTCGTCGCCACCGTCTCCTGTTCGACCCTGACCACCTCTTTCTTCATTTCGCTCGTTACCATCTGTTTGACGAGACGGTCTTCTTTTGGTTAACCCAATATAGCGATAGAAATTATTCATATCAAGGGTTGAGTTAATACGATGTGTGTTTGAATTTTGAACAGTGTTTCCTAAATCAAATATACCCACAGTACCATCTTCAAGTTCCAGTTCAATATTCCTGAACAAATCACTTCCACGTTGCCATTGATAATTTCCTGTGTAAGAATAAGTGGCCCTTATAAACCTCAGGAATGGTACTTTATTGAAAGGCAGGTCATAGTTTACCTGAAGGGTTTGAAAATGTTGATTGGGCTCACCCACATCAAAAAAGCCATCCCACACACCAATATCATTATTAATAATACCCTCTTCATCAATAAAGTTTTGCACAATCCTGTTGTTTGACGCATTAAAGTTGAAACGCAATGAATTGGTCAAATTGTAATTTACTGCATACTGCCAGTCGAATAAAAAGTTGCGCTGGTATAAAGTGGGCAACCCAATGTTACCGGGCAACAAATTGATTTCCCTGAATTTTTGTTCGTTATATTGTCTTATAATATTTGAACTTGCAGAAATATTAGTGGGTAAATAATTAATATTAAAGTCCTTTAAAAGTTGCCAGTAACTGCTTCTGAAAATGGAATCATTGTTTTTAAAAGGTTCATAGGTTTTTGGTTCAAAACTATAATCATAAGTAGCCCCCACCCTTACATTTTGCTCAAGGGATTCCTCCACCTCAAAACTATTGTGGTCAACCTGATTATAAGAATAAGAAAGTGTGATGTTTTCAATATCGTAGGGTTGTGGTTTTTTATCACCCGTGCGTTCTTTTCTGACTCCTATAAAATTAACACTTTGGCGCTTTGTATATTCTACAGACTGATCTCGTATCTGGTCTTTCTCTGCAGCATCTGCCGTATTATCAATTCTGGTTTCCAGTTCAATATCCTGAAATTCAGGATCATAAAGCGGTGTAATCAATTCTTCACCTCTGGAATAATTAAACGGAAGTTGTATACCCCATTTTCTGGGCAACAACTGTCCCATATTTAGATTTGTTACCACATCATATTGCTGAACATCTTCAAGACTTCTTTCATTGGGACCTTGCTCTATGGAGCCAAAGCCAACAGTTGATCTCCCTCCTGTTGCACTCACAGTTGCAAAGTCGGCCAGATTTACATCCATGCTTGCAACAGCTGCCCAACCTCCTTGATTTTTTAATTCAGAAAGTCGAAGTTCATTAAACCATACTTCCCCACAAAGATTATTATCTGTATTGTTCTTCAGTCCTATCATGATGGTCCTTACTGCACCAAAACTCGGGTTTCCTTTAATCCCTATACGCATCTCATTTTCTGGGCCCGATGTTCCTCCTTCCAGTTCAGATTCATTAAAGAAAACAACTTCACTCAAATCAAAATTTTCTGGATTACCCAATACAAGGGTTTTTACTTCCTGCAATAAATTTAACGGGAGGTTTAATCTGTTTGCGGCAGGCCATATCTCTTCTGGTGTTGATGCTCCAAAATTTGTTGGATTGAGTGGAATTTCTATTTCATAAAAGTTTTGGTTTAAGTCGTTACCCATCCGAATGAATGCAACAAGATCTCCGTCATTTAATGGAGGCTGGTTTAACAATGACTCAGCGTGAATGAACATTTCAAGGTTTTTATATTGACGCATGTCAATATTATAGTTCTTGAAAACTGCCCGGCCATCCTCAGGTTCCAAATCACAAACCCTCAAAGCTAAGGATTGTTCATTTTGACGAACATTTGTATTATTATTAATCAGTTCTTCTCTCTCTATACCGGGAGGAAGTACATATGGAATGGGTTGTCTGCTTGCATTTTCTTCTATACTTACTGACTCAACTTCAAAAGTCGTATTGCTGTTTTCAGGAAGAATACCTGCGGGATTAAGGCTTTGTGTAAACCTTCTGTAATCTCCTCTCACCAAATCCAGAGTTCCAAACCTCAATGTGATATCTTCCTCAAAATCAGTAAGGAACATGCGCATAAAACGAATTGACCTAAAGTCTGTAATTCCATTGACGGCTCGTGTTGGAGAGCTGATTGGTACTTTAAACTGAACCCATCGTACTGCCTGGGTTTGATTGTTTTGAAGATTGACCTCAAGCTCTTTTACATCTGTAATAAAGGGGTTATTCTCAACATCCATCCCGGGATATAAATCTATTTCATACTCAAAATAACTGTTAACAGTATTCATGGTATTGTCCCGGTTGTAATCTTCAACATCAGGTAATGTTGTGGAACCACGATTTGTTTGTGTTACTTCAACCGGTGAATTCCCCTGGGTGCCATTGTAATTTTTATAACGTGTCACAATATCTCCTTCCGCCTGAAGGAAATATGTATAGTTATCTCCTGCCGGATCAGGCAAGCCTCCAAAATCCGGAAATAAAGCTGCTTCTTCTATGTCGTTTGCACCGTCAAGACCCAAATCCTGATTAGCGCGTTGTGCTCCATCTGTATCAAAGGCATAAACCAATGATTGATTTGTGGGGACTTTTCCATAAATCGTTGGGGTTGTACCTTCAGTACCTCCATCAGGAGGAAGCCCGTTTTCATATTGTTTTCTTCCTGTTTTAAGAATGTCTTCAGAGATGCTTCCCAGGTTAAACCTTAATTGACCGCCATTGTTTGAGGCATTTTCATCATAGATAAAAGGATCCATTACCCAGAACTGGATGTATTCAACATTTGACTTTTCAAAGTCTGTTGTTGTTAATGCCCTTGTAATACCTGCCCAACGTGAAGCCGGGTTGGGAAGTGTGTTGGTTCCTCCGGCTTCAGGGTTAAAGTTATAAGGACCCCTTTCTGATGGAAAGTAAGACAAGTCCAGTGAAAAAATGGCTTGTGTTTGCCCCTGAACAATATCTGTATCAGGGAAAATTTCATTGATAAACAACCTTCTGGTTGCATAGCTGGACAAATCATCGTTTGTGATACCGTCAGGTCTCTGTGAACTGTAAAAAACCGGGTCAATGGTATACCAGGCTAACCTGGCCCTGTTATAATTATATGCCGGATTGTTGTTTTCAATATCCCCTCCAAAATCTACAGGAGTACTGGCGAGTGCCCAGGAAAGAGGTGCCTTTATGTCCAGCAATGTTTGTGATCCTTCAAAATCATCAACATATACAGTTGTTTTACCTTCGAAATCGGCAACTTTTGGTGAACCGGGAATGAGGTATGCAAATTCTCCCCTTAGTGAAAGGTTGGATTCAACATCAGTATCAATGTTTGGCAACTTATTAACCAAGCGGGTTAGAAAAGGAACCTGAGTTGAATAATTTGCATTAAAACCTAAAATCGTGTTATTGATGGGCTCTGAAGCTAAGTTGGTTTTTGGGGTCAAGGGCCGCTCATTCAAATTTAAATAAGTGGCTCCAATCAAAAAGTTTTCATTGAACTGGTGTTCCACATTCAGGCCGGTAAAACGCTTTGTTTGCTGACCAAAAACAGCATTGTTTTCTGTGGTAATTTGAATGGGGGTGTTTGAATTGAGAAGTGCCTGATCTAAAATCTGAACCCTTCCCAGTTGGTAATTGACGGTATAATCCACTCCTTCTGACAGTACCCTTCCTCCGGCGGTAACTGTAACTGAACCTTGCGGAATATTAAATGCTCCAATTGAAATTCCATCTGCCCCTGAAGATTTATAGCTTCCCTTTAATTGAAACTTGTTTTTATCACTATCTTCTTGTTCTGCTACAACCTTTGTGGTGCGATAGAGTGAGCGGAAGACATATTTGTTTTGATTGGCGTTATATGTAGCAGGCACATCATAATTTTCGGAACTTCCGGGAGATCTCAATTCATCAAATAAATGTTCCCCAAATGGCTCTACTGTTGTGAATATAACACGCCCATTTTGAGCATCTATCGTGATTCCGGGAAGAAAATCAAAAAAACCATCCCCTCCTTGTTGGGGGTCATTTGTATAATTTAACCGGTCAAGGTTAAATACCCTCAATAAGGTTGTTTGATCGACGTCTTCAGGCAACGGTGTTGCCGGAAACTCAGCAGAGCCCGCTGCAGGTGTAATGTAATTGAGCGGTGATGGGTCTGTATATAATATATTTAACCTGAAATCCTCTTGCTCAAGCTGGAAAGCATCAAGATTGTATATGTTTTTCATCATCAAATCCCAAATGGGCTGATTGACGTTTACAATATTGCTTTTCAGCATTTTTACAACAAGGTTTTGCCCTTCTCCGGGTTGTGGTGCATTTGGATCGGGAATTGGATTTGGATCAGGTCCTGTAGGGTTACCGGTATTTGCTTCAACTCCACCATTAGATAATTCCCCCACTTGATATACCCTTCCGTTAACGGTATACTGAAAAGCAACTGCCAGGACCTCGTCATTATTGAGACGCTGGTTTAGTGAAATATAACCCAGCTGGGTGTTGAGTGAGTATTCATTTGGCATAAGCATCCGCGCATTTTCCAGCTTGGCATAATCTTTCCCTTCACTCACTTGAACTCCTCCAAAACCGGATTGTATCGTAGATATATTTCGGATATTGGAATTTAGAATTGATTGTTCATTGCCTTCAATCCCAATAGGGTTGAAATCATTATTCCTGTTGTCAGGATAGGAGTTTGGCGGCCTGTTAATAAATCCTCCCGGAGGAAAATCCAAACCAATATTTGATGGGTTTGCTTCACCAATATCTTGTAAGGCTACAATGTTTCTAACGTTTTCTGTATTGTTAGTAAGATTGGTTACCCAAACCTCAACTCTGGTAATCTGAACATTTGAGTTTATAAACGGGTATTGCTCGAGTGCTTTGTCATAATTTTCCCTGAAATAGTGTGCCAGGAAAAAGTGCCTGTTTTCATCATATTCCAGAGCAAAAACATCAAAATCATTTATTGTTCCCCCTCCCTGAGCCACCACGCTTCTCGATTCAGATTTTTGTTCTGAAAACACACCGGTTACCCTGGTTTTTCCAAACTGCAATTCGGTTTTTACCCCAAAAAGGCTTTGGGCACCCTGAATAAGTGAGCTATTCAAGGGCATACTAACGTTACCTACTTCAATTTTTTGAATAATATCATCTTCTGTGGGAGTATATTCCAGTTTTATCTGGTTTTGAAAATCAAAAGTAGATTCGGTATCATAATTTGCTGTTATCTGAAGCCTTTCACCCACTTTACCCAGAAGGCTTAGACTAATGCGCTGGTTGAAATCAAAGGTGAGGTTGCTTCGGTTTCGGGGAGAAAAAGAAGGGTTATCTTGTTTTGTGTATAACAACCCGAGGTCCATTTCAACAGATCCCTGGGGTATAACTTCAATTACATTCCCCCCAAAGATGGATTCAAAAAAGTTTGAGTTTACATAAAAACTGGGTAAAAGGTTCTTTTGTTCTTCTTCTGCCCCTTCTTTTCTTCCGTCTGCTGCATCTATTTTTTTCTTAAAATAGGCTTTCATTTCTTCCTGAAAAATCAAATCCTGGTATTCCTGAGGAGTGAGCACCAAAGGATATGAAATGGCAAAACTCCCTAACATCTGGTTGTAAATATACATTTCAGATACAGGGTCATAAATATATAAATCGCTGATGCTAGGAGGATCGGGCAAATTCATTTGGCCCATTGAAAATCCGGTTTTGGTAGTATCTTGTTCTGTTTCGGGGGTTTGCTCAGGATCTGTATCTTGTCCCTGCACAGAAGTATTCAATAAAAACAAACTGAAAATTAAAACTATGTAATTAACCCGAAATTTTCTGTTAGAATATTTATTTGTGCCCAATTTTTACAAATTTTTTAAAGCTAATTTAATAATTGTTTCCACTGTAGCATCCGGATTTTCCCTGCATATTCTATCACAAACTTTTTCAGCCTGCTTTCTTAAAAACCCCAATGTTTCCAAAGCAGATAACGCTTCGTCCTTATTTGTATTGCTTGAAATGCTTGAAACATCTTCTATAGCATATACTTTTAAAACCTTATCTTTAATATCAAGAATCACTCTTTGGGCTGTTTTGGCACCAATCCCTTTAACAGACTGAATGGTTGCCACATCCCCATGTGCAATTGCTTCTTTAATTTTATTTGGCGCAACAGAGGACAGCATTGTCCTTGCCGTGCTTGCTCCCACACCCGATACAGATATCAGTAACCTGAATATTTCACGCTCAAATTGTTCCACAAAACCAAAGAGGGTGTGTGAATCTTCTTTGACTAAAAGATGGGTAAACAATTTTACATTTTCACTTTCAGGAAGTAAAGAAAATGTGTGCAATGAAATATGAACTTCATATCCCACACCGTTGCAATCAATCACAACACTTGTGGGTGTTTTTTCAACCAATCTGCCCTGAATATGGGTTATCATTTGTTAACTTAGTGTTAAACGTCAAATATAGTATTTTTATTATCATTCCATTTTTAAAGACACTAAATCTTTTCAATAAAATCTACCTTTTGCGACGTTTTGCTTTTTGATTCTTTTCCCTTTTTTCTTTTTGTTGTGCATCGATGATGGCAATAGCAGCCATATTTACTATTTCTTCAACACTTGCCCCTAATTGCAAAATGTGAACAGGCTTTTTCATTCCCAGCATTATGGGTCCGATGGAGTCTGCATTGTTAAGCTCTTTTAAGAGCTTATAATTGCTGTTTGCAGAATCCAAACTTGGGAATATCAATGCATTCACCTTTTTTCCTGCCAACTTTGAAAACGGAAAGTTTTTTTGATGCATTTCCATGTTGAGCGCAAAGTCCATTTGCACTTCACCGTCAACAATCAAATCTGGTGCAGTTCTGTGAAGCAATGCCACGGCTTCTTTTACTTTTCTTGCCCTGTCGTGTTTGGATGAACCGAAATTGGTGTAGGAAACCATCGCCATTACCGGGGTCATCCCAAACATTTTCATGGTGAAAGCTGTCATCTGGGCAATTTTAGCCAGTTCTTTTGCTGTAGGGTCAATATTTACTGAAGTATCTGATAGGAATATAGGTCCACGTTTTGTTACCATTAAATTTGTGGCAGCTACTTTATCAACACCTTCAATCTTCCCGATTACTTCAAGCATGGGCCTCAACACAGAGGGATAAGATCGTGAGTAGCCTGTTATCAATGCATCTGCATCACCTAAATTCACCATCATTGCCGCAAAATAATTGCGCTCCCGCATCCACTTTTGAGCATCGTGTAAGGTTACACCGTTTCTCCTTCTGGCCTCCCAGTATTTCTGAGCATACATGTTTCTTCTACCTTCCTCTTCGTCTGCCTTTGGGTCTATGATTTCGATTTCATCGTCAAAATCAATTTCTTTCATTAACTCAAGAATAACCTCTTTTCTACCCAACAAAATAGGAGTTCCAATTTTTTCATCATGTAAGATCTGGGCTGCTTTTAAAACATCCAGATGATCGGCTTCTGCAAAAACCACACGTTTTGGATCTGTCTTAGCACGGTTAATAAGAAGCCTTACAATTTTATTATCAGCACCCATGCGTTCATACAGTTCGTCTTCATATTTTTGCCAGTCTGTAATGGGCTCTTTTGCAACACCGCTTTCCATAGCTGCTCTTGCAACTGCCGGTGGAACTTTTGCAATCAATCGCGGGTCAAATGGTTTAGGGATGATGTAATCACGTCCAAAATTTAATTTGGTTTCACCATAAGCAATGTTCACTTGTTCGGGAACGGCTTCTTTTGCCAGTTCAGAAAGAGCCAGCACAGCTGCTTTTTTCATCTCTTCATTGATTTTTGTAGCTCTTACATCAAGCGCGCCCCTAAAGATATATGGAAAACCTAGCACATTATTCACTTGGTTGGGATGGTCTGACCTTCCTGTAGCCATAATAATATCCTCCCGTGTCTTAATTGCCAGATCATATTCAATCTCTGGATTGGGATTTGCCATGGCAAAAACGATGGGGTTTTTGTTCATCGACTTCAGCATTGCAGGTGTTACTATGTCCTGAATTGAAAGCCCCACAAACACATCGGCTTTTTTCATTGCCTCTTCTAGCGTGTCTATTTTTCTCGCAGTGGCAAATTCTTGCTTTTCTTCCGAAAGATTTGACCTGTCTTTTCTTATAACCCCCTTGCTGTCGAGCATTACAATGTTTTCAGGTTTTGCGCCAAATGCTTTATACAGTCGTGTGCACGAAATGGCTGCCGCACCGGCACCACTAATTACAATCTTAACCTTATGTATTTTTTTATGTGCAAGTTCCAGAGCATTAATCAAAGCAGCGGCAGAAATGATTGCTGTGCCGTGCTGGTCATCGTGCATTACGGGAATATCAAGTTCTGCCTTTAAGCGACGCTCTATTTCAAAAGCTTCAGGAGCTTTGATATCTTCGAGGTTAATGCCTCCAAATGTGGGGGATATGTTTTTAACGGTTTCAATAAAGGACTCAATGTCTTCTGTGTCCACTTCAATATCAAACACATCAATATCGGCAAATATTTTAAAAAGGAGTCCTTTTCCTTCCATTACCGGTTTTGATGCTTCGGGGCCAATGTTCCCAAGGCCGAGCACTGCTGTCCCGTTTGAGATGACTGCAACGAGGTTTCCTTTGGTTGTATATTTATAGACGTTGTTTTTGTCTTTTGCAATTTCCAAACAAGGCTCTGCTACCCCGGGAGAGTATGCCAATGACAAATCTCTTTGCGAGGCATATTTTTTCGTGGGAACTACCTGGATTTTACCCGGTTTGGGTTTTGCGTGATACACTAATGCTTCCCTTCTTCTGCTTTCTTTGCTCATCGGTTAGTTGTTTGTGTGACTAACAAAGGTAAGAGTATCCGTGAAATTTAGAAAGTTAAATTGTTAATCTTTCAGGAAACGAATGTTACGTTTTAAACCTTCAAATTTTGTTCGTTTTACAGCAGATTTTTGGAATATATCCTGAAAGACTTCCTGTGTGATTTCTTCCCAGTCCTTTTTGGACATGGTGAGCAATTCGGGTTTGGGATTGAATAATGGTTCACTATGTGGCTTTGAAAAACGGTTCCAGGGGCATACATCCTGACAGATATCACAGCCAAACATCCACTCTTCAAATTGATTTTTTACATTATTGGGAATTTCGTTTTTCAACTCGATGGTAAAATAAGAGATGCATTTACTGCCATCCACCACATAAGGTTCCACAATGGCATTTGTGGGGCAGGCATCGATACAGGCGGTACAGCTTCCACAGTGATCTGTGACCGGGTGGTCATATTCAAGTTCCAAATCTAGAATCAATTCGGCTATAAAATAAAAAGACCCTGTTTGTTTTGTCAATAAATTGCTGTGCTTACCCATCCATCCCAGTCCGCTTTTTGCTGCCCAGGCTTTGTCCAGTACCGGTGCTGAATCTACAAAAACACGCCCGTGAACCTCACCAATTTCTTCCTGAATAAAATGCATCAAGTCCTTCAGCTTGTCTTTGATTACGAAATGGTAATCTGTGCCGTAGGCATATTTTGAGATTTTATAGGTGTCTTCGCGTTGGGTTTTTTCCGGAAAATAGTTGAATAAAAGTGAGACAACACTTTTTGAACCCGGCACTAATAAAGTGGGGTCAAGACGTTTGTCAAAATGATTCTCCATATACTGCATCTCACCGTGCATATTTTTTTTGAGCCATTTTTCCAACCTTGGGGCTTCTTCTTCAAGAAATTCTGCTTTGCTTATACCACAGGAAAGAAAGCCAAGGCGCTTGGCTTCAGATTTAATGAGATGAGTGTATGTTGATCGTAATTGCATTAAAAGAATACTAATTGGAAAAAGTTAGACTTTTCTAGCCTTCCCCGCCAAAGACGTGAGGCTTGGATGGGGACTAAAACAATCCCCCTTGTGTGGGACCTTTGATTCTTCCCAGGTGTTTGTATGCCATTTCAGTAACTTCCCTGCCGCGTGGTGTACGCATGATAAAACCCTGCTGGATAAGAAAGGGCTCATAAACTTCTTCAATGGTTTCTGCGCTTTCACTCACTGCTGTAGCCAGGGTGGTAATTCCCACAGGACCGCCTTTAAATTTATCGATAATAGTGGTGAGTATTTTATTATCCATTTCATCCAGGCCATGAGCATCAACGTGAAGGGCTTCGAGGGCAAACTTGGCAATCTTAATGTCAATTTTTCCGTCGCCTTTAATCTGTGCGAAATCACGCACTCGCCTTAAAAGTGCATTGGCTATACGTGGTGTTCCGCGGCTGCGCCCTGCGATTTCTATGGCAGCTTCCATACCGATTTTAACTTTTAAAATATCAGCACTTCGCTGCACAATGGTTGTGAGGAATTCTGTGTTGTAATATTGCAACCGTGATGCAATTCCAAAACGGGCGCGCATGGGTGCTGTCAACAGACCGGAACGCGTTGTTGCACCAATGAGGGTAAAAGGATTTAAATTGATTTGAACCGTTCGTGCATTGGGACCGGTTTCAATCATAATATCAATTTTGTAATCTTCCATGGCAGAGTAAAGGTATTCTTCAACAATGGGACTCAAACGGTGTATTTCGTCAATAAAAAGGACATCGCGTTCTTCGAGATTGGTAAGCAGACCTGCCAGATCACCGGGTTTATCCAAAACAGGTCCTGAAGTAACTTTTATACCGGCATCCAGTTCATTTGCCAGAATATGTGCAAGCGTCGTTTTTCCCAATCCCGGAGGGCCGTGAAATAACGTGTGGTCAAGTGCTTCATCCCGAAGGTTTGCGGCCTGAACAAATACCTTTAAGTTTTCGATTACCTGATCCTGACCGGTAAAATCTTCAAAGGTCAGGGGCCTCAACTTTCGTTCTACATCGAGCTCTTCAGAGGAAAAATTTTGTTTTGAGGGATCCAGGTTTTCATTCATAAAAACAAAGATAAGGAAATTGTCGTGAGATTTTTAAACAAAAAAACCACGTCTCCCCAAACGTGGTTTTTGACTAATTGATTGAAATAAGATAATAAACTATTTCCGGTGTAAATATAGCATCTCTTCAAATAAAAAAAGAGTAGTTAAGTCACATATAACAATTGTATAACCTCTTCAAAATGTTGTGGTAACAAAAAACCCTTTATTAAGATAAAGGGTTTTTGTTTATGTGTCTTTTGATTTTTTTTAGTGGTTCATTTCTTCTTCATTATCCTGAACGGGTACGGTTTGAGGTATAAAATCCTGTCCCGGGATTACGTAATCATCACCCTCTTTGTTAAGCTTGCTGTAGTCATAAGACCATCTGTACACATGCGGAATTGCTCCCGGCCAGTTTCCGTGTAAATGTTCTACCGGAGTAGTCCATTCAAGGGTATTTGATTTCCATGGGTTTTGTGTGGCTTTTTTTCCGAAGAATATAGAAGATATAAAATTGTATAAGAAAACCAACTGAACGGCTGCAGTTATGATTGCAAATACAGTGATTACGACGTTGATGTTTGCCAAGTCATCAAAGTAAGGAAATGCCGTGTTGGTATAATACCTCCTTGGCAGACCTGCCATTCCTATAAAGTGCATGGGGAAAAAGATTCCGTATGCTCCAATGACCGTTACCCAGAAGTGAATGTAGCCCAGATTTTTATTCATCATTCTTCCAAACATTTTCGGAAACCAGTGATACACCCCTGCAAACAAACCATAGAGTGCTGAAATACCCATTACCAGGTGGAAGTGGGCGACAACGAAGTATGTATCGTGCACATTAATATCCAGGGCACTGTCTCCAAGGATAATTCCCGTGAGTCCTCCTGAGATAAATGTAGATACCAATCCTATTGAAAAGAGCATGGCAGGGTTGAGTTGTAAATTCCCTTTCCAGAGCGTGGTTATATAGTTAAATGCTTTTACCGCAGAAGGAATTGCAATTAAAAGTGTTGTAAAGGTAAACACAGACCCCAGGAAGGGGTTCATCCCTGATACAAACATATGGTGTCCCCAAACAATGGTTGACAAAAATGCAATTGCAAGGATGGAAGCTACCATCGCACGGTATCCAAAGATGGGTTTTCGTGCGTTTGTAGCGATTATTTCTGAAGTAATCCCCAGAGCAGGCAAGAGTACAATATATACTTCAGGGTGGCCCAGGAACCAGAATAAGTGTTCAAAAAGTACAGGCGAACCTCCCTGATTGTGCAATACTTCACCGGCAATATAAATATCTGAAAGGAAGAAAGAGGTTCCAAAGCTTCTGTCCATAATAAGCATTAAAGCTGCAGAGAAAAGTACCGGAAACGAAACCACACCGATAATTGCCGTAACAAAGAATGCCCATATTGTAAGTGGCAAGCGTGTCATTGACATCCCTTTAGTTCTCAGGTTGATTACCGTAACAATGTAATTCAACGACCCTAATAGTGAGGAAGCAATGAATATTGCCATAGACACCAACCAAAGTGTCATCCCTGCTCCAGAACCTGGCATTGCTTGTGGCAATGCACTGAGAGGAGGATAAATTGTCCATCCTGCAGCGGCCGGTCCGGCTTCTACAAACAATGACATAATCATGATGATACTGGAAAGGAAAAACAACCAGTAAGAAATCATATTCAAAAATCCTGATGCCATATCCCTTGCTCCTATCTGAAGCGGGATCAGCAGGTTACTGAAGGTTCCACTCAAGCCGGCTGTCAATACAAAAAATACCATGATGGTACCGTGAATGGTTACCAGCGCCAGGTAAACGTTTGGATCCATAATACCTTCGGCTCCCCATTTTCCAAGGAAGATTTCATATACTGTAAATTGTTTGTCTGGCCATGCTAATTGCAACCTGAATAAGATAGACATAGCAATCCCTATTATACCCATAAACAAACCTGTAATGAGGTATTGCTTAGAGATCATTTTATGATCCTGACTAAATATATATTTAGTTATAAATGTCTCTTTGTGATGATGATGTCCGTGATCGTCGTGATGATCAGTGTGATGAATGTTTGCTTCTGTTGACATATCTTATAATCTTAATCTTATTATTAGGGATTCAGGGTTTCGGCAAAAGTTGTTTGTTCTGCCATCCAGGCATCAAATTCTTCTTGAGTTTCCACAACAATCTTCATTTGCATATTGTAGTGAGATGCACCACAAATTTTATTACACAATAAAAGGTAATCAAACTCATAGGTTTCAAGGAGTTCTTCTCCTTTTGCTGCAAGGTCTACATTTTTTGCATTTCTTATTTCATTAATGTTTGCTACTTTGTTAACGATGTCCTCCTTTTTTCGCATTTCTGCGGTTGTTATAGTAGGTGTATACGCAAACTGGGTAATCATTCCGGGGACGGTGTTCATTTGTGCCCTGAAATGAGGCATATATGCAGAGTGCAATACATCCTGAGAACGCATTTTAAACAATACTTTTCTTCCAACCGGAAGGTGAAGTTCCCTTGTCACCACATCATCTGCGGCATCAGGATCTGAAGCGTCAATACCCACTGTATTAATACCTTCAATAAACCTTACGTTTGCTTCTCCCAATATATTATCATCACCGGCATAGCGTGCTTCCCAGGTGAATTGTTTTGCATATAGTTCAATAATTAGCGGATCATCATCTTCATTTACATTCATGATATCTGTCCAGGTAAACAATCCATAAATGATTAAAGCTGCCAAAACGATAACGGGAATAATGGTCCACACAAACTCGAGTTTATCATTGTCTGCAAAGAAAACTGCTCTTTGCCCTTTTCTTCCGTGATATTTAAATGCAAAATAGTGTAAAAGAAATTGTGTAATGACCAGTACAAACATGATAATCGCCATAGAAATAAGCATCAACTGGTCGATGTCTTTTCCGTGTTCTGATGCGGCTTCGGGTAATAACACACTACTCCATGTCCAGAATCCATAAATCAGGAAAACATAAAAAAACACCATGAACCAAAGCATCAACTTGCCGTTGACACGGTTGTCTTTATCATTTGCTATTTGTGAGTCATCACCAGCTTTGACTTTTGACAACTGAAATATTTTGTTCATTTGCCAGATCGCTACAGCAAAAAGTACTAAAACGGCTAAAACTAAAAATCCTGTCATTTTTATTCGGGTTCTTTACGATACTTAATTAATAATGAAAATGTTTACTTTCTTCCAAAAACGGACTTCCTTTTGCCAATAATGGTGCTTTTGCCAGGGTGCTAAACACAACAAAAACAAAGAGTCCGAAGAAGAAGAGCAAGGCTCCTATTTCAGGCAAACCGAAATACCACGAGTGACCCACTGTGGCCGGCATTACCATAACGAATACATCAATATAATGACCTGCCAAGATGAACACCCCGGTACAAATTACCAACCAGCTCACTCTCTTGAAATCGCTGTTCATCAAAAGTAATAACGGGAATACAAAATTCAAGACCACCATTCCAAAGAATAAAAGGTTGTAATCTTCTATCCGAGTAACGAAGTATGTAACTTCTTCCGGGATGTTTGCATACCAGATTAACATAAACTGTGAAAACCAGAGGTATGTCCAGAAAATGCTGAATCCAAACATGAATTTTGCAAGATCGTGAATATGACTATTATTTACATATTCCAGGTATCCTTGCGACTTTAGGTAAACCGTTACCATTGCGATTACTGTTATTGCAGAAACAATCATTCCAGCAAAAACATACCAACCAAACAGTGTACTGAACCAGTGTGGGTCAAAGCCCATAATCCAGTCCCAGGACATCATAGATTCAGTTACTATAAAGAAAACAAGGAATCCGGCAGAAAGCTTGAAGTTTTTCTTAAACCAGTGAAGTCCTCCCTCTTCATCTTGTCTTAACAGGTATTTTCTCGACAACATTCTGTATAAGTTCCAACCCACGAGGTATATTGCAGCCCTAATTAAGAAAGAAGTTTCATTTAGCCAGGCAGATTTTCCGGCAACAAGTGCATCATATTTATCACTTGTAGGGTCAAAGAGTTCTGCATTCATCCAATGGAAAATATGATTTACATGTAAAGCAGAAAGTACTAAAAGTAAAAACATGATTACAGAGCCGGGCAACAAATAGCCGGTAATACCTTCCATAACCCTGAACAGAACGGGTGACCATCCTGCCTGTGAAACATGTTGAATGGCATAAAAGGCCAAGGCTCCCAGAGCTATCATAAAGAAGAAAAATGCAGAGACATATAAAGCAGCCCACGGCCTGTTTTGAAGCTGGTGGTATACATGGTATACGTGCTCTTCATCGTTATGAACTTCTTCAGCGGAAACACCGTGACCGGAATGCATCTCTTGTTGAGCAAGCATTTCTCTTACTTCATCCTTAGAGCCCGGTGCGTTAAGAAAACCGACAATCATGCCCAGGGCCCCAACAACCATAAATATGATTGCAAAAAGTTTTAGTTTATTAGGTAGCGTATACATATCTTTAACTATCTCTATATTCTTACGTTAGTCTTCAATTGTTTCTGAAGGTGTTTGGTCTTCAGTGGGTTCTTCCATTTCAGTTTCTTCTTCATTTTCAAATTCAGGAGCTTCAGCTTCTTCTGAAAATGAATATTTTAAAGGCCTTCCTTCCAGTTCTGCTTTCAAATTTTCAACATGCATTGTTATTTGCCAGCGTTCTTCTTCATTTGTCTGGGCGGTATAAGAGCCCATTGCGTTCAATCCATACATTTGAACATGGTAAATACTTCCTTCTGTTATATTTCTTCCGGGATCAGCATAAGACGGTATCCCGAGGAATTTTTCACGTTGTGCAAGGATACCTTGTCCGTCTCCTTTATCGCCGTGACAAACAGCACAAAAATATCCATATAGTTCTTTTCCTTTAGCAAGGTTTTCTTCAGTTGCCGGTATAGGATTTTTAAGTTCTGCAGTTGCCAGTGCCTTTCCTTCGGGGGTGTCTTCATAATCATAAGGTGCGAAGCCTCTGGGTATGGAGCCTTCTGCAGGTATTTTTGCAGATTGATTGTTCAGAAATATTTCTCCTTCGCTGTATGCTTCATAACCAACAGATTCATACATATTGGGCATGAACTGATAATTGGGCGATTTATCATCAGCACAAGAGACCAAGCTTATGGTTATACAAAAAACGAATATATATGTTATGTTTTTCATTCTTCTAGTCTTGTTTGTCAATTAAATTAACTTCTACCGCGCCGGTGTTTTGCAAAAACTCAGAGAGTTTTTCAACACTGTGGTTTTCAACATCAATTTCCATAAGAAAGTGATCATCGGTTGTTCTTACATCAGGGTTTTCTGCTTTCTTAAAAGGCCATAATTTACTTCTCATATAGAACGTAATCACCATTAAGTGAGCAGCAAAAAACACGGTTAATTCAAACATAATAGGCACAAAGGCAGGCATATTTTGAATATAAGAAAAACTGGGTTTTCCTCCAATATCCTGTGGCCAATCTTCAATCATAATATAGTTCATCATAACGATTGAGATAGCAAGTCCAACAATACCATACATAAAGGATGTTATGGCAAGTCGTGTGGGTGCCAGTCCCATGGCTTTATCCAATCCGTGTACTGGAAATGGAGTATATACTTCGCCTATATGATAGTGCGCTTTGCGTACATCTTTAACGGCTTGCATCAGCACGTCGTCATCTGTATAAATAGCGTGAATAACTTTTGATGCCATGGCTATTCTTGGTTTTTATTTTTAGTATTATCTTTTACTATAACAACTGAGTGATCTACATCATCTCCTTGTTCAGCTCTTAATTTTTTATAAACTGCTCCCGAAGACTTTAAAATTGATTTTACTTCTGCCTGAGCAATCACAGGGAAACTTCTTGCATATAGTAAAAACAACACAAAGAAGAACCCTAAGGTACCAATAAAGATTCCTATATCTACAAATGTGGGTGAAAACATGGTCCAGGAAGAGGGAAGATAATCTCTGTGAAGCGAGGTCACGATAATTACAAAACGCTCAAACCACATCCCTATGTTTACTACAATTGAAATAATAAATGAGAACATGATACTGGTACGCAATTTTTTAAACCACATAAACTGTGGTGAAAATACATTACACGTCATCATCGCCCAATAAGCCCACCAGTATGGTCCGGTTGCTCTGTTAAGGAATGCATATTGTTCATATTCAACCCCAGAATACCACGCAATAAACAACTCTGTAATATATGCAACCCCCACGATAGAACCTGTAATCATGATAACGATGTTCATCAGTTCTATGTGCTGGATGGTAATATAGTCTTCTAAATTTGACACTTTTCTCATGATGATGAGCAAGGTGTTTACCATTGCAAAACCTGAGAATACCGCTCCTGCAACAAAGTATGGCGGGAAAATGGTGGTATGCCATCCCGGTATTACCGAAGTAGCAAAGTCAAAAGATACAATGGTGTGAACCGAAAGTACAAGCGGTGTTGCCAAACCGGCAAGAACCAAGGATACTTCTTCAAATCGCTGCCAGTCTTTTGCCCTTCCGCTCCAGCCAAATGAAAGAATGCTGTATATGCGTTTTGTGAATGGGGTAATAGCCCTGTCCCTGATCATTGCAAAATCAGGAAGCAAACCGGTCCACCAGAATACGAGCGATACAGATAAATATGTTGAAATCGCAAAAACGTCCCAAAGCAAAGGTGAGTTAAAGTTTACCCACAAAGATCCAAACTGGTTTGGAATGGGCACCACCCAATAAGCCAACCAAGGACGCCCCATGTGAATCAAGGGGAACAATCCGGCCTGCATTACAGAGAAAATTGTCATCGCTTCCGCGGAACGGTTAATCGCCATTCTCCACTTTTGACGGAAGAGTAATAAAACTGCTGAGATCAGGGTTCCGGCGTGACCGATACCTACCCACCAAACAAAGTTTGTAATATCCCAGGCCCAGCCCACAGTTTTGTTCAGACCCCAAACGCCAATACCGGTTGATATGGTATAAACGATACAGCCCACTCCCCAAAGGAACGCGACTAAGGCAATAGTAAACACTATCCACCAGGATTTATTTGCCCGACCCTCAACAGGTGCCGCTACATCAACTGTAACATCGTGATAGGTTTTCTCTCCTAAAACTAATGGCCTTCTTATAGGTGCTTCGTAATGAGACATTTATATATCAGTTTTTAGATGTTAGATTTTTAGATTTGTGAAAATACTGTTTCATTTCAGAACCATTTTCTAGTAAGTCAAATCTTAAATCGCTGTTATTTTTAATTAATTAATTTATCTGTTTTAAAACCTTAAATCTTTATACTTCTTCAGTATTTCTGACCTTTACCTGATACATCACATTGGGTTTTGTTCCCAAATATTCTATCAAGTGATATTTTCTTTTATCTTCTCTTTTGCTTACAATTTCTGCATCTTCATCATTAATATCACCAAACACCATTGCACCTTTATCACAAGCAGCTGAACAAGCTGTATGGAATTCTCCATCTTTAATCTGTCTTCCGTCACGCTTGGCGTCCAGAATTGTTTTTTGTGTTTTTTGTATACACAGAGAACATTTTTCCATCACACCACGCGAGCGCACTGTCACATCAGGATTGATTACCATTCTTCCCAAGTCATTGTTCATATGGTAATCAAATTCATCATTTTGACTGTACAGGAACCAGTTAAAACGACGCACTTTATAAGGGCAGTTGTTTGCACAATAACGGGTTCCCACGCAACGGTTGTAAGCCATTTGATTTTGGCCCTGACGTCCATGAGATGTTGCCGCAACAGGACAAACAGTTTCACACGGTGCGTGATTACAGTGCTGGCACATCACCGGCTGAAATGCAACCTGCGGATTGTCTGCAGCCGTTTCCAATTCTGCGAATTGAGAAAGTGATTCCCCTAAGCCTGAAATTGCATTTTTCTTATCAGCATCAGCTAAAATAGATTCTTCAGATGAGTAATACCTGTCAATACGCAACCAGTGCATATCCCTGCTTCTTCTTACCTCTGTCTTGCCCACAACCGGAACGTTGTTTTCAGCGTGGCAGGCAATAACGCAGGCACCACAACCGGTACATGCGTTTAAATCTATAGAGAGATTAAAGTGATGACCAATCGAACGGTCAAAGCTTTCCCACAGATCCACATCGGGTGAGTCTACAGGTGTATTGACGTGATTCAAAGAAACCTTTGGCATTGGGTTCCACTCAGTATAATCTACAGTGTTGAAAACCTCAAGCGTTGTTTCCCTGATGATATCCCTTCCCATCATGGTGTTGTGAAGCTGCACGCAGGCAAACTCGTGTTCACCACCCACTTTTTCAAGGGATATACGTTGTATATCTTTAAAGTTATCATACAGTGAGTATGCATTTACACCCACTTGCATTTCTTTTTGAATGTTGTGTGTTTTTCCGAAACCGAATGCAAGTCCTACAGTGCCTTTGGCCTGTCCCGGCTGAACAATTACCGGCACGTTTTCGAGCACGCCATTTGCGGTTTTGACATTCACATATTTACCGTTCAATGCTCCTGTAGCGACGAAGCTGTTTTCCAGACCTAAATCTTTAGCATCAGCTGCTGAGACGGTTAAATAGTTGTCCCAGGAAGTTCTTGTTATTGGATCGGGCATTTCCTGCAACCAAGGGTTGTTTGCATTTTGCCCGTCACCCATATTGGTTTTGGTATATAAAATCAAGTCAAATTGTCCTTCCTGAGACGCCGCAATTGAAGAGAGTGCTCCATTTGCACTACTATCTTCCATAGTGCCCGAAGCCATTTCAACTTCTGAATCCATTTCAGCATCGCTCTCAAACATCCCGTCATGCAGTACTTGATTCCACGATGTACCTGATAGTGCAGGTGACAAAGATTCTTTGATATACTCGTAATAGGTTGTGTCATTATCTGACCAGCGCAACAAACAATCCTGAAATTGGTTTGTATTGAATAAAGGTCTGATTGTGGGTTGTGTTAACGCAAACGTTCCTTTTTTCAATTGCGTGTCGCCCCATGATTCCAGGTAATGAGGAGTAGCTGCAACAAACTGAGCTTCAGAAGCCGTTGCGTCTTCACGCATGGCAAATGCAAGCCTGAATTCCAGATTTTTATAGGATTCGGCAAATTCAGCAGCATCCGGGAACGAGTATAAAGGATCCACACCCACGGTAATCAAACCACTAACAGCACCCGATTTTACACCCTGAATCACATTCATCACTTCCTGTGTTCTTCCCTGTCTGATGAGCCTTGGTTTTTCGATATCGATTACCTCACTTCCATAGCCTTCATTTAAGCTCAATGCTAATCTTTGAGCTTCTATATCCATCAATCCGCAGACAACCACCGCTTTGCTTCCGGCTCTTTCAAGTTGTCTTTTAGCAGCTGCAACTGCCTGTTGGGCAGCTTCAGGAAGATTTGAAGTCCCTCCTCCTGCAAGTGCTCTTAATACTTCCAGTTGCTGAGCAGGTGTGACAGGCACACGTTTGTCTGCATTAGCTCCTGAAAGCGACATGTTTGACTCAAACTGATAGTGTTTTGACATTTTCCCGTTTTTGGGAACACGGCCTTTTGCATAGCCAGCGTCATAACCTCCACCTTGCCAGTCTCCTAAAAAGTCAGCCCCTACAGAGACAATAACTTCTGCTTTTGAGAAATCATAATCTGCAAGACCCCTGACTCCATATTTCATTTGGAAAGCATCGAGTGCTTCAGATGAAGATACAGTATCATAGATGACGTGGTTTATATTGTTGTATTTTGAAGTAAATTCTTTTATCAGTTTTGTTGTTGAAGGGCTTGCAAATGTTTGGGTAAGAAGCACTACATTTTTTCCAGCAGCTGAAAGTTGACCCAATCTGGCGCCAACTTGTTCATCAAATTCTTCCCATGAAACACGTTCTCCATTTGCCAGAGGACCTTGCAACCTATTTTTATCATACAAGGAAAGTACAGAAGCTTGTATTCTTGCATTTGCTCCCCCTTTTACTGAGGCAAGGGCATTGTTTTCTATTTTGATGGGACGTCCTTCTCTGGTTTTTACCAGAATTGATGCAAAATCAAAACCATCAGCTATGGTGGTAGCATAGAAATTTGCAACACCGGGAACGATTTCGTCCGGTTGCACCACATATGGAATAGATTTAACAACAGGACCTTCACAAGCCGCCAGTGATGCTGCAGCAGTTGTAAAGCCTACATACTTTAAAAAGTCGCGACGAGTTGTAGAAGAAGAGGCTAACGTCTCTTTATCGCCCAAAAACTCGTCTGTCGGGATTTCCTGAACAAACTCGTTTTGTTTTAGCGTCTCAACAATCGAACTATTTTCGTTTAGTTCTTCAACACTTTTCCAGTATTTCTTGCTTGATGCCATATTTAGGATTGGTATTTAAATCTTTTATTTAATTTTAATAGTGGCATTTACCACATTCCAGACCACCCATTTGGGCAGCAGTCAATTTCTCAACTCCATATTTTTTGGAGAGTTCTGCATGTATCTTTTCATAGTATTCATTGCCCTGCAGATCAACATTTGTTTCACGGTGACAGTCAATACACCATCCCATAGTCAAGGGTGAATATTGATATAAAATCTCCATTTCTTCAACAGGACCGTGACAGGTTTGGCAAGCAATCCCGGCAACAGAAACGTGTTGTGAGTGATTGAAATAAGCCAAATCAGGAAGATTGTGAATTCTCACCCATTTAACGGGCTGCTCTTCTCCTGAATATGTTCTTTCTTCAGCATCCCATCCAACAGCATCATAGAGCTTGGCTATTTCTGCATCATAAAACTCTTTTGTGTATCCGTTTTCCAAGTCTTCATCACCATTATATTCATAAATATTTTCGTGACAACTCATACATACGTTGAGTGAAGGGATTCCTGAGTGTTTGCTCTTTCTGGCAGATGAGTGACAAAAATTACAATCTATTTGATTGTCACCTGCGTGTATTTTGTGTGAGAAATGAATGGGTTGCACCGGGGCATACCCTTGATCAACACCAACTTGCATAAAGAATCCATATGCATAATATGCACCCACAAGCATCAAGAAAACCACAGACACCAGCACTAAAAACTGGTTCTGAATGAAGGCTTTCCAAATGGGGGTTCCTTTTACTTTCTCAGGATACACTACATTGTTTGCTTCTGCGATTCTTTTGAGCACATTGTTTACTAAAAACAACATTACTACCAGCATCACCATTACGAGGGTAAGCACAACGAGTATCAGAGTATTTGAGATACCGCTGTCAGATCCGGTACCGCCGGTTGCACCTGCTTCTGTAGCAGCTACAGTAGGCTCAGCCTTTGGCTGGCTGGTGTATGCCAGAATGTTATCAATATCTGTATCTGAAAGCTGCGGAAACGCTTGCATGACTGAGCGGTTATACTCTTCATAGATAGCAATCGCCTGCGGGTCACCGGCAGCAATCATGGCCTGGCTGTTTTTTATCCAGCTGTAAAGCCATTCTTTTTCATACTTTTCTGCAACATTTCTCAATGCAGGCCCAATTCCTTTTCTGTCCAGTTGGTGACAGGCAGCACAGTTTGTATTGAACAATTGCCTTCCCACTGTGGGGTCTCCCCCCAAGTCCTGAGCCGGGGTTTCGGTTACCGTTTCTTCAGTAGCAGCTTCTTCCGGGGTTTCGTCTTGAGCGTAAATAGAATTTGTAAATGTAAACAGCAGTGCTGTTATTACAATGGAAGATAATTTAAACAATAGATTTGGGTATTTCACCTTTTTCATACTTTGTAGTGTATTATCGTGTAAAATCTGGAAGGATTTTTGCTTATATGCTCAAAAAAAAAGAGTTAAGCATTCCTCCCTCAAAACAACTGGACAAAAGTAACATTTTAAGTCCATTTTAGGAATTGAAACTAAACGTTAACTAATAATTTATATCAATTCTAAATAATATTTTAATATCAATTTAAGTTATTAAACCCTAGCTTTGCATTGTAAATTGAACAACACCCATTTTAAAATGAAGAAAACCAATATAATCTCTGTTTTTTTGTTACTTTTTCTGGCGCACATTTGTGTAGCACAGCAGGGTCAAGTAAATATCTATGAAGATCAAAAATTAACCGAATTGCTAACGTTGAAAAGCAATCTCGCCAAAGAAAACAAACTTAGTGACGGGTACACCATACAGCTGTATTACGGTGAACTGAAAGAAGCCAATACAATCATAAGAGATTACCAGAGAACACGTTCAATATGGCCGGCAACCATTCAATATGAAACCCCTAATTATAAAGTGTGGGTGGGTAATTATACCACCAGATTGGAAGCTGACAGGGCCTTAATGGAAATTAAACGTACATTTCCAAACGCATTTGTTTTCAAACCTGATAGAAAAAATTAAGTTTTGAAATGCTTTTTATCCACTTGCCATGTTCATTTTGAGGGGTAACGATCTTCCCACCTGACTACCGTCATTGTTTTGCTGAAACATGTTTTTCATGCGATTGTAATCCAAAAAGTAACTTATTCTTATCGAAAAGCTGTTAAGCTGCGGACTGTCAAATAAATCAGTAAAATTTTCTGAATATGGAAGTCCGGATTGATTTATAAAACTATCAATGGCATTTCTGTAAAGAAACGTTACCTGGCTCCCGGGTGCAAACCACCAGCTGTAACGCAAATCGACATTCCAGGCGTTGAAGGTAGTGTCATGGACATTAGAATAATCTGTATTATGAGCCAATCCACCATTATCTTCAAGGGTATAGAATTTACGATAAGCCACCTCAGAATAATAATGCCTGAAAGACAAGTCTAAAGCCATTTTATTGTTAAAAATATATTGTGACTCAATGGAGTTTACAATTGTATTTCTGCCACGCTGTCCAAAAATAATATCATTGTCCCGGATATTGACAAAGCCTTCCTCAAGGAAAGACTTGTTTATAGAGGACCGCGCAGCCATTTTCCACTTGTCTGAAAACCGAAACCTAGGTGACACCTGAATAAAGAAAGACTCCCTGTCTTTTTGGTCATAACTGACCCAATCCAGGTTTACATCGAGGGCAAATCTTTTCCGGTAGTCTGTTGAAATCCATACCCAAGGGTTATAATAAGCAGGAACTTTCACATGCCTTCCTTCAATCCTGGGTTCATAAATGTCATTTACGCCAAAAGGGGTTGATTCAAAACCTCCTCCAAAGCCAAAAAAGTCTTTGGTTGTAAAATTTGAATTAAAATTGAAACTATACCTGTGGTATAAATCGGGTTCCAGCCTTCTGTCATAATTGAGATTGAAATTTAAATTCATGGAGTTTAAAAAGCCGACAGGCTGCAAAAGCCTGTAACCGTAATACCCATAGTAGTTTATAAAATTCGTATTTGCTGAAAAACCCAGATCGTTGATATCATAATCTTTAGTCCTGAAAAATACTGCTGCTGTTGTTCTGTGTTTACCACTAATATTGGATATCTGTGCCTGACCCTCCATACCAAATTTTGTAGATTCGCTAACCACCCAGCTCCCCTTAGCACCGGCATTGTAGCGGTAGGTATTTTTTTTGTTAGTCAAAGACAAAAGCAATGCAGATGCATTGGCATCTGTAAATCCTCCATCCCGCAATACATTGGTATTTACAAAGGAAAGGGACGAATTTTCCCCAAAGCGCTGGTCCAATACCAGGATGTTATAATTAGTTAGCGGTTCCACTACTACTTTCCGTTGTTCCTGGGTTTCAGAATCCACTATAGCCGCTTCCGCTTTTTTTGTTATAGCATTGAAAAAGCCAATTCCCAGTCCTCCGGAAGTCCTGCCTGAAATTTTTGAGGCATTCAATAAATCAACCCTTGAGGGAAAGGAAACAATTTCTTCGTTTTCAGTAAGGGTAACACTCCCCGACGGTGCCCCACCAATCCTTCTTGAATAGAATAAATTTCCTTTTGAAAAAAGCTCTGTACCTTCCGTAAAAAAAGGCCTTTGTTCTGCATATTGCACTTCAAAAGCAGACAGGTTTAAAACGGTTTCATCAAATTTTGTCTGCCCAAAATCAGGTACTAAGACCATATCCAGAGTAAAAGCATCGTTGATGCCATATTTTAAATCAGCACCGCCGTTTACCACTGTTTCGGTTTCACCGTCAAAATTGTTGACATAGGCAGAAAGATAGGGCTGAAGCGAAAGCCTCAAAGGGGTTTCAATATTTTCAATCCCATGAATTTCACCGTCATAAATAGAAAAGCTTCCTTTTGTGTTGTCGATATGATTCCAGCTGTACCGCGTGCGTTCACGCCGGAATTCCCTTTCCATATTAAGCCCCCAGGTTTGAACATCCCTGCTTGGGAAACGCAGTTCAGAATAAGGGATAAATATTTCTGCTACCCAACCATTTTCATTAATATTAACAGCACTGTACCATACTGCATTCCAGGAAGAGTCTTCGTTGTCGTTGGTCATTTTTGCATCATATTGCACACCTGCTGCAGTAACGATAAACTGAAGGCTTTGCTGACGGTCATTGTAACCATTAAGTAAAATAAAGAAAAAGTCGTCATTACCTATTTGGTCTCTTTCGGTAAGTTCTTTTAAAATCTTGTTGGGGTCAGGATCATTCAAAGTGGCACCAAAATAAATCCCAAGATCATCATAAACAATTTTAACTTCGGTTTTAAGACTGTCGGGAATGGGTCTTCCGTTTACCGGAATGCGTTCCACAAAACCATCAGCAATGGGTGCATTTTTCCAGGCAGCATCGTCCAGGATTCCATCAATCTTTGGGGGTTCTGTGATTCTTAAAACATTAATTTTTTTTCTGGAAATACTGTCTTCAGTTTGAATCATGGTTTGCCCTGAAACAGAAAAGGCATAAAAAAAAATATACAGTAGAATGCTGGTCTTTGCTAAATATTTCATTAAAAGGTATTTCTAAAAAGGACGTGTTTCATTTTATAATGTTACACTTAGGTGTCAATAATTATTTCACTTATTGTACAACGCATTTTTAAAACGTTATTGCATAAAAAATGCTGATGAAATTCAACAGCATTTTTTATAAACCAAATTTTTTGTTTTACGTTATTTGAGTTTCTTCTTAACCTCCACTTCCTGGAATCCTTCAATGATGTCTCCTTCAACCAGGTCATTGTAGTTGGTAATTTGAATACCACAGTCATACCCTTTGGCAACTTCCTTGACATCGTCCTTAAATCTTTTCAGTGACGAAAGTGTGCCTGTATGGATTACCACGCCCTCACGAATTAATCTGATACCGGAGTTTCTGAGGATTTTTCCGCTGGTCACCATACATCCTGCAATGGTTCCCACTTTGGATATCTTAAAGGTTTCCCTTACTTCTGCAGTTCCGGTAATTTCTTCTTTCATTACAGGAGAAAGCATCCCTTCCATAGCATCTTTCAGGTCGTTAATGGCATCATAGATAATGGAGTATTGCCTGATATCTATTTCTTCTTTATCTGCAATTTGTCTCGCATTCCCCATGGGGCGAACATTAAACCCTATGATGATCGCATCAGAAGCTGAAGCGAGAAGAACATCGCTTTCTGTGATGGGCCCTACAGCTTTGTGAATGATGTTTATTTGTATTTCTTCTGACGAAAGTTTCTGGAAAGAATCTGTCAATGCCTCAACGGAACCATCAACATCAGCCTTGATAATGATGTTCAACTCCTTGAAATCACCTAAAGCAATACGTCTTCCAATTTCGTCAAGCGTAATGTGTCTTTGTGTTCTAACAGATTGCTCCCTTTGCAACTGGGTGCGTTTTGCAGCAATATTCTTGGCTTCCCTTTCATCTTCATAAACTGAAAACTTATCTCCAGCTTGTGGAGCACCGTCAAGACCAAGAATTGAAACCGGTGATGCCGGCCCAACTGCCTTTATATTATGGCCGCGCTCATCGTGCATGGCTTTTACTTTACCACTATGCTGACCAGCCAAAACATAGTCACCTATATTCAAAGTACCAGATTGTACCAGGATTGTCGAAACATAGCCGCGACCTTTATCTAAAAAGGCTTCAACGACAGTACCCACTGCCGGTTTTTTAGGATTTGCTTTTAATTCAAGTAATTCTGCTTCCAAAAGTACTTTTTCTAAAAGTTCATTCACTCCGGCTCCTGTTTTTGCCGAAATGTCGTGAGATTGTATTTTACCTCCCCAGTCTTCAACAAGAAGGTTCATGCCGGCGAGTTTTTCTTTAATTTTTTCAGGATTTGCCTCAGGTCTGTCTATTTTATTAATGGCAAACACGATGGGTACCCCTGCCGCCTGTGCATGTGATATGGCTTCTTTTGTCTGGGGCATTACATCATCATCTGCAGCGACAACAATTATGGCAATATCAGTTACTTTAGCACCTCTCGCACGCATTGCCGTAAAGGCCTCGTGACCGGGAGTATCCAAAAAGGTAATCTTTTGACCGTTCTCTAGTTGCACTGCATAAGCACCAATATGCTGTGTAATTCCACCGGATTCACCTGCAATAACATTTTCCTGACGGATGTTATCCAATAGTGATGTCTTACCGTGGTCAACGTGACCCATAACGGTAACAATGGGAGCTCTTGGCTCTAAATCTTCAGGGTTCTCCTCTACAACCTGCGTCATATCTTCTGTATCTGCAGTAACAAATTTGATTTCAAAACCAAATTCATCTGCTACAATACTCAACGTTTCAGCATCAAGGCGCTGGTTCATAGTTACCATCAATCCTAAGGACATACACGCCGATATCACATTGGTAACAGGCACATTCATCAAAGTAGCAAGCTCACTTACCGTTACAAACTCTGTAACCTGAAGGACTTTGCTTTGTGAGTCCTGTTGTGCAAGTTCGTCTTCCGTTTTTTGACGGTGTGTATCCCGTTTGTCCCGTCTGTATTTTGCGGCTTTTCCTTTTGAGGATTTTCCCTGAAGTTTTTCAAGGGTTTCCTTAATTTGCTTTTGAACTGCTTCTTCACTGGGCTCTTCCTTGTGAACAGGCTGTTTGCCCCTTGCTCTGCCTCTGGGCCCGGAAGATGCACCTGAAGAACTCTTTGAAGGCTCCTTGCTTATTCTTCTTCTTTTACCCTTATTTGCATCTTTATCTTTTGCAGAACCGGCTGCAGGTTTTGCTTTTTCGGGTGGTTTCTTTTTGGCTTTTTTGAATTGCTCTAAATCAATTGTTTTACCGGTAAAATTAGGCCCGTCAAGTTTCTTATATTTGGTCTCAGTAAGTTTAGATTCCTCAATTTCTTGAGTTTTCTCCTTTTTTTCAACTTCAGGCTCTTGCTTTTTATCTTCTTTGGGGGCCTCCTTTTTAACTTCTTCCTTAACTTCCTCTTCAGGAGTCTCTTTTTCTTTAGGAGTTTCTTTTTTGGCAACAGCTGCTTTTTCTTCTGCTTTCTCTTCCTTTACTGTTGGTTTTTCAGCTTCTTTTGGCGGCTCTTCCTTGGGAGAAGAGGTTTCTTTTTTAGCGTCAAGGTCAATTTTACCAACAGTCTTAGGACCCTCAAGCTTGTTTTGGGCTTTTATGATTTCTTTTTCGCGGGCATCAGCAGCTTTCTGCTTTTCTTCAATTTCCTTTTCGCGGGCAATCCTAAGCTCTTCTTTTTCTTTTCTCTTCTCTTCGCTTACTTCCTTTGAGGCAACTTTTTTGGATTTATCTGTCTGAAATTCATCAAAGAGTATTTGATAAACTTCATTGGAAATTTTGGTTGTAGGACGCGCGTCTATCTCGTGACCTTTGGATTTTAAATATTCCACGGCACGGTCTAACGAAATGTTGAATTCGCGTAAAACCTTGTTTAACCTCATTGTGTTTACTTCAGCCATAAAGTGCTTTCCTTTTTTTTTGTTTTTTGTGCGGGAATTTTAACTGTTATTTTTCAAATTCCTCCTTTAATATATTGATCACATCCCTGATGGTTTCTTCCTCGAGGTCTGTTCTCTTAATCAGGTCATCAATATCCTGATCTAAAATTTGTTTTGCTGTATCCAGTCCTATTCTTGAAAATTCATCGATGATCCATCCTTCGATTTCATCTGAAAACTCTCTAAGCTCTACATCTTCTTCTTCTTCAACACCTTCCCTGATGACGTCGATTTCATAACCGGTCAACTGTCCTGCCAGACGAATGTTATGGCCTCCACGGCCAATGGCCTTGGAAACTTCTTCCAGTTTTAATGTAACCTCAGCGTGTTTGGTTTCATCATTAATTGAAATGGATGTTATTTTCGCGGGACTTAAGGCACGTGAAATATACAAATTTGTATTTGCAGTATAGTTAATAACATCAATATTTTCATTGCCGAGCTCTCTGACGATACCATGGATTCTCGATCCTTTCATCCCCACACAAGCACCCACCGGGTCAATCCTGTCATCATAAGAGTCTACGGCTACCTTTGCTTTTTCACCGGGAATCCTCACAACATTTTTAACGGTGATAAGACCGTCAAAAACTTCCGGAATCTCTTGTTCAAAGAGCTTTTCCAAAAACTTGTTGCTGGTCCTGGACATCAGTATCGTGGGCTTATTGCCTTTTAATTCAACGCTTTCAATAATCCCTCTTACATTGTCACCTTTTCTGAAAAAATCAGATGGGATTTGCTTTTCTTTGGGGAGTATAATTTCATTTCCTTCATCATCAAGTAAAATTACTGCCCTATGTCTTATGTGATGTACTTCAGCAGTATAAAGTTCGCCTTCAAGGTCTTTAAAGTGCTTGTAGATATTTGTGTTATCGTGTTCGTGGATTTTTGATATTAAATTCTGGCGCAAAGCCAAAATAGCCCTTCTGCCCAAATCTATCAATTTAACCTCTTCAGATACATCTTCCCCAATTTCAAAATCGGGCTCGATTTTTCTTGCTTCAGTGAGAGAAATTTCCTGATTGGGGTCCTCAACTTCACCATCTGCAACAACTACTCTGTTTCTCCAGATTTCTAAATCTCCTTTGTCAGGGTTAATAATAATATCAAAATTATCATCATCACCATATTTCTTCTTCAGGGTCGTTCTAAAAACGTCTTCTAAAATTGCCATCAAGGTAACCCTATCGATAAATTTATCGTCTTTAAATTCTGAAAAAGATTCAATCAATGCGATATTTTCCATATCTGTACTTAGTTAAATATTATTTTTACTTTACATTCTTTAATGGTATCGAAAGGGATCTCTGCTGATTTTTCAACGGTTACTTTTCCCTTCCCCACCGGTTTTGGTTCTCTTGCTTTCCAGCTGAGTGAAATTCCTGTATCTGAAACCCCGGTCAGCACTCCTTCAAAAGACACTCCTTCATTTGTTTTTAATTCGAGCGTTCTGCCGGTGTGTTTTTTATACTGTCTTGGCATGGTTAACGGCGAAGTTGCCCCGGCTGAGGCGACCTCAAGCGAAAAATCATATTCCTCCCTGTCAATGTTATGTTCAACGGCCCGGCTCACTGCAACACAGTCACTTACTGAAACCCCTTCGTCACCATCAATGATAATTTTGATGCTATTGTTAGCATCCATTTGAAAATCAATAAGGAATAAAGAAGGATTTTCATCAAGAGCATCCTCGAGCAATTGCAGTACTTTTTCTTTTAACATTTTATTCTATAAAAAGAGGGGACTTTTTGTCCCCTCACCTAACGCCTTGTTTTTCAATGGCGCAAATATATGAATTATTTCTCATTAAAAAAAAAGGATGCAAGTGGATTTTTTTTTGTAATTTAACATTAAAATTCAAACCACATCAAACCCTATTCCATGAAAAAAATTCTTGTCCCTACAGATTTTTCAAAACAAGCAGAACAAGCTTTAAAAGTTGCCGCCCAACTGGCCAGAAAGCATAACAGTGAAATATATTTACTTCATATGCTTGAACTTCCTTTAAATCTGGTGGATGCAGCCAATAATGGCGGAAGCCTGCCTGAATCCATCTTTTTTATGAAGCTGGCCCATAAACGATTTGAGGAAGTACTCAGCGCTGATTATCTCGAGGGCATTACTGTCTATGAAACCGTACAATTTCAGGAAGCTTTTGACGGCATTATTGGTGAAGCAAACAAACATGAGGTAGATTTGATTGTCATGGGTTCTCACGGAGCCAGTGGTTTTAAGGAAATGTTTATTGGAAGCAATACTGAAAAGGTAGTGCGCACATCAAATATCCCGGTACTGGTAATCAAAAATGAACACACCAAATTCTCGATTAACAACTTTGTCTTTGCAACTGACTTTTCTGATGAATGCAAAAAACCCTTTAAAGAAGCCATTAAATTTGCCGAAGCTGTAGGCGCAACCCTGCATCTTCTTTTTATCAATACGGCAACAAACTTTATGACCACGATGGAAGCTCAAAAAGTGATGGCTGATTTTATGAAGGGAATAGAGATTGACAGTCATACCCTCAATATTTATAACGACACCTCAGTTGAAAAAGGCGTATTAAACTTTGCACAATCCATCAATGCTGATCTTATTGGGATGGCAACTCACGGCAGAAAAGGACTCTCCCACTTCTTTAACGGTAGTGTAAGTGAAGACCTTGTCAACCATGCAAAAAGACCTGTGATTACTTTTAAAATTTAAAAAATATAACGCGTCAAATAAAAAAACCGGTTAGAATTTTCTAATCGGTTTTTTTGTTAATGCAGCAGAGCTCCACTCGGCAAGCCCGGGACAGGCTTCTTGCCCAACACAATAAAAAAATAAAAAACCGGCCTGTGATTTAGAGACCGGCTTGTTTAAGTTGGCTCACTAGGGCTCGAACCTAGACTCTTCTGGACCAAAACCAGACGTGTTGCCAGTTACACCATGAGCCAATGGTTTTTAGCGGTTGCAAATTTAAAACAAAGTTTTTCTTCTACAAACTATTTCGATAAAAATTAATCCATAAAAAATAAAAGCCCAATTTATCAGTTGTATAAATCTATGTAAAGAAAGGATATTTATCCTTAAATTCGCACCTTTATAAGATTTATAAATATATACTTATGATGAATTTTGACTTCAGGAAATGGAATTTGATTACCGGCTGGTTTGTCTTTGCCGTTGCCCTCACCACATACTGGTTAACGGTTGAGCCCACAGCAAGTTTCTGGGATGCCGGGGAATATATTACCACTTCTTCCAACCTCGAAGTAGGCCACCCGCCGGGAGCACCCTTGTACCAATTAATGGGTGCCTTTTTCTCCATATTTGCTTCAGATGTGACGCAAATTGCACTAATGGTCAATTTAATGTCAGTTTTCGCCAGTGCCTTTACCATTCTCTTTATGTTCTGGTCGCTCACCATCATTTTAAGAAATATCATTACAAAAACCGAAACCCTGGACACCCACAAAGCAATTTTGATTCTGGGAAGTGCCGCCGTGGGGGCGCTTGGTTTTACCTTTACTGATAGTTTTTGGTTCAGTGCCGTTGAAGCAGAAGTATATGCTATGGCCTCCTGTATTATGGCCATATTATTCTATCTGGGTTTGCGCTGGGAAAAAGATATGCACACTCCCCGCGGCAATCGCTGGGTGATTCTTATTGCCTTTCTCGTAGGACTATCTTTTGGAGTTCACTTTATGGGACTTTTGACAATTCCTGCAATAGGATTGCTTTACTATTTTAAAAATTACAAAACCATCACGGTTAAAAACTTTGTTATTGCCCACCTGGCAGTTGTGGGTGTTTTATTGTTCATATTCATGTTTTTGCTGCCCATGACGATGCGGTTTTTCTCTGCTTCAGAAATTTTCTTTGTCAACACCCTGGGGATGCCTTTTGAATCAGGAACAATAATTGCCGGACTTGCCATCATTGCAGCATTTGTCTTGCTGTTGCGATACACACGAAAAAAGGATTTCTTAAAACTAAATACCCTTGTGCTTTGTATCCTTTTTATTTTTATAGGTTTCTCAAGCTGGATCATGCTTCCCATCAGGGCAAATGCCGGAACAGTCATCAATGAAAACAGGCCCAGTGACGCCCGCGAATTGTTAGCCTATTACAACCGTGAACAGTATGGAGAGCAAAGCCTGCTATATGGCCCTCAGTTCTCTCAATTGTATGCCGGTATTGACCGGAACAATCCCTATAAAGATGACAAGCCCAACTATGAGCGTGATGAAGAAACCGGAAAATATGTAATTGTAAACAATTACAAAAATGCTGTCATGAATCTTGACGACGCCCATAAATCTTTTTTACCACGCATGTGGAGCGAAGAACACGCCGCTAATTATATGGCACTTACGGGGCCCCTTGATTTTAGCGTTAAAAGGGAGTATCTGGGTGAAGAACGTTTGGTAAGCCAGGTAAATATGTTCAAGCAAAATTATGCCCGGGGCGAAATTGGCCATGATGAATATCACGATTTCTTAAAGCAATTCAGTGAGTTCTTAAATGTCGAAAAACCCACAGCCGGACAAAATTTCAGGTATCTTTTTGAATACCAGTTCGGTTATATGTACTGGCGCTACTTTATGTGGAACTTTGCCGGAAAACAAGATGATATACAGGGAAAAAACGACATTTTTAACGGAAACTGGATCAGTGGTATTCCTTTTATTGACAACCTGAGGGAAAGCAGTATTGGCCCACAGGATAACCTCCCGAGTGACGCCAGTGAAAACAAGGGAAGAAATACCTATTATTTCTTACCCTTGCTTTTAGGGCTTTTGGGTATTGTTTTTCATTATAACAAAGACAAAACGAGTTTTTGGGTACTTATGGTTTTCTTCCTGTTTACCGGCCTTGCCTTAAAAATTTATTTGAACGAGCGCCCCTTTGAACCCCGTGAGCGTGACTATGCCCTGGTGGGATCGTTTTATGTTTTTGCTATGTGGATGGGCCTTGGTGTTTATGCTATATATGATATCATAAAAAAACACATTCAACCCAAAATTGCTGTGCCGCTCGTCATTATAGTGGGTCTCTTGGCCGCTCCCGTGCTTTTAGCAACTGAAAACTGGGACGACCACGATCGCTCCAATCGCTATACCGCAAATGCCATGGCAAAAAAATACCTGGATTCTGTTGACCCCAACGGCATTATATTCACCATTGGGGATAACGATACTTTTGCCCTTTGGTATGCACAGGGAATTGAAAAATACCGCACAGACGTGAGAACCGTAAATACCAGTCTTTTTAATACCGATTGGTATATTGATGATATGAAAAAGAAAGCTTTTGAAAGCGACCCCATTCCGTCACAACTCACCCATGAGCAATATCGCTATGGCACCCGTGATGTCATTATAAAACACCCCCAAATTGAAGTTGATGACACCATCACCATACAACGCTGGATGGACTGGGTAGCAAGCGATGACCCGAGATTGAAACTGGAAATGCAAAGTGGACAGACATACCATACGTTCCCTTCAAAGAACATTCGCATTCCAGTTGATAAAGAAGCCGTGTTGCGCAGTGGCATTGTTGATGAAAAAGATGCAGACCTTATTGTTCCATATATTGATATAACCTTAAATACTGACCAGTTGATGAAAAACCGTATGATGATGCTTGACATTATCGCAAACAACAACTGGGAACGCCCCATCTATTTTACCGGCGGTAGTTTTGGTGATGATGATTACCTGTGGATGAAAGATTACCTGCAGCTTGACGGTATGGCTTATAAACTGGTACCCATTAAAACATCTATTGACAGGAGAACCCCTTACGATATGGGTCGTATCGATGCAGATAAAATGTATGATATTGTCATGAAATGGGACTGGGGCAACTCAGGAGACCCAGACATCTATCACGACCCGGAAACCCGAAAAAACTCAATTAATTACAGAAGCAATTTAGCACGTCTGGCTGAAAAACTTATTCAGCAGGGCCAGGAACAAAAAGCAACACAAATACTCGATCTGGCTATGGAAAAAATGCCCATAGAGCAGTTTGAATATTATACGCTGCTGGAACCCTATATCACCGGATATTTTGAGGTTGATCAGGAAGAAAAAGGCTATGAAATTTATAGAAAACTGGCGAAAAAATATCAGGAAAAACTGGACTATTATGCAACCTTTAGTTACGCACTGCAAAGCAGGTATCTGGACACCATTTTAATGGATATTGAACGTTACCGAAGCCTGGTGGGCACATTGCTTTATGGTCCTGATGAAGAAATTTTAAAAGAAGAAGCTGAGAAATTCAACAGTTATTTAAAACTGTTCAAGCACTTTTATGCAGACGACCTGGAAGAAGAGGAGTTTGATGAAGATATTGACACTTCTGATATGGATATTCCCGATGAGGAAACCTTAATGCGACTGATTGATTCGCTGGAAAATGTAATGAATAAATAGGCTTTGAAAAAATACCTTGTCAAGACCCCCGGAATTGTAAAAGCACTATACCCTAAGCGCCGGTGGTCTTTTACGAAGGAACAAAAAGACATTTACCTGACCTTTGATGATGGGCCCATTCCGCGGGTCACTCCCTGGGTACTGGAAACTTTAAAGGCCTTTGATGCCAAAGCCACCTTTTTTTGTATTGGAAAAAATGTGCTAGAGAATCCCGAAGTTTTCCGGAAGGTACTCCGGGAGGGGCATACGGTGGGCAATCACACCCAAAACCACCTGAACGCCCAAAACACCAAAGCCGATAGCTATATCGATAATGTATTAAAAGCCCAACAAGCACTGGAAGAAACTGCTGAAGAGGAGCATTCAAAAGCCCTACAAGAACAACTGCTTTTCAGGCCGCCTTACGGAAAACTGAGTTCGTTTAAAGCCAAAAAACTTCAGCACAAGGGATATAAAATCGTGATGTGGGATGTGTTGAGTGGTGATTTTGACCATACAATAACGCAAGAAAAATGTTTGGAAAACGTATTAAAGAATACAGAAAACGGAAGCATTGTAATTTTTCACGACAGTATCAAGGCAGAAAAGAACCTGCGGTATGCCTTGCCAAAAGTGTTGGCACACTTTTCAGAAAAAGGATGTGCGTTTAAAGCAATACCCTAAACATATTCATTCACAAGGCCAATAAGCGTATTGGCATCCTGCTCACCGCTTTGACGCCATTTCATCTCACCGTCCTTGTAAATCATAAGGGTTGGCAAGCCTTTTATGCGCAATGCTTCAGCAAGGTCTTTGTTTTTTTCAACATCAATTTTGATTACTTTGGCTTTGTCGCCAAGCGCAGCCGCCACATCCCTTAAAACAGGGTGCATGGCTGTGGATTGCTCATTCCAGTCTGTATAAAAATCAAGCAGGACAGGAACCGGGGCACTGATTAATTCACCAAATTTTGACATAGTACAACCTCTTTAGTTATACAAATATAGTATTTATGGCGAAATGTGGTGATTTTTAGGGAAAAATTAAGGGTTTGTTATTTAATATTCATATTAACTGCAAAAATTGCTAATTGCGGACTTGTTAAGTTTCCACCAGTTAATCGTTGCCCCCAAACTTTAATATAATCCCCGGGAACCAAGTCAACTGTTCCTGAAATGGATAAGCTTACAAGTTCTGCACCCGACCCACTTGAATTTGGGGTACGCATAACTGTATTGGTAGGAACAAGTGTAGTTCCTGTGTTTCCGTTTTTTCTTATAAAAAAGGCAAAAAATGTAGATTGAGTATTGGTTGTATTGGCCCTAACAGCAAGCGTTGCATTAACCTGAAACGTTTTAGGCCTTCTACCGGCATAAGTTAGTCGATTATTTTCCGGAGAGGTTACCCTAAAATTATTTGGTGCCAAAGTAGTTGTGTTATTAGCTAAATTAAAGGGCGTATTTACCGTAGTGGGAATGGCTTGAGCAAAACCACCAGCAAGATCTCCATTATAATAAATATTTCCGGTAGCTTCATTATCAGATTCCCTGGGAATTCCCGGGCAGTTAACAACCCAGTTATTATTAAAATTAAAACCCGGGTAAGAACCGGTTGTATATCTGTTCACATACGTTCCGGCACCTGTAAATAAAGTACTTAAGAGTATACCTTCACCAACTGTAGGATTTGAACTTACATTAATACCGGTTGCTCCTAAAGGAACAGTACTAAAACCACTCACTTTTTGTATAAGCTGAAAGGTGCCGGTAAAGGTTTCATAAGTGCCTCCATTATTTCCAAACCAAGCCTGGTTACTTAATAATAAATTATCTATACCAGTATAAGTAATACCATTTGTATTTCCAACATACTGAACGATATTGGAAAAAAAGACGCCTAAGCCGGCAAGCGTGCCTACGCTGGCCATGTTGGCGACAATTGTATTTTGAAGTAAAAGACTTTGACCTGTAGCACCAGTAATATTGAAAGCTGTTCCTCCCCCTGTAATGGTGATGTTCCTGATACTGCCGCCCGTACTTCCCTGAAAAGCAGTAGTTCCTGCTCCCGCTACAATCACGTCCTCGTTTGCGTCAAGACCGGATAGATAGGCATTGTTTAAGTTTATTTTGTTCCCCGCAAGGTTGATGATTCCGTTGATTTCGTAATAAGTGTTAGTATCCAAAGTAATCACCCCTGCTCCTGAAGGCGCAGGAAAATCCGCCAGGGTTTTAACCAGTACAAAATTATCCCTTTGCTCCTGGGACGAATTGAGCCTTACCCATTCCGGTACTGTTTCTTCATAAAAGTAAAATGAACGTTCATCCAGATCATATACCAACAAACCATTCGCGGGATTTGAAATGGCAACCCGCTGTGCGGTCGTCATTCTGGGTGCTAAAATACCTTGGGAGGTTGACGAAACATCAAGCATAGCAGAAGGATCAGGATCAACCGTTCCTATTCCCACTTGGGCATTTGATGTAAAAAAGAATAAATTAAGGCAGACCAATAGAAAAATTCTATTGATAAATAGGGATTTGGGGATAAACATAATAGTAGGTTTTAAATTTACAATTATTAAATTGCAGCTTTAAAAACACTAATGTTTTGATTCTCATTTGATTTAGGGGTGCAAATATTGATGAAAAAATATTTATAAAACAAATAATAACCACAATTTAACGATTATCAATTTACTGAGAACCACACATCTTACCAAATATTTAAAATTAGTTTAACACCCAATCGAGCCCAATCGAGGTGTTTTAAGAAAATCCCTCTTGCTTAAGTTCCAATAAACATTTCACGAACTTAACTATCGGTTCGGTATCTCATCTGTTGAGAATTTAAAGAGTCTGTTGGATTCTTCTTCTTTAAATTGAGTCACTAAATCCAAGGCTTCAGGAATCACATCGCTGCAAATCACAATTAAAGAGCCCTTTTTGGCATTTTTGATGGCATAGGTAATAGCCTCCTTTTCTGAAGGGATAATAGTGGTTTTTTTGTTAAGGCCTGCCTTTTTAATTCCCTCATCCAGCATTTGAATGATTTCATTTTCAGTTCTACCTCTCAGGTGCTTGTCTTGTCTGATTATGATTTCGTCAAACATTTCGGCAGCAACTGAACCGAGTTCCTTTGTGTCTTCATCCCTTCTGTCCCCAACGCCGGCAATGATGCCAATACGCTCTGTGACATCCATTTTTTGAATCATATCCTGCAGTGCCCTCAAACCGGCAGGGTTGTGTGCATAGTCGAGCAATACCTGAAAGTTTTCAAAATTGAACAGGTTTAATCTCCCCGGTGTCTGTCCCGGCGATGGAATAAACGTTTCCAGCGAAACCTTGATATCTTCTATACTGAAGCCTTTAATATAAGCGGTAAGGACAGCCGGTAACACATTTTGTATCATAAAAGATGCTTTTCCTCCAAAAGTCAAGGGCACATTAACCGCCTTGATTACCCTTATTTTCCATTCGCCACGGCAAATGGTAATAAAGCCGTTTTCATAAACAGCGGAAATACCACCCACTTTGGCCATGGATTTAATATGCGGGTTGTTTTCATCCATTGAGAAAAGCGCCACGTTACATTCCACGCTTTTTCGCATCGCGTAAACCAGTTCATCATCAGCGTTTAAAATGGCATAGCCGTCTTTGACCACGGTTTCGGGAATGACCCCTTTGACTTTCGCGAGTTGTTCTATGGTATGAATGCCTTTCAGGCCCAAATGGTCTGCAGCCACATTGGTCACAATTCCAATATCACAGTTGTGAAAACCAAGTCCTGCCCGTAACAAGCCCCCTCGTGCACATTCCAGAACGGCAAAATTCACGGTGGGATCTTTCAGCACAAATTCTGCACTGGTGGGGCCGGTACAGTCCCCTTTCATCAACATTCTATTTTGGATATAGACCCCATCACTGGTGGTATAACCCACTTTAAACCCTTTCATTTTTGCCATATGGGCAATCAATCGGGAGGTTGTAGTTTTGCCGTTGGTTCCTGTTACAGCGACAATAGGGATTCTACTTGAACTTCCCGGCGGGAACAACATATCGATCACATCGGCGGCTACATTGCGCGGAAGCCCTTCTGAAGGAGCCAGATGCATTCTGAATCCGGGGCCCGCATTCACTTCCAAAACAGCCCCGCCGGTTTCTTCCAAAGGTTTGCTGATGTCTGTGGTCATGATGTCAATGCCACAAATATCAAGATCAATAATTTTTGAAATGCGTTCGGCCATAAACACATTGGCAGGATGAACAATATCAGTTACATCTTCTGAAGTACCTCCGGTGCTTAGGTTTGCCGTGTCTTTGAGGATGACCCGCTCGCCTACTTTGGGTACTGTTTCAAGTGTATAACCATATGAAGCGATGATGCTTTTGGTCAAATCATTTACAGTGATTTGTGTCAATACTTTTTCATGGCCATAACCGCGCCGGGGATCGCTGTTTACTTTATCAATGAGTTGCTGTAAGGTGGATTTTCCATCGCCAACCACATGGGCCGGAGTTCTTTTCGCGGCAGCAACAAGGCGATTATTGATGACCAAAAGCCGGTAATCTTCACCGGTAATAAAACGTTCCACGATAACCGAACGGGAGACTTCTTTGGCTGCGTTAAATCCTTCCAGGGCTTCTTCCCAGGTATTGATATCCACAGTAATTCCCCTGCCGTGATTGCCATCGATTGGTTTGGTCACCAAAGGATAGCCCACATAATCCACAGCCTCTTTCAGTCCCGCTTCCGTGCGGATGATTTCACCTTTAGGCACCAACACTTCTGATTGTTCCAAGAGGAATTTGGTATCTTCTTTATCACACGCGATTTCGACCCCAATACTGCTCGTCTGACTGGTCACTGTAGCTTGTATTTTCTTTTGATTGGCCCCATAACCCAGCTGGCAAAGGGAATATTTATTCAAACGTATCCACGGAATCCCCCTGCTGGCAGCTTCCTCCACAATAGAACCGGTGCTGGGACCTAACCGTTCTGCTTCCCTGATTTCACGCATTTCCTGTATATCGGCTTCAAGATCATAGTCCTCACCGGAAATCAGTGCTTCACATATCTTTACGGAAGCCTTTGCGGCAAAGCGACCCACTTTTTCTTCCATATAGGCAAAAACCACATTGTAAACACCCTCTTCACCATACCCGCGGGTTCTTCCAAAGCCCACATCCATCCCCGCGAGGGTTTGAATTTCCAATGCGATATGCTCAATGACGTGACCCATCCAGGTACCTTCATCCACCCGCTGAAAAAATCCGCCCGCTGTTCCCACAGAGCAACGATGCTCGTACATTGTTGGAAACATATTTTCCAGTCGCTCCTTAAAACCGGGGACTTTATTGGTGGGCATTTCTTCCATTTCTTCCAGATCAAGCACCATAACAATCAACTTATGGCGTCTGACCGACCAGTAATTTGGTCCGCGCATCGCATTTATTTCTCTTATTCTCATATAGGGTGGTAATTTTTTAATTTGTAAAAAAGATGGTAAACCATTACCATCCAAATGATCTGTTAGACGTAAGATTACAAGACTTAGGACATAAGACTGAAAAAACAAAAGCCTTAAGTCTTACGTCTTAGGTCTTTAAGTCCTAAGTCAGCGTCCTAAAATAATCAAAACTATCAAAAGAGCTTTAAAATCGAGACGTAACCATAACTTTAAACAAGTATTTAGGACGCTATTGATGGCAAACATTTCAAATCTGTTTGAAACCGATTAAATATAAACTATTTTTGCAAATAATTTTACATTTGACTTATGATTAAAGGAACTCTTATCCCCATAGGAGGAAATGAAGACAAAGGATTTCACGATGAAGACCGTTTCAGGCTTGATTTTATCAGTGAAGGAATCCTCGCCAAAATAGTTTTTGAAGCCGGTGGAAAAAATTCCAAAATACTGGTCATTACTACTGCTTCAGGGATTCCAAAAGAAGTGGGAGCCAATTATATTGAGGCATTTGAAAAGTTGGGTTGCAAAGATGTAACCCCACTTTATATTGACTCAAAGGAATTAGCCGATGAAGCCTCAACCCTTGAGTTGCTTAAGAATTGTGACTGTATTATGTTTTCAGGCGGCAATCAGTCCAAGATTACCAAACACATCAGAAATACCGAGTTTCACAAAATCCTCATGCACCGCTATCACCATGAAGATTTTGTAGTGGCAGGCACCAGTGCCGGAGCCATGTGCATGTCCAAAGAAATGATTTCCGGAGGCAGCAGCAAAGAATCTTTCATCAAAGGCGCCACAAAAATGAGGCGTGGTTTGAGCCTCATCCCGGAACTCATCATCGATACCCATTTTATTCAACGCGGACGCTTCGGAAGGCTTTCTGAAGCCGTTGCCCGTTTTCCTGAGCGCATCGGCATCGGACTGGCCGAGGATACCGGCCTTATTATCAAAAATGGTAACAAAGTGGAGGTTGTTGGCTCAGGCATGGTGATTGTTTTTGACCCCGGCCAATTGACCCACAACAATATTGCTATTCTCAAAGAGAACACGCCGTTGACCATGACCAATCTGATCACCCATGTGCTTTCAGCCGGGGATTGTTATGATGTAGATCAAAGAACGGTAAAGGTTTTACCGGCGGTGAAGAGTTTGTTGTAGTCCTCCCCCTAACCCCCTCCTAAGGAGGGGGGATTTAATAATCTTTATAAACCATTTCCACATTGTTCGCTTTTGCCCCTTCCGCCTAAGGCCGATGGCGAAGTTATATTCGACCGCTTTTGCAATTACTAATTCCTTCTGTTTTCCAGTTCTTCCTCGGAGGGATTCAGTTTTGGGGCGGTCAGGTGGAAATAACTTTTGGATTGGGTGGATGAGATTGCTTCACAGCTACTTTGTAGCTGTTCGCAATGACTTGATGTTTGATGGGGGTTTGGATTTAAGTTTACGAGGTTGCTTCACACCAAATGTGTTGGTGTTCGCAATGACTTGCTTTTTGATGTGGATTTGGAGTTGGGTGGATGAGGTTGCTTTACACCAACTGCGTTGGTGTTCGCAATGACTTTTATAAGTGTTTACATTATCTTATATACGCTATGTATACGCTATAGGTACGCTATAAATATGTTATACATACACTATATATATGCTATACTTATTTGATATGTAAGTTTTTTGTATTACTTTAGTATTCACTTTAATACTTAAAATTATGGCAAGAGTTACAGGACCTTTTAAAATTACGGGCACCATTGATGGTATGAACTTCTATCAAGATGGTGGTGAAAATTATGCCAGGAAAGCCGGTGGAGGATTTGACGGTGACGCAATCAAAACCAAAGACAGTATGGTGCGGGTGCGTGAAAATGCCTCTGAGTTTGGGCATTGTGCTTCAGTAAAGAGTGTGTTCATGCGGGCGTTGCATCCCTACCTTTCTAAATTGAAAGGACGGAAGTTGCATAGTTCCATGACCAGTTTATTTGTACAGATCAAGAACCTTGATCCTGTCTCTGACAGGGGTGTGCGGCGGGTTGCTCAAGGGCTTACCACTACTGATGGGCGCAATTTGTTGTTGACGTATTCCTATCCTGAGCGGTTTACCGTGGATCAGGTTTTGGGGAACCGTTTTGTTGTTGACCCGGTTACCCATAGTTGTAGTTGTGCTGATTTTAATGTAAAGGGTATTGGCTTCCCGGAATATGCTACCCATGTGGGCTTGTTGTATGGTGTGGTTGTGATGGATTTTGAGGGGATACAGGCCAAACTATTTTTAGCGGAGGCATATTATATTGCTAAAAATGACGCAAGTCCTTCCATTACTTTAAGCCCAGTGACAGCACCAACCGGGACCGGTGTGCGTATTGCCGTGATGGGTGTACGGTTTTATCAGGAGGTGAATGGGGTTATGACGAAGTTGGAGGCTAAGCGTGGGGTTGGGGTATTGTCCTCCTACGGGTAAAGCTATGGAGGATGAAAGATGAAACGCTCCGGGGTGACAGAAAGGGCTTTAGGGACTAGAGAGGGCTGGTGTTCTGTGGTCAGAGGGAGGAATGAACAATGTTGTCGGCTTTTTCGTTTTACCCCGCCCTAAAGGGAGCCGAAAAAGCCTCGTGTTTCGCTTTGGGCTTTAAGGGTTATGTTATAAGCTGTATACCCGTCATTCCCACTGTTTTTGTTATACCGACGAAGGAGAGGGCCGAGCGTTAAAAAAATGTCCTGAGGACATTTTTAGCGTTGGGGCCGGCTTGCCGCGATGGCATCCTGTTGCTTACGTGCTGTTGCTCAGCGGTGCGTGCTTACTCGGATGGGATCCCTCACATTCGTTCGGGATGACAAAAGGAAAGGGTGACAGAAAAAAGGGGGATGTGTTCAGCGGTGCGTGCTTACTCGGGTGGGATCCCTCACATTCGTTCGGGATGACAAAGAGAAAGGGGGACAAAAAGAAGGGGGATGTGCTCAGTGGTGCGTGCTTACTCGGATGGGATCCCTCGCTGCGCTTCGGGATGACAGAAAGGATGGGAGCATTATGTCTTAATAAATCATCTTAAAGCACACCTAGTTAAAAAAATAACTGTAATTTTCCATTTCAAAAAGAGGAATTTAATGGCATTTTTTCAAAACTCGGTACTCCATAAACACCTGAATGTTCAAGATGCAGCCACTGTAAAAGCTGCTTATCAAAAATTTACTGCTTATTTTCATAACCCTGTTATCCAACAAAACATCAGGGATGCCAAAGAAGAACAATTTCAAGAAGGCTTTTTGCGTGAACTGTTTGTAGGGATATTGGGCTACACCTTAAACCCACAACCGGATTTCAACTTAACTACCGAACTAAAAAACGAACGAGGTGCCAAAAAAGCCGATGGTGCCATTTTGCTTATTTGGGGAAAACACCCATGCGATACAATACAGCCGTCGCAGACAGATGCGCGGTAGCGAGGGTAGTAATCACTGTAAATCAAACATTTAAATAAAAAAGTATATATTTAAAAAAAAATATATGCTGAAACGCACCCTATTTTTTGGAAATAAAGCCTCTATCAACACCCGTTTGGAGCAACTGGTTATTAAAACCGAACAACGCGAAACTACCGTACCCATTGAGGACGTGGGATTTGTTGTTATTGAAAATCCCGAGATTTATATTTCGATAACCACCCTCTCAAAATTAACCGATAACAATGTAGCAGTTATCTTTTGTGACCAAAAACATATGCCCAGCAGTATGTTGCTCAACCTCAACAGTCATCATTTGCAACAGGAGGTTTTTACAAATCAAATCAATGCCTCTGCACCACTTAAAAAACAACTTTGGCAACAAACCGTAAAAACAAAAATAAGGCATCAGTCTCTTCTTTTAAAAAGGCAGAAAAAAGAATACAAAACAATGGATTTTCATGAGTCCAAAGTTTTGAGCGGCGATACAGACAACCGTGAAGGTGCTGCGGCAGCTTATTACTGGAAACAGCTCTTTGATTTTGATTTTAGAAGGGAACGCTATGGCGATTACCCCAACCCGTTTTTAAATTATGGTTACATTGTTCTTCGAGCAGCTGTAGCTAGAGCACTTAGCGGGAGTGGATTGCTAAGTACACTAGGGATACACCACCATAACAAATACAACGCATTTTGCCTAGCTGATGACATTATGGAACCCTACCGGCCGTTAGTGGATGCCAAAGTGCTGGAGATAATGAAAAAGTATGACGATGACGAACTCACCACCGAAATCAAAGCCGAGCTATTAAGTGTCCTTACCGAAACGGTGTATTTTGAAGACTCCAAAAGCCCCTTGATGGTGGGACTATCGAAAACAGCAGCCTCCCTACAGCAATGCTTTGCAGGAACTGCCAGAAAAATTAATTATCCCTTGTTATGGAACTAAACGGATATCGTATTATGTGGTTATTTGTATTTTTTGATTTACCTACTGACACCAAGAAAGACCGCCGAAACGCGGGTTTGTTTCGTAAAAACCTAATTAAGGACGGGTTTACCATGATGCAATACTCGGTCTATATGCGCCACTGCGCCAGCAGTGAAAGTGCCGATGTACATGAAAAGAGGATAAACAGCTTGCTGCCCCCTTTTGGAAAAGTAAGTATATTACGGATTACAGATAAACAATATGGTAATATTATGAATTTTTGGGGTCGTGAAGAAGTACCCAAAGAACCACAACCTTCTCAATTAGAGCTGTTTTAGAAAACAAAAAATGCCTCAATCACGGCTATCACTACCGAAAAAGAGGCATTTTTTATACACGATATTTTACTTTAAAAGTAAGAATATTAGAAGGTAACAGCGCAACTAATATCGTGAATCCTAATCTTTAATCAAACCACAACTTCTTCTGCGATTAAAATATTTGAATTTCAAATATCGTGAATCCTAATCTTTAATCAAACCACAACTCCTTTTTGGCGGTGATGTACTTCTCCCATAATATCGTGAATCCTAATCTTTAATCAAACCACAACTTTGATGTTTTTGGCTTTGCCTAATTTTAAATATCGTGAATCCTAATCTTTAATCAAACCACAACTAAAAGAGGGGGTTTAGTTGCATTGTTTTTAATATCGTGAATCCTAATCTTTAATCAAACCACAACTTGCTGCCGGTTCTGTTGTAATGTTTATTAATATCGTGAATCCTAATCTTTAATCAAACCACAACTTGTCGGTTTTGATTAAGTTTTTATGGTTAAATATCGTGAATCCTAATCTTTAATCAAACCACAACTTTAAAAGTAGAAATCAACTCAGACCAGGAAATATCGTGAATCCTAATCTTTAATCAAACCACAACAATAAAGAAAAAAACGTGGTGTGCAACATCAATATCGTGAATCCTAATCTTTAATCAAACCACAACCCTCCGTCACTTTCGGCACTCCTTCGCTTCAATATCGTGAATCCTAATCTTTAATCAAACCACAACCACACACCAGTACTTCTGATACTATACAAAAATATCGTGAATCCTAATCTTTAATCAAACCACAACCCTCCGTCACTTTCGGCACTCCTTCGCTTCAATATCGTGAATCCTAATCTTTAATCAAACCACAACCTTCGCT